>Ga0181520_10004638_pt1 | contig 22797 bp, 22 predicted proteins | sample PEATcosm2014_Bin_29_FD_132451 | JGI IMG/M metagenome (GOLD analysis project Ga0181520, IMG submission 132451) | Peatland microbial communities from MTU Mesocosm Facility, Houghton, MI, USA - PEATcosm2014_Bin02_30_metaG | ecosystem: Environmental > Terrestrial > Soil > Wetlands > Peat | place...
CGGAACCTATGCCGTCCTTCCTGGGACGGTATGGGTCATTTCCTCCTACAACCGTTTCAGCTTTGATAGCCGCTACTTCGGCCCAGTCAATCTCGATGAAAAGGTTCAATATGCAAAACTCTTGTGGCTCTTCTAAAACCGCCCTGATGGCCGGTTTTCTCGCACTTGTAATCGGCGCTGTTACATGGTCCGGCCACCTCGTCACTCTTCTGGCGCTTCTCGCGCTGCCTATGGTGTTCAGGAGCGTGAAAGGACCGGCACAGCGCCTGACAGTTCTCGGGTGCTACTACGCAGCATCGATTTGGCCGGTCATGCCTGGAGCAACCCAATTCTTCGGCGACGACGCCGGAATCCATCCGCTCTCTATTGTGATCCTTTGGCTCATTTCATCAATTGTCCTGACGCTCCCTTGGGTCTGGCTGTTCCTGACGCCCCGCATCAAGGCCGACTGGGCTCTGCCTATCGGGTTGTGCCTCACAGCCGTCCTACCGACCGGCGTCGTCAATCCTCTGACTGTCGCCGGCGTCCTGTTTCCAGGACTTGGGTGGGCGGGCCTGATCGCCACCATCATTCTCTTTGGAACCCTGTCGAAATACAGGGTCTTTTCGCTCCTATCGGCGGGGATGCTCGCCGCAATTTGCTATGTCTCGCACCCAGGTACTCCAACCATTCCCCCGGCCTGGCAAGGCCACGACACCGAACTCGGAGGCGCCGAACTATCCAAGCAAACGCCAATGGCACTCTATAAGGCCGTCGTTTACGTTCAGGAGACCGCACTCGACTCAGACGCCCAAATTCAGGTCTTTCCAGAAGGACTCGTCAATCACTGGACAGCCGCCGCCGAGGGGTTCTGGCAATCGACCTATTCTGAACTCGAACAGAACCACCAGTCGATTCTCTTCGGCGCAGAAGAGAACCTGCCTCACAGCGGTCAATATCGCAACGAACTTCTTCTGCGCGGTCAGTACACCGCAACTTTCCAACAGCGGGTCCCGATCCCATTCGCCATGTGGAGACCTTGGGACAGCATCGGCGTCCCCATTCACTATTTTGGCCCGTCCATTCTCTCCGTCGGCCCCAGACGCGTTGCGCCCATCATCTGTTACGAGCAGCTCCTCGTCGCTCCCATTCTCATCTCCATGGAACACGATCCCGAAGTGATCGTATCGATCGCAAACGACTATTGGACGAAAGGCACATACATCGCAGAGATTCAGCGATCCGCTATCGAAGCATGGTCGAGTCTGTTTTGGATTCCCGTGGTGAGCGCAATCAACAGATGAAACAGCTTCTATCCATTCTCGCAATTCTTCTCCGGATGGCCGCGGCCTCCGCTGAAGCGCAGGGCCCCACAGCCACGTTTCTGGAACCGAATGCCCGCTATTCACAAGACCAAATGATCGTTCTTTTCAAGAGTTGTGCTCCAAACGCGGCACTCAATACCATGCTTGCGGTCGCAACAACGGAGTCCGACTTCCACCCCTACGCGATTAGCGTCAACACCCCGCAGAGAATCGCCAGCAGGTTTGGACTCACCAACCAGGCAATCAAGCTTCAGAGACAACCGAATTCCAAACTCGAAGCTGTCCTCTGGACGCGCTGGTTCCTCCAGCATCGGATCTCCGTCTCTGTCGGACTTCTCCAGGTCAACACCGACAATGCCGCCCGATTTCACCTTAATCCAGACAGGCTCTTCGACCCCTGCACCAACATCGCCATTGGCGCCAACATTCTTGCCGAAGCCTTTGCCGCCCAAAAACGGGCGGCACCGAACGACCCCGATGCGCTCCTGCACGCGTTGTCAATCTACAACAGCGGTACTTCGAATTTCGGCTTTTACGACGGATACGTCGATCGCATTCTCAATAGCGCCAGACCATGAAAGAGGCTCTCCATGCTCGCGCTACGACCGCAAAACATGCTCAACATGCTCGCCGCGCCGAATCCAATGGCCTACGGCTTTGCCAAAGCAAGACGTGCTGCCACTGCCGCGGGCTCGCACCTGCACTCATGCCAGATGGGAACTCGGGACGCTTACACCCGCTCTGCGAGGATATGTGCTTCGAGACACGCACAGACCTCATCTTCGATCCAGAAGGCAGCGCGTCCACCAAGGTGGATCGGCCGCGGGAAAGTCCCCGCAGCGATGAAATCACAAATTTGTGTACGCGAGTACGGAATGTGCTCAAGGATATCCGGACGCCAAAATCCTCGTTCAACGCTTTGAAGACACACAGCTGCCGGACAATTCATTCGACCTCATCATCGGTAAACGAGAGCGACATCGTTGGCAGTCAGATCCGCCTTGCTCGACATCGTCGGTGTACAGATCACCCACCGAGAAGAAATTCTTGCGGAAATATTGCCTCCATTGCCATCAACTTAAGCCCGGTCCCAAAGCTTCTTGCCGGTGCGTACAATCTCCTCCTTGAGTGCATGAATTTCAGCAAAGCGAAAGAAACCTGCCGGCGAATCCAGGATTTGATTGTCGTCAGATGCGCGAGCCAAGCATTCGAGGGCTGCACGACGGAGAATCGCGAAATTGTATTCAAACTGGAAGAATTCATTTTCCATCGATTCATGAGTAGCCATATTAAATATTTCGTACTCCATAATCAATCATACTAATTCAGGCATTTGACATTCTTTTCGAAGCAGCACGGTTCATGTTGCACCTCTCACGGACGTGGATCAGATTGTCTCCGCCAGCTACAGCTGACTTCGCGTGGATGTCCAGCTGACACAGAAGGAAGATCGCCCAGATGCGGAGGAAAGGGCTGGGATCCGCGCGGGTAATACGGCGGTCTTCGATTCTGCTGCAGCTCGATAGTGGAGTACTCGTAGGTGGTGCTGGATGCGCTCCCGCAAATTAATCGGCTCGGGCGCTGGATCGCACGCTTGGGATTGCCCGCACACCGTGGCGATAATGGGCTGGCTTTGACCAGCATCCAGAGTTCGCTGCTTGCTGGGCCATGGCATCTCCTACAGCCCGTCTCCTTCGTAATGCCGGGCGATGGCGCGGTCCTTCTTTCGAGCCACGCCCGCATTCGGAATCACCTGCTTCCCTCTTAGAGACGAATTCCCGTCTCCAGCCGTATGTGGGTGATCTCGGCGATCCGCAGCACGAACTAGAGTCCGCAGCAGATCCGAATCACGCACTATTCATGGCGCAAATTGAATGTTATAGTTCACGAGGTGGCGTATAACGCTTGACGAGAAACCTTCTTGGAGTATAAAGTTCACAATCGAGTTCCAAGGAGTTCCGGCTGGACAAATCCGGATTGGGAGCACTTTCATGGGCCTTTTCAGGCGGAGGTGATTGAGTGAGTTCAATTTCCGTCAGACTCGTGTCCCAATGGCTCAGGAATAGCGCGCTGTCTTTGGAAAGGTAAATATATGCTTACGCGCAGAGACGTGTTCCAGGCTTTCATAGCGTGTGCGGTGGAAAGGGGTCTTTTGCCTCGGGTCTACGCCCAAGAAGCGCCCGTAGTTGCGGAGCTTGACTGCAAGCGGGACATAGGCTTGGTCGGTCCGCTGATTCCGTCCCCTACTGCGCCGCTAAGGCGTTGGATGGGGGCGAGATATGGGGCCTTTCTCCATTGGGGCCCAATCACGGTGGCGGGAAAGGAGATCAGCTGGAGCAGGGAGATTCAGATCCCGACCCAGATTTACGACAACCTGTACAGTCGGTTCAATCCCATCGAATTCGACGCCGAAGCCTGGATCCGCTTACTTAAGGAGAGTGGTTTTCGGTACGCGGTGTTCGTGAGCAAGCATCACGATGGTTTTGCGATGTGGGATACCAAAACCACGCCGCACAGCATCATGCATACGCCCTTTCACCGAGACGTGCTGGGCGAGATCGCAGCCGCATGCAAGAAACTCGACTTTGCACTGTGCCTGTATTATTCGATTGCTGATTTCTATCAGCCCGACTGCATAGGATCCCGCCATGCCAATGGGCTGTACCTCGGTCCGCCGGGCTACGAACTGCCGCCCGGCGAGAAACCGGATTTCGACCGCTACGTCCGCTACATGAAGGCGCAGCTCAGGGAGCTGACTGAGAGCTACGGCCCCATTCTCGCCTGGTGGTTCGACGGCGGCTGGATGCGGGAGTGGACGTACGAGCGTGGTGTGGATCTGCTCGAATACATGCGTTCGCTGCAAGCCGATACGCTGTCGAACCATCGCGTTGGCTGCGCCTACAACGGGCGTGTCTACATGCCTACATGGTTTCCGACTGACGTCAGGCACGTCGGCGATTTCGCGGTGCTCGAGGTGGAACTGCCGCAATTCAACCGCAGGATACCGTGGGAATACACCACCCCGGCGAACGGCCGGAGCTATGCCTGGACACCGGGGCCGTATGGGGATCCGGGGACCTGGATCGATAATCTCGTGAAGTCCGCCTGCGGAGATGGGAACTACGTCCTTGGTTTGGAGCCTCCGCAATCAGGCCGATTCGACCCGGAGCTGGTGGACAAGCTCCACGAGTCGAGCTTATGGTTACAGCGCTATGGCGCGAGCGTCATCGACACTCGAGGCGGCCCTTACATGCGGACCAATGTCTATGGGGCCACCTGCCGAGGCAATCGCATCTACCTACACGTTTTCGACAGGTCTGTGACGAATCTCACGCTGCCGCTGCTCCCAATGAAGATCGTCAATTCTCACATGATGAACGGCGGCAAAGTGCGTATATCGCAGCGCGAGAGCTCGCTCGCCGTGCAAATCAGCCCGAACGACATGGAGACGCCTTCCACCATCGTGGTACTCGAGGTGGACGGGCCCGCGGAGGAGATCGCGCCCATCGGCGAGATCCCGGTGAACCGGAATGTGGCCGTACGCTCATCGAACGCGGATCCGTCCACGGACGGGCGGGCGTCCGACGGCAACGTATGCACATACTGGAAATCAGACGGGAAGTCGCAGCAGCCGTGGCTCGAGTTCGACCTCGGTGGCAAGAGAAGTATCAGCCGGGCGATCCTCTTCGAAGGCTCGTATCAAGGGGAGCTTGCCAACATTCATGGGTTCGAGATCGAGGCCGAATCCGGCGGCAAATGGAAGCAAGTGGCCAACGTCACCGCGTGGGGTGCCGGCAAGACTAACGAACACGCATTCGATAACTGGCCTCTGGCGGTATTTCATCAGGAAATCCGCTTCGATCCCGTGAGCGCACAGAGAGTCAGGCTCAAGATCACCCGGGCAACCGCTGCCCCGGTGATTCATGAATTCCAGATCTACGAGCGATAACACAGAGGCGCCCGTTAAGCCAATGACCAAAAATTGCCCGTCCCATCCACCCAAACTCGGCAGGGCGGGTAGCCTGCCCGGCAAGATCTGTGCCAGTATCGCCGGATCGGACAGTCTTAGCGTAAGCGTCCTGAATTCCTTTCAATTACCAACAAGTTGCACTCCGATCATGATGCCCAGTTCTATGTCGGTGAGTCGCGACATACCTCTCCAGAACACGGTGTTGCCCGGTGGAGGATCGTGTGCGCGAGCGAGATAGCCGCCGAGTCTTGCCTGCTTGATCGCGTAATTGGCGATCGAGGTTCGCTTGGTGGTTGATTCTTGTCCGGCAGCAACTCATCGGGCAGTCCAGGTTGACCCAGGTGATGAAGGCCTGCAGCGAAGAGCTTGTTGTGCCCCGCGACGGAGGGTGCTGCGCATTCAAGGGAGACCGGGGATTCCTATTTCCAGAATTAACCGCAAGTGCCACAGAGACAGAGGCTAGTCAGATCCGCCAGCAACCGTGCGATGCATACTTCTCAAGCAGCAAAACCTGCGAAATTGGGATGACGCGCGCCACCGGCCAAGTGTACCGGTCGTACCTTCACTTGCTGGAATACGCATCCAGGTTGGACGAATCCTGAACGCCATCCAAGGGTTGGTAACAGGTCAGGCGAGAAGAACCTCGATGTCATTTTCCTTGAGCATTTGCTGAAACTGCGGCTCAAGGGCGGAATCGGAAACAATCTGGTCCACATCCGTGAGAGGTGCAACATGAACCATGCTATCGATACCGAATTTGGAATGGTCGGCGACGATTACTACTTTTCGAGCAACCTTGATCATGGAACGCAACGACTCAACAATCAAGGTGTTGTAGTCACTGATTCCAACGGCACTGATGCCCCGGATCCCCATGATCAGTAAGTCGGCGGAGATACTGTTTAGCATCTTCTCGCAGAAGGGGCCCAGCTGAACTCCGAGCCGTGGATAAAAGTAGCCGCCCGTCAGCGTCACCTCAACTTGCCTGCTATCCCAGAAGACCTGCACTACCGGAATGGAGTTGGTAATAACCTGAACCGGCCGGGAAACCAGGTTCTTGGCCACTTCCACCGCAGTCGAACCGCCTCCGAGGATGATCGTTTGACCGTCTCTAACCAGCGATGCTGCCAGCTTGCCGATGCGGCACTTCTCATTGTGGGACGAACCGGAAAGGCGGCCAAAGTCCACCCCCTCGTCCCGTACCTGGAGAGAAATGGCCCCACCGTGAACGCGGCGCACCAACCCCTTTTGCTCCAATTCGAGCAAATCACGCCGCATGCTTGATTTCGAGGCTCCGAAAACGTTGCAGAGCTGCTCGAAATCGACGAACTCCTGATGTGCGAAGAGTTCTTGAACCTTCAAAAGCCGTTCGGCTTGGCGCATATTATTCCACTTACTCGTGATTTTAGCACATCCGTGCGTGTGAGGAGGGACGGAGAAGCCGGAATAAATGAACGATTATGGTTGATCATAGAACGATTGCGGCATATAATGAAGTAGTTTTGAATCGAGGAGTGATGGATTCTTTCAGCCTAGATGTTATCTCGCCAGTTCTTCGTCGAGCCGTCCAAAAATGCATGGCCAATTCGTTCGACGGCGACCATGTCAGCGCCACGCCGGCGGAATTCTTCCGCTCCCCGACCATTCATGCACTCAAAGAGGAGATCGTTCGCACCGGGAAGAAGCTCTGGGAGCGGCAGTACGTGGACGGAAACGGCGGAAACATTTCGGCGCGGATTTCTCCACGTTGGGTCATCTGCACGCCAACCATGTGCAGCAAGGCCGATTTAAAGGTGGAAGACATCTCTCTCGTCGATTTGGAGAGCAGCCAGATATTAGGCGATCGTCCGCGAACCAGCGAGATTCTGCTTCACCTGGAGATTTACAAGGCGATTCCAGAGGCGAAAGCGGTCGTCCATTGCCATCCCCCGTACGCGACCGCCCACGCGATTGCAGGAGTGCTTCCGCAAGGCAATCTCCTTCCCGAGCAGGAGGTCTTTGTGGGCCCAGTGGCGTTGACTTCGTATGAGACGCCTGGAACCATTGAGTTCGCCCGGACAATTTTGCCGGTTGTAAAGAAGCACAATACGATTCTTCTTGAAAACCATGGAGTGGTGAGTTGGGCCGACACCATTACCCATGCGGAATGGCTGATCGAGGTGATCGAGACGTATTGCAAAACTGTGATGATCGCCGGGCAACTGCGCTCGCCTCTGAAGGAGATTCCGCCTGAAAAGATCGCGGACCTGCTGGCGATCAAGAGGAAACTCGGCCTTCCGGATGCGCGGTATCCGGAAGATCCGGAAGAAGTCGAGATTGAGCTGGCCCCGCAAGTCTTCAAGCGCGCAGGTATCTCGGGTGCGCGTTCCCCGCAAGATATCGATCAACTGGTTAATTCCCTGGCTATGCAAGTAATGGATTTCTTCAAGGAAACCCATGCAAACCGTCGCTAGCTATCTTGGCGTGGATCTTGGCGCCTCGAGTGGACGAGTCATGGCCGGTCATTGGGATGGACGCCGATTCCAAATCGAGGAATTGCATCGCTTCCCGAATGGAGGAGTGTGCATTGGTGACAGAACTTATTGGGATGTGTTGAGCATCTGGGGACAAATACAACAAGGCTTCAGTCGATTCGGCGCCGTCCACCACCGCTGTCCTCTATCGATCGGTGTAGATGCCTGGGGCATTGACTTCGGATTGCTGGATGAAGGAGGACGGCTGATCTCAAATCCGGTTCATTACCGTGACCGGAGGACGGAAGGAGTGCCCGAGCGCTTCTTCAAAATAATCGACGAGACGGAGCTCTTCTTCGAAACGGGAGTGCAGTCCTGGCGGATCAACACTCTGTTTCAGCTTTACAGCATGTTGCTTGCTGGAGATGTGGGGCTTCAGTTTGCAAAGACTTTGCTGACCATCCCGGACCTCTTCTCCTACTTTCTATGCGGAGCAACTGCGGTCGAATACACCGAGGCCACAACGACGCAGATGTTCTCTCCCCGAACGGGAGGCTGGGCGAGGCAGGTTTTGCGAAAGGTTGGAATCCCGGAAGAGATTCTGCCGGAGGTTTCTCAGCCGTGTGCCCAGCTCGATAATGTTCGACCTGCAGTATTCAAGGAATGCGGCTTCTCGCAGGACGTCCCGGTTATCGCCGTTGCTTCCCACGACACCGCATCCGCTGTCGCAGCCATTCCCCACATGGACAGTGATAGCGCATTCATCAGTAGCGGCACCTGGAGCCTGATGGGAACGGAGATTCCAACTCCGAATACTTCGGACGAGGCCCGTCGCCTCGGATTCACGAATGAGGGCTCGGCCACTGGCGGGTCTTTGCTTCTAAAGAACCTGGCAGGCCTATGGATCATCCAGGAATGTCTTCGCTGCTGGGAAAAGGCAGGCCGCGAATACGATTGGAGCGAGGTGATCGAGGCTGCTGCCAGGGCTCCGGCTTTCTGCTCGTTGTTAAATCCAAACGACAATGTGTTCGAATTGCCGGCAGATATGCCGGCCGCGGTGCAGCAGTACTGCAGAGAGACGGCACAGCCGGTTCCACGGGGTGTGGGAGAGTTCGCACGGGCCCTTTTTGAAGGCCTTGCGCTGAGTTATCGGACGGTCCTAGTCTCGTTGGAGACCCTGACAGGCCGTTCGCTTTCGACGATCCGTATTGTTGGAGGCGGCTCGCGGAACGCACTCCTATCGCAAATGGTGGCGGACGCTTGCGACCGCGTCGTAGTAGCGGGCCCCGCCGAAGCGACTGTGCTCGGCAATGTCATGATGCAGGCAATAGCAACCGGTCACATCGGAGACCTTTGGCAAGGAAGGATCGCGGTTGCCGAGTCTTGCGAGCGCCAGACGTACGAGCCACATCACTCCGCGGCCTGGGACGAAGCGTTTGTGCGTTTCAAGCGGTTGACTAACCAGCATCAAGCAGATTGTCCGGCTTAGGCCTGGTATTTTCGAGGGATTGTGATGAACGGCTATGCCATTCCTGAAGTGAAGTCTCCGAAAAGCGTGAATCCCGGCGAGGTGCTCCTGGTCGCGAGCGGTGATCTTCGGCAAGCCGCAAATAGGGTCTGTTGGCAGGCCCAAGCCGGGCTTGAAGAGGCACTTTCGAAGGTATTCTATGCCGAAGGCGTCAAATTGTTGCGCGCACATCCCTAGGTTGCGAATCTGCAGCGCGGGTTCATCTACAACCAGCGCATGGGCATGGATGTATTCGAGAACATTGATCGAGATGCTCCCCTAGTGGTGGCTGAGGCGGTCTGGCAATACACCTACGATCAAGGCGAGGAGATATTGGAGGAACTTGCGGATCGGTTGTTGGTGAGCGTGGGCTGGCGATCAGAGCCTCTTCGACCGACGACTCGCTCCGCCGGTATCGCTCGATGATCGCCGTCTCGAACGGCAGGTTGCGCAGCTTCGGAACTGTCAGCGTCACCTCGCCGGCCTTCGTCTGCAGCCGCCGAACATAGCTGCCCGCACGCGTATCCTTGCGGCCCTCGCTGCGCTCATACTTACGCACCCCGCAAAGCTCGTCCGCCTCCGCATCCAGCAGCGCATTCAGCGTCACTTCCACCGTCGACCGGACTACTTCGTCCAGATGCGCCTGAATGCGACCTTCATCGATCTGAACTACCGGCCCCAACGGCTGCCTGGCTCCGCCCTCCGGATCCCTTCCCGCTTCAATGGTTGGCTCCATCGCCCTCGCCTCAGAGGTCTCGCTCCTCCTGCTTGTTCCAGCCTCCAACCACCTAAACTCAAATCAAATGTGCGAAAAACAACCTACGTTATCTGAACGCGACGAATCGCGAGGTCCGACGCTTCCAATCTACGCAGTAATTCTGTTTGAGAATAGAAACGACAGCTTGCCGCCGCCGTACCCGTCAGGAGCTGTCGACGGGAAGAACCAGCATTCCTTTCCATCATGCATGCTTTCCGGTCCAAAGTCCAAAGAAGATGTTGCGCTCTTTGTCCGCCAAGAGCGACACCGCCGCCGCGATCCGATACGCAACAGCAGCCTCAGTAGTCTTTGCTCCGGCTCCACATCTTTCCGAAAGTCAACAAAACGCGATCGCCATCGACTACGGTATGCTGGACGGCAGCATCCAGATCGAAACGCGAGAAGCGTTGCTGCTCTACCTTCTTCAGCAGCTGCCCTACACAGTCCCGTTGGACGCTCAAGGCATAATCAAATTGTGCTTGAGAATCGTGACGAACTCCAGCCTATTCTTGATCGCCTGGCCATCGATTTTGATTGAGTACGAAGTATCGACTCCAACGTACCGATCTCGCGAACGTTAAGAACTGAAGTCGTGCTCTGTTGCGCCTGCTCGGAGTTCGAGCTACACGAGAACTACCGCCTGACATTTGGAGGCTGGTACTCCAGGTCGCGTTTCAAAACACCCCACTCATTCGGGTCAAAATAAATCAAGGGTTGCTCACCAAATCCAAGGAATCCCACGTAAACCAACCGTCACCCTTTATGTGAACCACCAGAACATTCTTTCCGTGATGCAGGTCCGAGGGCGGCAAGTCAAACTCGACGGTGGCGGGGAATGCCAGATGCGCCGGGTCGGTGCGCTGGATTCCCAACCCTTGTGGCAAGCTCCTTTCGATCGTCTTGCCGTTCATAGAGACTTCAACCAATGTTTGCACGGCCGCGGACTGATCGGCGGTGTGAATGCGCAGGCAGACGGCGCGCGCAGCTTGCGTACTGCTACTGGTAAATTCGAAGCGAACGGTGGAATCACTATCCAATATATAAGGCAGGTCAGTGGGGACTGGCCGGTTGCCCTGACACAAGATGATTCGCCCGGGCTGGGCTTGATTCGGCTTAAAGTAATCAGCAAATTCACGGCACATCTCATCCTGCCTGCCGACCGACAGAATCACGTCATCGCTTGGTGGAATTTGCACACCATCAGCATTCCAACATGAAAGCAGCCAACCCGTTTGAGCTAATGACAACCCATCCCCTAGATGATCTGATGCGCGGATGGTGATGACGCGGCTTTCGCCAGGGGGAATAAAACAATTCCTATTGTCGATGAATAAATCCGTGCGATATACAAGCAATGGATGGGGCTCAACAAATAGAGCGGTCATCTGGCCAGTGTTATGGACATGCAGTTCAATTACTTCTTGTCCGTTCACAACTTGCTGCGAAGAACATTCCACTGTCAAAGTTGTGCGGCGGACAGAACCAGCGTCTTTCCCCCCCTGTGCGCGAGGGTGATCTGGCCGGGACAAAGACGCTATGGCCGGTTTGGCGCCATTTTCGACGAACGCCAAGTTAGCCTTCTCCTGTAACGATTCGTCTGCCGTCTCATCAAGCCCGCCCCGATTGTCCAGCAATCCCTTGAAAGGTTCCGCTCTGTCCTTGTCTCCAAAGATTTCGATCCGTTCGGTAAGCAGTTTGCCGTCCGCAGCCGTCAAACGCAGTTCGACAAAAATAAGGCCGACGGCATCTTTATCGGGGAGTTTCAAAGCCATTGTTCCAAGCTTCTTGAACTCCAATGGGCGTATACCGGCCGCGCCTTCATCGTGTGCGAAAACAGTTCCACGGCGGTCGCGGGCAACCCATTGCCATTGCAAACCACCTGCAGGATTTGGCGCATCGCTGACTAGCCAAAGCTCCGCCTTGACACCGGTCGCGGAGTTATAAAATGCGCCGTCGAATTCAAGCGACAAGCTAATCGGCGACAATGCCTGCTTGACGAAATCATAGTTCATCTTCGGCCGACCGGCGTGATCCACAAGAGCGCAGCCAGCCAGATTGGGCCACGGATCCCCAAAGCAATGATTCGTTATATTTCCGAGCCGCGGACCTCTTCGACGTAATGCGTCAAAGATGTAGCGCAAGCCGTCCGCACCCAGGTATTGACCTGCGGCAATGAGATCGTGAAGGTTGTCAGGAGGCCCAAACACTGCATCAATTCGGCTCTTGCTGAGCCAGATCTCTGGTTCGAACGCGGCATGCAACGCATTCCCACGAATCAGGACCTGGTCGTCCGGATTCGTGAGCGGCCATTGTGACGCAAGCGGAACGTCCCGGTGCCAGACTTCCTCATGGGCCGGCGAACTAGCGCCAAACTCACTATAGCTCATCGCCTCAATGTGTCGATCCGCAGTCGAATAAAAAGGGTCGTTGAAATGCTTATAGGAACCTCTAAATCCGCCGTTGTCGCGTCCAAGGATATCAAAGTCCCAAGGAGCGTGTTTATCACCTAGGTCCGGACTTGTCGCGCGAAAATGCCGGTCGCTTTCCTCTGCCACCAGCTTCCGCATCAATAGCAATGCAGGGTGTTTGCTGTCTGAATGCCAATCCATTTCATTGCCACCAACATATTCGATAATCGAAGGATGGTTACGGCTCTGCTTAATAATGCTGCTACACGTCATTTCCAGGTTGCTGAGAAAAACATCATCCGTTTCCGGCGTGCAGTTCCCGATGGGGAATTCATATTGAATCATGATGCCTAGTTCATCCGCCAAATCGTACCAGCGCTCGTCAAAAAGCGGACCGCCACCGCCGCCGTTGATGCGAAGCGTATTCATGCCACACGCTTTCGCGTGATGCAGCAGTCCCAAATTGCGCTCTGATACACAGCCTGGCAGGACTCCCGGTTCGATTAGACCCGACCCGATTGTACGTATCTTCTGCCCATTCAGGACCATTTGATAGCGGCAGATGAAATCTGCTGGCGCACCTTCCGTCGGGACCCAACGAATATCCCGAATGCCGAAGCGGGCGGACTGTACATCGCTAACCTTTCCTTCAACCATCACGTTCGCCTGAAGCTTGTACAATGGTTGCGCTCCAAAACCATTGGGCCACCAAAGTGCGGGGTGGTCGATCGGAATCCGCACTGAAATAAAGTTGCGGCCCTTTGTAAGCTTGGCCTGGACTCGCTGAGAAATAGCCGCGCCGAAACCGGTGATTTCAAAATCAGCCTCGACTGGCATGTCAGCGGAACTGTCCACCTCCATCGAGGCGGTAACGACGGCATCCGTAAAGTTATTCCTAAGCTCGCTTTCTACGCGAGACCACAGGATGCGCGCTGGTCCGGTGGCTTCAAGTCGCGCGTCCTTCCAAATGCCAAGTGTCCAGACATTAAAAGACCAATCGTAGCTGAAATTTCCCGGCGTCTTTAGGTCTTTCAATACCTTCCGTGTGTTATTGACCCCAGTCATGAACCCGAACGGTCCGAACGGATCCTTTTCACCAAGCCCGTCTGAATTTACCAAGTATGGCACCAGTTCGTCCGGCATTCGAGCAATCCAAATTGCGAGGTGATTGGTGCGCCCTGGATGGGCCACTCCGGTCACATCGAAACAGAAACAACGAAACATCCCTCGGTTCTCCCCAAGGAGCGTGCCATTAAGCCAAACTTTGCAGTGCTCATCCACACCCTCGAAATCGAGCGTGATTCGCTTTCCTGAATACGTCGCTGGCACCACGAAATCCTTCCGATACCACCAATCTTTTTCAGCAACTTTATAGAGATTCGTGTCCGTCGCGCCATACCATAGAGGAGACAACTGATGTGCGTTCTCTACGTCAGCCTGGATGTTTCCAGGAACATTCGCTGGAATCCAGCCGGCAGCGGGAATGCTCGCTGAAAGAAATCCACTCGATAGTCCCGTGCCGGCGGGATCGTCATGAATCCACCAATTTGTGCCTGAAAGCAGAATAGTGTCTCCATCTGTCACCTCGGTTGTCGCGCCCGAAGAATTCTGATAAGGTGCAGCGATGACATGTGGTCTAGCGAGGACTGCGCAGCCTGCGGTGGCAACGGTGGCAATAAATTTTCGACGGGAAACGCTCATCAAATACTCCTATTAAAAAGCCGGGTTATAAATCGATTGCGATGTCACGTCCCACTCCCTGCCGATCATCCCTGGCGCAACGGGCGCCGCATTTGGCATCGGATTGGCGCTCTTTTTTACTTATCTCGCCGGAAACTCGGGCTGGTGCCTAGTACAGGTGATTGCTCCACCTGGAGTTGTCGCCTCCGTCGCGACGATTCAAAACTTTGGTAGCTTTGGCTGTGCCTCCTTTGCGCCTGTCATTACAGGCTGGCTCCTGGATCGCACACACTCGTTCCAGCTGCCCTTGGTCATCTGTTCCGGTGTCTCGATTCTTGGCGCATTCTCCTGCCTTCTGATTGTGAAGAACCCGATCCTTGTAAGCGGGTCGCGCCCGCCTGCGCCCGTCATGCCGGCGGCATCAGACTGATCCATCCCATTCCCAGTCGCGAATCCGCACAGGCGGTTTAATTCTTCTTGAGGTATCCGGAACAAAGATAAAAGCCATTATTGCTAACGCCAAACGTTCCCCAAGACCAGGTATCCTGGCGACCGCGACCAGAGCTGGACCGCTCAACCCTCTTCGCGGCTTGGCCGTCAATCACCGCGAACGCGCCGTTCGTTGGACACGCGATATCCGTTACATGATGCCGAAGTGTTCGAACGCTTCAACCGTACTCATGCCTTGTTCCAGAGCCTTTAGGACAGCTTTTTCACCGCGCGCTTTCTCGAACGCGCGCGAGAACACTTCATCAACTGCTTCGGCGGGCACCACCAAGATGCCGTCGCGGTCGCCGTACACGACGTCGCCCGGCCGCACGCGTACGCCGTCCATCTCGATCGGCACTCGCCAATCAACGACTTTGCCCCGCGGTCCCTGATCCTGAGAATATCCACCGCACGAGGCGACCGGAAATCGCAGGCGCAGAATCTCGGGAGTATCACGGTGGAATCCGTGCACGACGGCGCCGGCGGCGCCGCAGTGGATCGCGCGTGTGGACATGAGCCCGCCCCATAGGGCATAGCGATGCGAGGCGCCGACACAGATATAGACCTCACGAGGCTTCAAGTCATCTAGGGCTTCAAACATGAGCCCGAATGGCCGCGCCGAAAGCGAGTTATTCCCGGCGTGTTTCTCTCCGAAACAATCCGCCCCGAGCACCGGCATCGCCCGGCCGAGTATTACGAACGAGGGGTCGATGGGCTTGAGAGAGGGGTGGAGAAACTGATGCTGGAATCCGAGTTTGTCGAGCGCATCGCCTACCAGCGCCACAAACAGTTCGCGGCGAACCGCATCGAAGAGCTCGGCGTCTCCTGAGTAGCGATTCTGCACTGTCATTCCGCTCTCCGACCGCTAGAAGCTAACGCGATAACGACTACCGACGCCATGGAGCCGTCATCTTTCATGCAATTCAAACTCGTGGATGATTGGCGTGTCGGTCGCTCGGATAATTTTTAGCCGTACGTGCTGCGTGCTGACGGGTGCGAAGCGGACCTCCGGGTGGAATACGGACAATGGCCACGTGTCGAAGTCCGTCTCCTGGCCCTTGTCGAAACCCCAAGGCGTCACATCAGCCACTTGTTTCCAGGCCTCGCCAACTCGTGCCTCAATCTGATAGCGGTGAATGTTGGCAAGTTCGCCCTCAAATTCACCCTCGAATAAGGTGGTGCGACTGAAGGATTTGACGCTCCCGAGGTCGTATTCGAGCCAAGGCTGCTTGGTTTTACCGTCCGACTTCCAATAAGTACGGAGATTCCCGTCCGAGGCAAGCCGATCCACGGATGAATTTTCATTCGAACTGCGCACAGCGACGCCGCGATTCAAAGGAATCTCCCCGACCGGCGTGAGCTCCTCCGCCGATCCCTCGACTTCCAACACCACGATGGTGGTCGGGCTCTCCACATCGTTGGCACTGACGCTGAGCGTGACAGCGTCCGAGTTCTGCGACACCGTCGCCTTGCCTCCATTCAGCATCGACGCGCCGATGACTCGTATCGGCAGGCTTGGCAAGGTCAGCTTCGTAACGGCCGAATCGAATATGTGTACGTAGATTCGATTGCCGCGACAGGTGCTTCCGTATACGTTGGTCCGCTTGTACGGGCCGCCACGCGTCTCGTAGACGCTCTCGCCGTAATGCCGCAGCCACAAACTCGCTTCCCCAAGCTTGTCGACCAGCGCGGGATCGAAACGCCCCGAAGGCGGCGGTGTCAAACCCAACAGGTAGTTGCCATCGCCGCACGCGGACTTCACCAAATTGTCGATCCACGTTCCCGGCTCACCATAGGGGCCGGGAGTCCAGAAGTAGCTACGCCCGTTTGCCGGTGACGTGTATTCCCACGGGATGTCTCGATTGAAGCGCGGCATGCCCACTTCCAATACCGCGAAGTCGCCGACGTGCGCTCGGTCCGTCGGAAACCACGTGGGCATGTACACCCTACCGTTGTAGGCGCAGCCCACACGTTGATCCGCCAGAGTGTCCGATTGCAGAGAGCGCATGTATTTGAGAAGGTCGACGCCCCGCTCGTACGTCCACTCGGTTTGCCAGCCGCCGTCGAACCACCAGGCGACTACCGGACCGTAGTTCTCGGTCAATTCCTTTAGCTGCGCCTTCATGTACGTCACGTACCGGTCAAAGCTCGGCTTTTGCCCCGGCGGCAATTTGTACCCCGGCGGCCCGAGGTACACGCCGTTGGCGCTGCTGGCTCCGGCGCAATCCGGCTGATAGAAATCAGCGATTGAATAATAGAGGCACAACGGCAGATCATGTTTCTTGCACGCCGCAGATAGCTCTCCGAGAGCGTCCCTTCCAAAGGGCGTTTTCATGATGTTATAGTCGGTCGTCTTCGTGTCCCACATGGCGAACCCTTCGTGATGCTTTGTCACGTAAGTGACATACCGAAAGCCACTATCCTTCATCATTCGCACCCAGCCTTCGGCGTCGAAGTCACTTGGATTGAATCGCTTGTACGTGACGTCGTATTCGCTCGACGGTGTCTCCAATTCTCGTGTCCAACTGACTTCCTTCCCTAATACGGTCGCTGGACTCCAGCACATAAATGCGCCATATCGAAATCCCATGAAGCGACTCAACGCTTCGAGCGGGAAAGGGACTAATGGCGCGCAACTATCCGGAACGTTCTTTCGATCGGCCGACGGCGTCGCGCGCGACAGACTAGCCAGGCCGCACAGGCTACCAAAGGCCATCCCCGACATTGCTCCTGCTAGTACATCCCGACGTGAGATCATGTGAGACTTCCTTTGTTCTTCAGAGGCACAGAAGGATTCGCTGCCCGCGTGTCTTCCGCCGAAAAACAATCGCTGACGACGTTGGCTTCGCGCTTGCTGTCGAACGTCCGTTCCAAGCTGAGTGCGTAGCCCGTTGCGACCGATTCCTCGAAGGTGGCAACTGAAGCCGCTTGGCCGGGTGTGGCGTCGCCGGTCGATGCGACTGCTCGGACCGCTGCGCAGATCGAAAGCGCTCCGACCGTCAATCCGAGCAAAAGCGTTCGCATGCCGTGATTCGCTGACTTGAGACTTACGTTGTGCAGGCCGCTCATAAATCCCCTCAGTTGCAGTAGCGAGAAATTCCAGGATATCGAGGTCCTTTTCGAGAGCCGGTGCCTTGTAATGTGTCGCCCTGGTCCTTGTAGTACCATTTTCAGTGTCGTTCGACCGCTCCGATTGGCGCTCAATCCTCTCAAGCCCGGATGCACCGTGATTTCGACGCAGTTCACGTATTGAGCCGGTAGAACGCTTCCGCATTCTCATAGAAGAATTTGTGCCGATTGAGAGTACTCCACGGCGCGGCAAGTGCCTCGGCGAGCCGAAACCATTTCAGCAATCCACCCGCTACTTCGTTCACCGGCCAGTCACTACCGAACATGATGCGCGATGGCCCAAAGGCCTCTCCCGCCATTTGCGCGTACCATAGAACTTCATCCGGCTTCCACGTTTCCCAGTTGGCCTCAGTAACAAGTCCCGAGATCTTGCAAACCACGTTTGGCATTGTCGCTATTTCGTGTAGCTGAGATAGCCACGGCTCCCTGCCGCCGGCCCGGATATCCGGTTTGGCGCAGTGGTCAAGCACGAACCGCACCTCGGGGCACTGTTTCACCAGTTCAATAGCCTCACCCAACTGCTGATGCTTCAAACAGAGCTCAAAATGGAAGCCGCGCAAGTGCGCTTCCTTTACCCCATGCACAAAGGCTGTCTGCACCGAAAATCCCGCAGGATTGTTTTGAATGTTGTGCCGAACGCCTTTGACAATGGGCATACTCGCCAAAATGTCGAGCTCAGCGCCGAGGTGATTATTACTAGTCAGCTGCGCGTGGGCAACGATTCCCTGGATTCTGCGATCCGTCGCCGCCAGTCTTTCGATCCATTTCACCTCGGATAGCGAGCACTCGGGATGTGCATCGCACTCGACAAAGACTATCCTGCTGATCGGGATTTCGGCCGATGCGCGTTGGTAGTCCTCCAAGGAGTATGTTCTGTCGAAGACAGATCCCTTGTCGATCCACGGATATCGAAACGCGTCGACGTCCCAAAAGTGCGCATGAGTATCGATTGCGCTCATGACAGTCTCACCTGAGTGCCCTTCTAAACTCTGCCAATGCGGAGGTCTTCAACGTCGTACCGGCGCCTGCGGCCTCTGGTATGACGAATTCGCCATCGCGAACAGTGGCGGGCTCTTCGAAGCAATGCTGCGTCCAGGGAATGTATTCCAACAGGTTGCAGGAGGGATGCGCAAATGACGTATGTCGGTGAACCTGCATCATATCGCCAACATGAGACACTACGGGCAACCCGGCCAGGTACGCTTTATCCGCTACCGCCAGCCATTCACTAATTCCCGCGACGCGAACCGCATCTACCTGGATAACCTTTACCGCTTTCGAGTGCATGAAGGCGTCGAAGTGGAACCTCGAATATAATTGTTCGCCCAACGCGATCGGCGTCTTCATGACATTCGCGAGTTCTGCATGCGAGGTCAAGTCATCAAAATACAAGGGCTCCTCAAACCACAGTAGGTCATAATCATCCAAGCGGGACGCCCATTTCAAGGCCGTCTCCAGATTCCATTTACCATTGCCGTCAATCATGAGCCGGTGCTGTGGCCCGACCGCTTTTCTCACCGCCTCTATCCGTTCGATATCATCTTCCGTATCGACACTTCCGACCTTGATCTTGATTCCCCTAAATCCGTCATCAATTGACTGCAGACATCCGGACACTAGTTTATCGAGAGGAATATTCAGCCATCCGGAGTTGGTGTTATAGGCTTCGAGCTTAGGGGGACGTTCGTCGTCACTCAGAATTCTCCAGAGCGGCAGTTTCTGACTCTTCGCGAACAGATCCCACAAAGCTATATCCACCGCCGCCAGGGCTAAGTGACTAACGCCAGCGCGGCCGATCCACTGCAGCGGTGGCGTATTGTGCAGCTTTTTCCAAAGGCGCTCTATAGAGGATCTGTCCTCCAAGGTCTCACCCAGCAACAGCGGCCCGTAAATTGATCCAATATAGGCCGTGATCTGCTGATCGCCTTCCAAAAAGGCGTGAGTGCCTGTAAATCCGTATCCCTTCAGGCCGTTATCGACATGAATTATCACCCCAGCGAAGCCCCAATGGTCGATGCTGTTGGTGCTGTCCGCGATAGCGTTCGAGAGCGGCACATGGATGATAAAAGGTTCGATCTTAGAAATTCTCATTGAAGACCATCCAGCTGGGCCAAGGCAAGGTCAACCACTCATTGCTGTGCCCATTCCACCCGAGGCGTCAGAATCGCGCTACCAAGTTCCCCAAATCCAACCGTCGATGAATCATATAACTCACAATAATCTAATGTAAAGCACTAAATCTCATGCCAACGATTCGATATGAACTATTGTGGAATCTAAATGACGGTTCGCGAGAATCTGGGAAATCCAATTTCGATGAGAACTTGTATTTTCCGCCGTTGATTGAGCATCTGTCTCACAAGGCCTAAAGAAATGCTGCCCCCTTGCAGTGGCGACCGGTATGCGGAGAAAACTCATGAGAAAACGCCCACTTTACGCGCACTTCAGAGACATGATTTCCAAAGTGAGTTATACCGCTCCACCAACAAGCTGAGCCTGTTCGACCCTTGACCCGACAGCCGTGATAATGTCAGTGCGCGACATTCCGGAGTGCGGCGTGTTCCTCAATTCGACCACCCGCCATCGATCATATGGCATTGCCCGGTAGTGAAGGCGGACTCATCCGACGCAAGGTAGAGGGCCAGCGCCGCAACCTCCTCCGGCCTGCCGAGCCGACCCATGGGCTGGCGAGCCTTAAAGGCCGCCAGCGCGCCATCGAAGTCCCCAGTGGCACGGAGCCGCTCGTGCAGCGAAGGCGTCTCGATGGTGCCAGGGCAGATGGCGTTGCAGCGAATGCCGTGTGCTACAAAGTCAGCCGCGACGGATTTGGTAAGGCCCACGACCGCTGCCTTCGTCGTCCCGTACACGAATCGATTCGGCACACCCTTCTGGGCGCCCACGACCGAGGACATGTTGATGATCGAACCGCGCTGGCGCGCTTTCATTCCGGGCAGATAGGTGTGAATCATCCTGAACATGGAGGTGACATTGAGCTCGAGCGAGTTCGACCAATCCTCCTCGGAGCAATCCAAAATCGTCCCGTTGGCGACGAACCCAGCGCAGTTGAACAGAACGTCGATCGGGCCGGTCTGTTGCTCGAGCGCGCGGATGGCGTCTGCACTACGCACATCGAGCGCAACGCACCGGCAGCCGGCGAGGTCAGCGAGGGCCGCGATATCTATATCGCTCGCCCAGACTGTGGCGCCCTCCCTGGCGAACAACTCAGCCGTCTTGCGGCCGATTCCCTGGCCGGCGGCCGTGATCAGAATGTTCTTGCCGAACAGTCGTCCTGCAGATCCCGTCACGTTCGCATCTCCCGTCACCGCCGACCTGGGTGGCACACGGGGCCGACAGCATCGATGGACTTGTAGGTCAGAATGAATTCGCGGTGTCCCAGGGACTCCGACTTGGATGGAATGCCGGAGGCCACCGATTGCACCAGCGCAAAGATGTCCTCGCTCACTTGTTCGATTGTGGTCTCTCCCTGCATCACGCGACCGGCGTCGACGTCCATGTCCTCGTGCATCCGCTGATAGGTCTCGGGATTGCCGGTGATCTTGATGACCGGTGCGATGGCTGAGCCGACGACGGACCCGCGGCCGGTCGTGAACAGTGTCAGGTGCGCACCGCACGACATCAGTTCGACGATCTCTGCGTTGTCGGCAATATTCGGGAATCCGAACTTAGGCGGCGTGTCGGGCACGACGTCGAGCAGATACAGTCCGGGGTGGTCGGGTCGCTGCGTCGGGCGAATGACGCCGTTGATGGCGCGGCTGCCAGACTTCATGTAGGCGCCAGCCGATTTCTCTTCCTGGGTCGATAGTCCGCCTTCGGCGTTGCCGGGAGCAAAGCTACCGTACCCCATGGCTCGGTAATAAGTCTCAGCATTGCGGATGGAGGTCGTGATGGCCACGGCAACGTCGGGGGAGGCGGCGCGCACCCTCATCTCTCCCTCGCACCCGATCATTTCCCCCGTCTCCTCGAAAATGCACACGGCGCCTGCATCTACGAGGCGGTCGAACGCGCGCCCGACGGCGGGATTAGCAGCAATGCCGCTTGTACCATCCGAGCCGCCGCAAACCGTTCCCACGAAGAGATCGGAGAACTGCACGGGGGCACGACACGCTTGGCGCGTCATTGCGGCGTGCACTCGTCCAACGGCGGCAAGCGCGGCGTCGATTCCGGAGCGCGTGCCACCAGCTTCCTGGATCACCACTGTTTCCACCGGACGGCCGCTGTCCGCAATCGCGGCCGCCAAACCTTCCCGATTGAATCCCTCGCAACCAAGAGAGACGAGTACCGCTCCACCCACGTTGGGATGTGTCGCGATCGACTTCATCATGCGCAATGAGTAGTCGTTGGGATAACACCCGGGGAAGCCCAACAAGTGCACGCTGTCGTCTTTCGCTTGGTCCACTGTTCGGCTCGCCACATGGTGAGCGCACTCGACCAGGTATATTACGGGCAGGATATTGCGAATACCTTTGCGGCCGTCGGCTCGCAGATACCCGTTGGCAATGGTCACGGTGATGTCCTCTGTTCTCGAGTATGGCTCGAGATGTAGTCGCTTTTGAGGTTGTGCATGTGAACCCACTCCCCCGGCCGTATATCGGCGGTTGCGGACCCGATGGACATGCCGTATTTGACGACTGCGGCGCCTTGAGGAATGAAGCGACGCGCGATCTTGTGCCCTAGGGCCACGTCGGCGCAGGCAATCACGACATCGCCGTCCATAGGCAACGATTCTCCAGCACTCACGTTGCGTCGGCAGACAACCACATTATCGGCTGGATGTAACATGATTACGGTGGAGGTGGTCATCGCGTGTCGTTTTGGCATACGTCGATGAGATGATTTTACCATTTTTTCGAATTAATTTCAATAGCAAAATCAATTTTCATTAGTAATCTCGCAAAAAAGAGCGAGACCTGCATCGCGGGCGGACCTAAGGCAAGGCTCTGATAGAGAGAATGGAGATCTAGGTGTCTGTCGGTCATAGCATTCGCCAAGGCCGATTCATCGGTTTTCAGGTCAGGATGCCGGATGTAGGGCGTGCAGGCAGTAGTCCCGTTGGTAGCTTATAGCGAGCCATCTCTGCCG
>Ga0181520_10004640_pt1 | contig 22783 bp, 17 predicted proteins | sample PEATcosm2014_Bin_29_FD_132451 | JGI IMG/M metagenome (GOLD analysis project Ga0181520, IMG submission 132451) | Peatland microbial communities from MTU Mesocosm Facility, Houghton, MI, USA - PEATcosm2014_Bin02_30_metaG | ecosystem: Environmental > Terrestrial > Soil > Wetlands > Peat | place...
CACCCCGCGATGCCACACCGCCCCCCAAGAAGCCGCACCTCGCGCCCACCGCAACGTCCCGTCGCCTTGCCACCAACGCAGGCACGTGACAAACTCATGGGTTGGGAAGCTATACTGTTACACCTAGTCTTGGGCACACGATGCTCGCGCACCTCTCTGACGCGCTCAGAATTCATACGATCCTCACGACGAATTTCGACATGCTCACGGAAGATGCCTTTCGCCGACTGCAAATGCCGCTCGCCACATTCGACGTGCATCGAAACGCTGGGCTACCAGATGCCAGATTGGTATTGAAGCAGCGAGCGATTATTAAGATTAACGGAGGACTGTACGGCCTCCGGGCAGACGATTCCTTGTATAAGGGTCCGGCGGAGGCTGAGAAAGGGACGTTTTGCGAATACTTCGGTTCAACTCCTCGGCTGCCCGGCGGTGGGAAACTGCAAGAGAGAAAACACTTGCTTGTCCTTGGGGCCTCATGCGGCGAAGAGCGGACCATGGGATTCCTCACATTCGCGGCAAAGCAACTTACAGAAAGTCGGCTGTACTGGGTGTGCTATGAGCCAGACGAGAAGAGGAAGGTCGAAAACGCGTTCCGGAAAGTGATCGGGCAAGAAGATCGATTACGTACGATAGTTCACTGCGACATTGGCCTTCTGTTGTTCCAATTGTACCAGCGACTTTATCATTCCCTGCCACCCGCGGGCGCGGATTATCCCGCATTCTATCGTGTCCCACCTGATCCGTACCCATTTACCGAAGAACCGAGCGGGCCCTCATTAGAGAAGGAGCCGGAGGATTGGGTAAAGGAAATCGAGATACTTATCACCAATAAGCTGGATCGACCGGATTCAGACATGTCTCGAATGATTGTCATTGACGGTCAGAAGGGAGTTTCCTCGATTTCCTCAGCGGTGTGGGATCGCCTGACCAGAAAATACAGCTGCCTTTGGTTAGAACTCGATGATTTTCTTGATCCGGAAGACCTCTTCATCACCTTACTTGCAGAAATTGCGCGTAGCGTTGGGATGCCCCCACCCGGGCCATTCTATCCTTCGCTCACCTCGGACAAGTGCCGAGATCATCTTAAACAGTTTGTCCAGGACTCTTTCCGGAAGTTCGTCGTTTTCTTGAACAGTCGCGATGGGCCAGGCCACAGCGCCGGGTGGGAGTCGCCCGAAGTACCCGGAGTTGCGGAGAACCAACAGCCATCTTCACGGTGGAGTGCCGGTCAAGTCGCTAGGTTCTGGTCCTTCCTGCACACTTCCGAAGAGGATAGTGGCCCACCTGGTATCGTTCAGTTCTCCAGCACCGACGTAGCAGAAAAGAAATGGCTTCGAGACATTATCGTCGTGGTAATGGTGCAGACGGCCAATACACCCGGTAAGTATATTATGGAGGTTCCGGCACAATTGCAGCGTAGGCCCCAAAGCAACGATTATCTTGATATCCCAGCATGCATACCATTCGATGCCCCAAAGATCCGTAGGGACGTCTGCAACTGGCTCGGCACAAGTGAGTCCTTGGTAAGCAAGGACTGTCACACCAGCGAACAGGATAGCACACCGTCTAGAGACCGCTTCCTCTACGGTCTGACTCTGTTTCGTCAACCCCGCCACTCAGCGGCGTTATGTTCATGGGGGCTCATCAAGGCTACGAAGCGTCTGTCCTCCGGAGTGGACAATGACGAGGCCAGAGCCCGTTGTGGCAGAAGTTGGCTCGATCATCTTAGGGACATCGGTGCAATCCGCGACAAGCCGGGTGGCCTCTCGTGGATGCATCGGGATGTTAGGGACAGTTTGCGAGAAGAACTTGAGGTCAGAGAACCGCGGCTTAAGGGGCTCCGGGCTGAGTGCCACCAAGGCATTGCCGATTGGTACGTCAAGTTGTTTCGCTCCTCCAATGACCCTTTGGCGGCGCTGGAGTCGCTATACCACAGACTATGCTGTGTAGAATTTGCCGACCGATCAACAGCCGATGACGAGTGCGGCGATCCGGAACACATTAAGGAGACGGCATTCATTGAGGCTATCACAACGTTGAAACTGGCGAGGGACAGAATTGTGTCCTCTGGATACTTTACGGCGTCCTCCAACCTCCTTCGACAAATGGCTCAAGCGATCAGCCGCGTGAAATTGCCCAGAGCGGCCGAACTGACTCGCATGTGCAAGGAGACCCTTCGCGATTTCGCCCGCGAGGCGGCGGACTTCCGCATAGCCTTCCACATCAACGATCAATTGCACCCCCCCATTCTCGCGTTGCCTGAAAATCCTCGGCGCGAAGCCAGTTGCGGCTTGCCTCGACGGAATTATCTATTGCTCGAGACCAAGTATTACAATGCAGTCATTCTGACTGGACTCCGTTCGTACGGTCGAGCGGAGAATGAATTCCATGACCTCTTCCAACAGCTAGGGTTTCCTGACATTGCGCCGGGTGTTGATTTATGGCAAGGCTATGGAGTCCGTGACATGCGCAAGATGGGGCGTACCTGGGCCAGATTGCACAAGGAAAATACGGAACTGTTGCACCTCACTATTCGGACAATTAGGCGTTATATGTTTCTGGAAATGCTTATTGCCCAGGCGTATGAATACCTAGCTACTCTTGCTTTCAATGAACGCAAACGGCACGACAATGTGATACAAGATCCAAATGTGAGGAAGGAAGACGAAGAGTCGGTCCGTCGTCGAACGTATAGTGAGGCGATGTATGTTCTTGCGACTGAGATCATGCGGTATGTAGATGATCATGGTTTTCTCCAGACCGAAAACGCTTACCTTCGGACCCTCTATGGCGTCCTAATGGCCACACTGGATCGCTACTGCGAGGCCCACAGGCGCCTCAACGAAGCGTCCGGCTATCTCGCGCACAGTGCAAAACGAAATGCGACTGTAACCCTGGCGGTCGCCGACTTGCGTCGCGCAGAAGTTTACCTCCTGCGCGCTGAAAAGGAGGCAAGAGCAACTGAGAAAGAAAATCAGGCAGTGACGAAGAGGCACAGGAAAAAGGGCGCGCTGGCCTGTCTGGAAGATGCTGTCTTTTGTCTGGACCGGGCTCAAGCCAGTCTTGATGAGAACCGACGGAAAGATGTTTGGTGGTGGACCCTCATGTACGAACTCAGAATGAGGGCCTGCCTTTGTCTAACCACATTGACTCCCAGGGCATGCGAGCTCGCTCATGATAGTTTGGCGGCAAGGTTCTGTCGTGAGCCCCCTTGTGACAAACAGAGTCGATGTGCTCACGCTTTGCAAGATGCCACTCAATTGATCGTAGCCGACCCGTTCCGGTTGGCTAGGCTAATGAAGATGTTCCACGATTTGGGAAAGGGATTGGGCACGAAGCGGCAAGAGCTGCATCTGAAGGAATTGGAACAGCTCCTGGAATATCTACAACTGGTTAAGAGAGCGCGTAAGGATGACAGCTACGGTCGCTATCCCCTGGACGCATCGATCCTACAGTACGTTGCGCTTGTGGAGGCTCAGCTTAAAGGCACGAAGCAGTAACAAGTATGAGAACGGACATGGCGACCACAATTGCGGGCGATGACATACAGCGTCGGAGATACCAATTCAAGAACCTAGAGATTGGGGGGTGCCGAGGATTCGGTTACGGTCAGCGCAGGCTCAGGCTCCCACCATCGCTCTAACTCCAACCCCCCTTCTCTGCAATCGCAAGAAACGGCCCATAGATGACAGGGCTTTCGGCGTACCGAGAAGTGATGCCTTTTCTGGGAACGAGGCCTGACCGGCAATGTGCCTCCAAATTGGCTATCGGCGTGCCTTGAATTCCGACCGCATTTCGGGACAGTTCAACGGGAAGTTTTGCGTACCACGCGCTCCGCCACCAGTCTTGCTTGTTCTATTCAGAGTGACGTGCAACCTGATCCGGCAGCGGAGTTGGAGCTGCGAGAGGCTACGGCGATTCACTAAAACAACGAAGCCGCGTTCTCATGGAACACGGCCCGTTTGATCGCGGCGGCACGCTCGGCGGAAAAATGCCGGGCCTCCAGCGCGTCTTTGAAGGCCTTGATGGTGTGATAGGTGTTGTACGTCAGATCGTCGCTGAGCAGGCCCGCGACCTCGCGCAAGCTGGGGCTGCTCCAGGGATATTGGTCGCGGGTGAGGAAGATCGGAACGCCCTCGACCAGCCCGGCTTCCACCCCCGTAATCAGACCAAAGGGGAGGTCGGAGCCGAACAGCAGGCGATCGAGAATCTCCGCATGGCCCAGCACGCGCGTGTAGACCTCCGGCCGGCTCGCCGATGACATCTCCAGGTACAACGTGGGATAGCTGAGCAGGCCGGAGTCGCAGAATCGGAAGAACTCGTCCACGGCCAGATAGCGTCCCATGTGGGCGAGGATGACGCGGAGATGGGGGAATCGCTCCAGCAGGCCGCGCAGATAGTCTTGATTCTCTCGCTCGCCCATGCCGCTACGCGACGTGTGCAGCATCAGGACGAGACGCTCGCGGTCCATCAGCCGCAGCAGGTCCTCGGGGATGAACTCGGACATGGCGCAGTCGAAAACGCTCTTGCCCAACAGATCGAAGTACGGCTTGATTCCCGCGAAGCGCACGCCCGCCGCCAGGGCCTCCTCCAGCATGGCAATCGTCCGGCCGGCGTCGGTCGGGTGAGCCAGGGCGAAACCTTTCACCCGGGGCTCGCGCCGCATCACCTCGATGAGGTAGCGATTCGCGGCTTCGATATCCACCTCCTGCAAGGGGAACGGGAACGCGATCAGGCCGGCGATCCGTTTGCCCGAAAAGAGCTCCCCGTACCAGGCCTCCAGCGCCTCCAGGGTCAAGTGCGAGAAAGTGGCCAACGGCAGCTTGCGGCGCTCGGCACTGAGCGGCCCCACCACTTCCGGAGGGCCCAGGTGCACGTGGGCGTCGAAAATCACCGGCGGCATCCAACCCTTCAGTTCGTCCGCCCACAACTGTACGTGATCGACATAAGTCATTGTGTTACAGCCCCTCAGATCGTCTGCGCCCCGACTTTGGCAATCCAGTTGCGGGCGAACTCGCCGCTCGGCAGCCCGACGTCGAGCACCGTGTTGGCCAGGAAAATCATCTCCTGGATCCGCTTTTCCTTGAGCCACTTGAACCCCAGCTTGCACTGGTGCCGCATCAACTCCAGCGGCACCGGCCGGCTGTTGGGGTAATCCCAAATGTATATCCCCAGAGCGATCCGCCGCTGCTTGGGGGCGATCCGTTCGAGCGCCGCCAGGTTCGTTTCGAGCTCCGGCAACTCGTTGGCGTTCCAGGTCCACAGCGTAAGCACGTCGAACAGATCGAGAAACTTCCCGAGCGGCGGGTCGCACGCGATGTGTCCGGGATGCTGGGGGTTCACCTCATGGGTATAGAGCGTGACCCAGATGTCCATCGGCCGCCCCACCGCTTTCAGCCTTTCGCGGGCCGATTTGAGTTCGCTGGGGTGCAAGGCGGGCCGCCCGACGACGCGGCCGTCGGCCCCTTTCTTCCGGTCGATGATGAAATCGTCCAGGTAGATGCCGCTGATGTTGGGGAACTCCTTGGCCAGCGACAGGACGTAGGGCAGTTCGGCCATGCCCCCATGGCCGCCGCTGCCCACGACCGACCAGACGACCCGATCGAGCGGCCGGAACGAAGTGGCGTATTGCTGGAAGCTCGTCCGCGCCCGGCCGGGCTCGCGATCGGGAAGCCGGGGCAGATTGTTGCTGCGAATCAGCAACAGGTTGGGGATGTTGAGGTAGAAGGCCCCTTCGGCGGGCGTCATGCGCGAGCCGCCGCGACGCTTGCCCAATTCGAGACTTGGGTTGTCCAATCCGGCCGGCACGGTGAAAATCCACAGGTGGTCGTGAACGGTGGAGCGAGCGTCTTTGGTAGTTGCGGCTCCAACTGCCGGTTGCTCGCCGGCGGTGAATGCCAGCGATGCGGCTCCCGCGCCGGCGGCAGTCAAGAAGGCCCGCCGTGAGGCCCGATTCTCATGCGTGTCGCGCGACATAGGTTTCTCCTGTTCTGGAGGCGATCGGGAAAACTTATTCTCCCTTGGGGAGAGATAGCGAAAGTGAAGGCCGGCTCACAGCGGCGTGTCTCCGACTTTCTGGATCCACTCACGGGCCCATTCCACGGCCGGAAATCCGAGGTCCATTGCGCCGTTGCTGAGAAACATCATTCCCTCGATCCGTTTCTGCTTGAGGCCTTCCAGTCCGAATTCGCATTGCCGTTGCATGGCCGGAATCGGGAGGGACGCTCTTCTGTTGAAGTCCACCAGGTAACACCCCAGGATCACCTTCAGATGGGGCGCCGCTTCCTTGATCCTGGCCACGTTCGACTCCAGGTGCACCAGTTCCTCGGGTTTCCACGTCCAGAAGGTGACGCCGTCGAGCAGTTTCAAGTAATCGGTGAGCGGAAGCTTCAGCAGGGTCGTGTAGTACGTGGAATAGATCTCCAGCGGGCGGCCCGCGGCCTTCAAACTGCGGCGGATGTCGCGGAGTTCCTCGACCGTGAGGATGGCTCGTTTACCGGTCGCTACGTTGGTGAAGAAATCGTCCATGTGCGCCCCGACGAAGTTCGGCGTCTTCCGGATCAGCTCCAACCCTTCTTTGCGTTCTTCCGGCGTCGTGAACCCTCCCGAGCCGACCAGTCCCCAGAGGACTCGCTTGAAAGGGCGCAAGGCAACCGCGTATTGCTCGAAGGGCGGCTCGAACCGGCCGAGCTTCGCTTCCGCTCCCGCGTTCGCCTGGTTCATGTAGACATTGGGTACTCCCAGGTACAGCGCGCCCTCCGCGGGACTCATGACGGTCCGGCGGCTCGTATGAGGAGCCGTGCTGCCGGTGGGGCTGCCGAACAGCCACAATCGATCCCGCACCGTGCCTGGCTTCGGCGGCGCCAGTTGAGCATCGAGAGGCGACGTCAATGCCGAGACGGCCAACCCGCCGGCCGTTGCCCCCAAAAAACCTCGCCGAGTCACTTTCTTCCGGATCATCGTGCATCTCCTCGCTTATTACGGCTTGGGGAACTTGCTGCTGGCCGCAGCCAGGGCGTCGTCGAGCGTTTGGACCATGAAGTCGATCTCCTCGTCGCTAATCACCAGGGCGGGCGCGGTGACCAGAATGTCGCCGTTGTTGCGCAGGATCATCCCGTGCTCCCAACACCACTGGCGGATGAAACTGCCCACGCCCCACTGCGGATCGAGCTTGCGGCGGCTCTGGCGATCGGCCATAAGCTCCACGGCCCACAGCAGGCCGATGCCGCGGACGTCGCCCACCAGCGGATATTTGTAGAGCCGCTCCAAGGCGGTTTTCAGGCGGACGCCCATCGTGGCCGCCCGAGTGACCAGGTTGTCTCGCTCGATAATGGCGATGTTGGCCAAGGTGGCGGCGCAGGCCAAGGTGTGTCCGCCGTAGGTGCTGCCGTTGCGCAGCTCGCAGCCCGGTTCGCGGCGAAACACGTCGGCCACTTTGGGCGTGGTGATCGTGGCTCCCAACGGAATATAGCCGCCGGTGAATCCCTTGCCGACGGTCATGATGTCGGGCACCACGCCGGCGTGCTCGCAGAAGAACCACTTGCCCGTCTTGCCGAAGCCGCTTTGCACCTCGTCGAAAATGAGCAGGATGCCGTGCTTGTCGCACAGCTCGCGGACCCCGCGCAGATAACCTTCCGGCGGCAGGGGATAGCCGATATTCGAGCCGGGGAGCGGGTCCATGATGACCGCGGACACCGACTCGGGCCCTTCCCACTCGATCAGGTTCTCCATCGCCCGCAAGCAGGCAAGTTGGCATTCGGGATAGGTGCGCTCCAACTCGCACTGGCAGCAGCGGGCCGCCGGAGCGAAGACGAAACCGGGCAGCAGGGGCTCGAAATACTCGCGAAACCAGGGGAGCCCCGTCGCCGAGCTGCCTCCCAGGGTCATGCCATGGAACGAGTGCCGGCGGGCCACGACCTTATAGCGCTGCGGCTGCCCACGCTGGCGGTGATACTGCCGGGCCATCTTCAGCGCGGTTTCGTTCGCCTCCGATCCGCTGTTGACGAAGAAGCTCACCGACAGCTCGCCGGGCATGATCTGGGCCAGCTTCCGCGCCAGCTCGACCAGCGGAACCGTGAACGTATCGACGTAGTTGGGAAAGAACTCGAGGCGGTCCATTTGCTCCAGCACGGCCGCCCTGATTTCCGGCCGGTGGTGGCCGCAGATCGTCGTCAAGAGCGAGGCAAACGTATCCAGGTAACGCTTGCCGTCCATATCGTAGAGATAACAACCCTCGCCCCGCACGAACATTTTGGGCCCTTTGGCCAGTTCGGCGTTATCGGCGAAGCTAGGCAGGATGTAGCGGAGGGCATCCTGCGTCAGCGATTCCTGCTGTTCGGGCGAATATGTCGGCTGGGACATGGCATGATTCCTATTTCATTTAAGGGTATTCTCGATGGTCTCGGCGATCGCCTCGGGCGACATGCCGTACTGGGCGCGGAGCCACTCTTGCGAACCGACCTTGCACACGTTGACATCCGGCAGCGCGATCCGCTTGAAACGGACGTTGCCGGCGCCGCGATCCATGAGCACCTCGGCCACGGCGCTGCCTAGCCCGCCGTGGATGTTGTGCTCCTCGACGGTGACGATGATGCCGGTCTTGGCGGCCTCCAGAATGGCTTCCTGGTCGATCGGCTTGACGGTCGGCATGCTCACGAGCCGGCAGGCGATCCCCCGGCCGGCCAGCTTTTCTACCGCCAGCTTGGCATTGTAGCCGACGGTCCCGCTAAAGATTACGGCGGCGTCGCCCCCTTCGCGGACCGTGATCGCCCGGCCGAGCTGGAACTGGATCGGGCCATCGTGAACGGGCGGCTCGTCCTTGTATCCGCAGCGATAATAGACGGGCCCGTCGTAGGCGATCATGGCCCGGGTGGCGGCCACGGCTTCCGGAATGTCGCAGGGGGCCACGACGACCATTTCGGGCAGCGCCCGCATGATGGCCAGGTCCTCGGTCGAATGGTGCGACATGCCCAGCGCCCCGTAGGCGAGCCCGCCGCCGATGATCACGATCTTGACGTTCGCCCGGTGATAGCAGACGTCGTTGCGGATCTGTTCGAGCGGCCGGAGGGTGGGAAAATTGGCGATCGAATAGGTCACCGCGATGTTGCCTTCCATGGCCACGCCGCAGGCGATGCCCGTCATGTTTTGCTCGGCCACGCCCACGTTGAAGAAGCGGTCGGGAAAAGCCGCGGCGAAGGGCTCGATTTCGCCGTAGCCGATGTCGGCCAGGATCATGAAGATGCGGGAATCTTCGCGTGCCAACTGCAATAGCGTTTCGTTGAATGCGGATCTCATGCGTCTGCTCCCAGCTTGGCCAGCGCTGCGGCGAGTTGCTCTTCGCTCGCGTAGCGATAATGACAGGAAACGGTATCTTCCATCCAGTCGACGCCCTTGCCTTTGGTGGTCCGGGCGATGATGAAGGACGGTTTGCCCGGCTCGATGGGCAGTTGGGCGAGCGCGGCTTCGATCGCGGCACAGTCGTGGCCGTCGATCTGGCGGACGGCCCAGCCGAAGAGCGACAGCTTCTTGGCGAACGGCTCGAGCTCGATAATGTCTTCCATGTGACCGAGGGCCTGCACGCGGTTATAGTCGACGATGGCCGTGAGGTTGTCGAACTTGTGCTGGGCGGCGAACATGATGGCCTCCCAGGTGGACCCCTCGTCGCAGTCGCCGTCGCTCATCAGGCAGAAGACGCGGTGCGTGGCCCGAACCTGGCGGGCGGCCAGGGCCATGCCCACCGCCACCGGCAGGCCGTGGCCGAGCGAACCGGTGGAGAACTCCACCCCCGGCACGTGATGGCTGATGTGTCCCAGCAGCCGGCCGTTGTTCTGGTAGTACGTTTTGAGCCATTCCCCCGGAAAGAAGCCCAGCTCGGCCAGTACGGCGTAGACCGCCCCGCCGCCATGGCCCTTGCTGAGGATGAAGCGGTCCCGCTCGGGCCAGCGGGGGTTCTGCGGATCGACCCGCAAAATGCGGGTGTAGAGAACCGCCAGCAGCTCGGCCATCGACAGCATGCTGCCGGCGTGGCCGCTTGCCCCGTCGTGCGTCATCCGCAGGCAGTGCGCCCGGATCCGGCGGGCCAGATCGCGGTAGGTTTTCAATCGGTCGTTTGTCGTTTCGGTTGGCATAAATATCTCCGGAAAGGTTATGGTTTTGTGCTCAGGCGGACGCATTTTGCCGTATCGAGCATGGCGGCCACGTTGGCCGGTGGCGAGTTGCACATGACACCCTCGCCCGTATTGAAGATGTAGCGGCCACCGGGGAAGTTTTCGCGGATCATCTGCTCGGTGGCGCGGGCGACCTCCTCGGGCGAGCCGTCGCGGAGCAGGAGCGGGTCAAAATTGCCCATCAGGCACATCGGCGAGCCGAGCGATTGGCGGACCTCGGCCAGGCAACAGCCTTCGCCCACATTCACGGCATGCACCGGCAACTGAACTTCCTTGGCCAGGTAGGGGAGCGCATTCTCGCAGGCATGATAGATGAGCAACCCGCCCGAGCGCTTCAGTGCGGCGGCCACCTCGGCGGCCGCGTCGAAGGCAAACCGGCAGCAATGGTCCAAACTGCAAAATCTCGAGCTGGCGCAACAGTCGCCCAGCCAAAGCAAGTCGGCCCCGGCGTCAAGCTGTGCCTGTCCGAAGGCGATCTGGTGGTCGACGAAGAATTTCAGGTTATCGTTGACCAGCTCCGGCTCAGCGATCATGCCGACCATCAGCTCCTCGATGCCATAGATCAGCCCCAGCGTGCTGAACGGCGCGGCGATCCGGCCCATCACCAGCACGCTGTCGCCCAATTGGTCCGTCAGCCGGCGAATCATCTCCAGGTGGATCGGCAGCCGCATTTCCCGCTTGGCGTCCGGAATACGAAATCGCCGCAGCGTCTCGCGGCGAAAGGGGAGATAGGCCGTGGGCATGGTGGGGTGATCTTCGTCGTCGCGCATGGGCAGGCCCAACGGCTCGAACTCGATGTAATCGTCGGGAAAGATGACCGCCCAATCTTCGTCGTACTTCCGCACGCCCTCGACCTGGCAGGCGACCGTTTTGGCCACGTCGAGGCGGGCTTGCCGCTCCGTAACGCCCGCCTGAAGCTGATGAAACTCCCACGACAACGAGAACACGGGCATCCGCGCCGGCGTCTTTCCTGCCGTGCATGCCAGAAAATCGTCCCGTACGTTAGCGTAGGCCATCGAATTTCGTACCGATCAATTGTGGGTTGGGTGCCACTGCTGGCTTGTCCAGCAGTGCGGAAACACGGGTGGACTGGCCACCGGAGAGCATTCGCCTCGCCGCGGCCATGATCGTCTCTTGCTGCGGCACGGCGGCGCTTTCGAGCACGTGGGCAAACGGTATGGGCGCCGCCGCTCCCCCGTGCACCACTGGGGCACAACGTAGCGAGGAAAACGCCTCTTCGGTGACTCGTCGCACGATCTCGGCCCCGACGCCGAACTGCGTGTTCGCCTCGTGGACCACCAGCAACCGGCCGGTTTTCCGCACCGAGCCGAGGACGGTCTCGACGTCCCAAGGGACAATGCTCCGCAGATCGATCAGTTCGACGTCGATTTCTTCGGTCAGGGCGTCGGCCGCGGCCGCCGCGCGATGGACCATCAGCGACGTGGCCACCAGCGTCAGGTCGCTCCCCGCGCGGCGAACGGCCGCCTTGCCCAGCGGGACCAGCAACTCGCCCTCGGGAACCTCCTCCTTGAGATCGTAGAGCAGCTTGTGCCAGATGTAGAGCACCGGATTATCGTCGCGGATCGAGGCCTTCAGCAGCCCCTTGGCGTCGGCCACGGTGGCCGGCATGACGACCTTCAGCCCGGGCACGTGGGCGAACCAGGCTTCCAGACACTGCGAGTGCTGGGCTGCCTCGGACGTGCCCGCCCCGCACTGCGTGAAAATCACCAGCGGCAGCTTCGCCTGTCCGCCCGACATGGAACGCAGCTTGGCCGCCTGGTTCACCAACGGGTCGACGGCGACGGTGATGAAATCAAGGTACATGATCTCGGCGATCGGCCTGAGTCCGGTCATGGCGGCGCCCACCGCCATGCCGATGATGGCGGCCTCGCTGAGCGGCGTGTCGAACACCCGTCGGGCGCCATAGCGCTTTTGCAGCCGCGCCGAGGTGCTGAACACGCCGCCGAACTCGCCCACGTCCTCGCCGAACAGGCAGACGCTGGGGTCCCGCTCGAGCTCTTCGTCGAACGCTTCGCAGATGGCGCGGACCATTTTCAATCGTGTCATGTCTTCCCCTTCAGTCGGCCCATACCCACTGGCACACGGTCTGCGGATCGGGGTCGGGGCTCCGCTCGGCAAAATCGATGGCCTCGGCCAGTTCGCGTTCCACGTCGGCCGCCAGGCGTTCGAGCTCGTCCCGCGCGGCTGCGTTCTCCCCGCACAGTTGCTCCTCGAAACGGCGGATCGGATCGCGCCCCTTCCAGGCGTTGCGTTCTTCCGCGGGCCGGTGCTCGGGAATCACCATGCAGTGCGGCCGGTGACGGTAAGTCTTGCACTCCAGGAGCGTCGGCCCGCCGCCCTGCCGCGCCCGAGCAACGGCCTCCGCGACCGCGCGGCGCACCGCCAGCACGTCGTTCCCGTCGATCACCCGGCCGGGAATACCGTAAGCGGCGGCCCGATCGGCAATGTTCTCCACGGGACAGTTCTGGCGCACGTGAGTCGTGGCCGCGTAGAGATTGTTCTCGCAGACGTAAACGATGGGGAGTTGATGCACGGCGGCCGCATTGATCGACTCGTGGGCGGCGCCTTGGCTGGCCGCGCCCTCGCCAAAGTAGCAGACGGTCACCTGGTCGGTGCCGCGATAGCGGGCCGAGAAGGCCGTGCCCAGGGCCAGCGGCAGCCCGCCGCCGACGATCCCATTTCCGCCCATCAACCCGATCTCGAGGTCGAACAGGTGCATCGAGCCGCCGCGACCGCGCGAGCAGCCGGTCGCCTTGCCCAGCATTTCCGCCGCCATCCGCTTCAGGTCGAGCCCCTTGGCGATGGCGTGGCCGTGGCCGCGATGGGTGCTGAACTGGTAGTCGTCCCTCCGCAGGCAGGCGCCGACGCCGGCGGCGACGGCCTCCTGCCCTTCGCACGAATGGAGCGCACCGACCGACTGGCCGGCCTCGGTCCGCTTGCGAAAGATCGCCTGCATGCGCAGCTCGAACGCGCGAATGGCGTACATCACCCGCAACAACTGAAGTGCTTCTTCTTTCGACACGTCGATCACGGCAGCAGGACCTTTCAACACTGGATCGGGTAGCGGCCCAACTGCTGGGCGGTTTCTATCATGGCCAAAAAGTTCCCCGGCTTGACGCCCGGCGCGATGGTATTGCCCGACGACAGGATGTGCGGACCGATGCGGGACACGGTGGCCAGCAGTCGCCGCGTCTCGGCGATCACGTCGTCGGCCGTGCCGCGGGAAAGCAGGTCGATGCTCAGGTTGCCCATCACGGCGATCCGGCCGGGATATCGTTCCAGAATCTTCTCGAGCTCCATGCCCGGCACGGCCTCCAGCGGGCCGAGGCAGTCGATCCCCGTGCCCACCAGTTGGTCCATGATCTTGCGGATGTCGCCGTCGGTGTGTTTGATGCAGTAGAGGCCGGCCTGCTTGGCGGCCGCGACTACTGCCGCGTCGCTGGGCAAGACCAACTCCTCGAAGTGTCGGGGCGACATCATCGGGCCGGTCTTGTTCGAGTAATCGTCGCCCAGCAGAACCATCTGGGCGCCGGCGGCCGCCGCCAGGCGGTAAAGCTCGCCGTAGTATTCCGTGCCGATCTTCATCAGGTCTTTGACGAAGGCGGGGCGGAGGGCGAAATCCATGAGCAGATTTTCCAGCCCGCCGCGGAGAAAAACGGCCGGGGCCCAGCCCGACTCGCCCACACAACAGATTGCCTTTTCGCCTTGGGGGTATTTTTCGGCGAGCCGGCGGAGCTTGCCGAGGATCGGCGAAGCGGCCGGATCGGGTGGCACGTAGCCGGCCAGGTCGGCCGGGGTCTCGATGCGGGCCGGTTTCGCCGGCACCGGCACCCCTTCCCGCGGGCTGATTTGCAGGGCGCCCCACTTATCCCGGAAAATCCTTCGCGGCCGATCCACCCATTCGACTTCGTCCTCCTCGTAGATCATGGTGTGAACGGTCACCATGTCCAGGTCCAGGTATTCCGCCAGCTCGTTGCCGTCGCCGCGGCTTTCGGGGAGGATTGCACGGACCACCTCGGGCGCGATCCATAGTTCGGCCAGCGGCACCCGGTCGGGCAGCCGATGTTCCAGGACGGCGATCACACGTTGGCGGGAATTCATGGTATGGTTCTCAGTTCGCTCCCGTGCGCAGAAACTCCTGATAGCGCCGCCGGTATTCGGACTTGTAGTCGGCCACCGCCCGATCGTAGCTCAATGGCGGGGCGTCGGGCCTGACGTGGCCGAACAGAACCAGTTCCTTGGCCGTGATCGGAACGAGATAGTGCCCGTCTTTCTCCTCGACCGCCGCGCCATCCAGCGTGGCGCGCTGGACGGCGAAGAACCATGGCACGCGCACCAGCACACGCTGCGGGTTCTGCCGATACTTGTCCGGCAGCCGGATGGCGAGGCGGTCCGCCGAGGCCTGCACGGCGAAACGGAGGGGGCCGAACGAGGAGGGCTCGTCCTGGACCTCGATGGTTTTGCCCGGCCGCACCCACTCCGGCGAGATGGCCGAGAGCAGATACAGATTCTCGCCCTGCTCGCGCACCAGCATGTTGCGGAGCAGTTGGATGACGTTGGCCGACGTGGTATCCTGCGGCGTGATATTGAGCACGTTGCCGTAACCTCGCGTGCTCCACGGTATCGAACCGAATTCGCCGGACAAGTGCGTCGAGGACGAGTGCAGCAGCAGGGCATAGAGTTCTTTCACGGCCCACTGCTGGTCCCATGCCGTGCCGCGCACGAGCGAGACTTGCGCGTTGTTGGGCGTCTGCCAGTAATGCAATGCCGGCTGCTCATTGAAGATGAGCCGGTCGCCGGCTCTATCCGTGGCAAAAGGCAAGACGTAGGTCAAAATGCCTTCCTGGTACCGGCCGCGCACGGCGCGGAGCGTCGCCTCGACGCGCGGGTCGGCCGGATCGAACAAGACCTCCGGGTGCAGCGTGCGGAGGTTGTCCCAATCGTTGCCGGCCGTGGTACGTTCCAAGCCCGGCGGGATATAGCCGCCGGTCTTCGCGGTCTGCTGGTCGAGCAGCTTGTCGACCGCGGCGCGGAATCGCTGCTGTTGTCCCTCGAACCGCGCCACATCCTCCGCCCGGCCCATCTCTCGGGCCATGTAGATCGCGTTGCGCAGGCCGACCAGCCCCCAGAAGTGTTGCCCGGTCTGGCGGCAGTCCTTGAGGAAGGCGTCATCGGTAATGGTGGCGGGAGGGAACAAGCCCAGCGGATCCTTGGCGGTGATGCCGGCATGCCACTGCATGGCCTTGACCACGCCGGGGTAGACGCGATCCAGAAAGGCGCGATCGCGGGTGAGTTGGTAGTGTCGGCCCAAACCCCAGAGGTTGTAACCAAAAAGTTCCCAGAAGGTTGCTTGGGGAGCGTTCTCCAGGCGGAAGCTGCCATCGGCCCACTGCTTGCTATGGAAGAACAAGAATGCCCGTCGCGCGACATCGAGCAGGCCCATATACTCGAAGGCCCGCGATATCTCCGCGGTGTTGGCGCCGCCGCACCAAGAATGATAGTGAAACTTGTTGACGTTCACAATGAGGTCGTCGCCGATCACATCGACCGCCAGCAGGTTGTTGATCGTGTTGGCCAGGAGGTATTCCTGCACTTTGCACTCGGGGAAACGCAGCGGCGACTTGCCGCCGACCCAGTTCTCCCAGAACGCAATCGTGTCGGCCAGCAACTGCGTCGGATTGGCGGCGCGCACGCGGCCGGCCTCGGGCGAATCGTCCGGCAACGGCACGAGCGGAAGCTTGAAGACCAGGGTTTCGGTCTGGCCCGGATTCAGCCGCAGACGGTAGGTGATGACACCCAGCGGCGTGTGTGGATCGGGAGCATGGGGCGCGTCGGGGTTCCCGGTGGTCTCTCCCGAGAAATAGCGATACACGGGCAGTCCCTGATCCTCCAGCCCCAGGGAGCGTCGAACCGGCGCGGGATCGGAAGGGAACGCGAAGAGCATCCGGCCGTCGCGGCGCACCGCATCCTTGGCCCAGGTGAGCTGGCAGGTGGCGGGAAAGTCGGCAAGATTTTTCAAATGCGGCGGAAGCAGGTCCCCTCGCTGGCCGAACCGGTAGTCACCCATGGTTGCATCGATGGTGTTCACGGGCGCGCGGTACCGCCATCCGGCACTCAGGAAAGCGGCCCGCGGCTCGGCGGCGAGTGTATTCGTCACCGTAACCATGGCGAAACTCACCGGCACGCCCTTGAGGCCGCCGCCCACGTCCGCCGCGAACAGCCGGAAAGCATACCGCACGCCGTTCTCTTCCACGTCGTACTCGACCACGGGCAAATGGCCGCGATGCAGCGTGTGAATGCGAGCCCGAACCGGGGCCGGCGGCAACCCGGTAAAGAACATCAATTCGCCGTATCCGGTCCAGAGGTAGCCTTCCGGCGTCACTTCAACGCCGAGCGGCGCGCCCCACGCGCCGAGCACGTCCGTCGGACCGGCAAAGTACGAGAACGGTTTGCCCGGCGGATCCATCACGTCCGGATCCAACATGCCGTTGAGGCCGCCGGGCACCGCCGCAATAGCCGCGGACGCCAACAGGCCGGAGATCGAGAAAAAAGCAACTGCACTTCGCAGAGTTGGGAAAGACATGGCTGTGCTCCTTACGCACGTTTGGAAACGATACACAGGTTGCAATTCAATCGCTTTCCGTCGGCGACGGTCATGAGACACTGAACTCCCGTTTGGCGCGGGCCAAAACCTGATCGAGGGCCTTCAGTTTCTCGGCCGGCCAGGACGGCGGCTGGTAGCGTTTGAGGTTTTCCCGCCACAGCCGGTCGCAGGTATCGAGGATGGCCTTTTCGTCGCCGGCCCAGCGATCGGGATGCGGGCTCTCGGTCAGGAACAGCCGCGACGCCCACAACTCGCGGCAGTGCCGGGCGGTATGCTCGCTGGCGAGGAAATTGCCGTCGCTGGTGACGGTCTGGCAAATCTCGGCAAACGGCAACTGCTCGTCGTCGATCGCCATCGGGCGGTCGACCGCGGCCTGCGACTTGCGGATTTCCAGGTCGAGCATGAACTGCACCGGACAGCCGGTGCCACCGCTGTTCAGCGCGCCCATGCCGGGATACGGAATCGCAGGTTCACCCAGCAGCTTGGCGTAGCGCCACAGTCCGTAGTAGTTCTCGCACACCGCCTGCAATCCCGGCCGCTTGGCGTAGGGGGCCAGAAAGACCTCGACCCACAGGTTTCCGCCCCAGAAAGCGTCGAACAGCTCTTTGACGGCCAAGTTCGCCAGCGTGGGTTCCGGGCCCGAGCTGGTGCTGTTGCCGTTGCGCATGTCGGCCACGAGCGAGATGGCCCGGCCGCTCAGGTCGGACTCGGGGTCCCAGGCGTAGCAGACGGCCATGCCGCCGAGGATCTCGGCCGCTTCCATCACCACCGCGCCGGCGACAGTGGCCGGCGTGGCCACGCCGATGGTCGGCATGCTGGCCACGTGGTAGCGGTGCACGCCGCAGCGGCACCGCTCGACCGTATCCGCGGCCGAACGCCGCTCGAAGATCAACGGCGAGGTGATGCATTCCGAGCCGGCCAGATAGCTCGAATCGCCGGGCCACCCCGTTACGATTTCGCTGATCTCCTTCAGGTATTTGATCAACGCCGGATCGATCGCCTCGATGCCGTCCACCTTGTCGGTGTGCTTCAGCCCGAGCACGAGCGAGTCGATCCGCTCGATGGCCGGCGGAACGTCCTGCCGGTACCACGTGCTGATGTAGCCGATTTCCGGCGTGGCCTGGGCGAACTTCTTCATGGTCACGAAAATCTCGGTGTCCACCGGCACGCACCGCTGGCTCGGATAGTCATAATACGTCGTCGGACCGCAGTCGAAGGCCGACATGAGCAGCTCCGAGCCGAGCCGCCGCCGCATTTCCTCCTGCTTCTTGTTCCAGATGATGTGATGGGCCCAGTCGATGCCGCAGCGGTAATGGAGTTCCTGGTCGCGCTGGTCGGCCGCTTGCGTCTTGCGCTGGGAGGCGGCCATCTCCTCGATCAGCCGCGGGGGAATGCGGATCCGCCCCGCGGCCGTCCGCTGGCAGCCGCGGGCGAGCATCGCCGCCGTGAGCGTCTCGTTTTCGACTTTCATGCCCACGTCCCAGAGCAGCCGCTCCGTCTTGTCCCTGAGCACCTCGCGCTGGCTTTCTGATAACATCATGACTCACCTCCTGCCGCGGCCGGCATTTCCACCACGGCGACCACGGCTTCTCTTGGCTTTAGCAGCGAGCCGGCGACCATGGCCGCCCCACAGGCGGCGAAAGCGGCAATGCCCGAGTAACACCGCCAGAGCTGCACCGTGTCGGCGTCCATCTTCACCGTTTGCTCGATGACCAGACAGGTGATGGGGATGATCGCGCCGACGATGATCGCTCCGGCGGCGCCCCAACTATTCGCCCGTCGCCAATAGCAGCAGGCGATGAGCATGACGGAGATGCTGGCCAGGTAAATGGTGCCGGTCACCAACAGATAGGCGTAAACGTCGCCCTTGAGCGGATACCAGAGGCCGTAGAAGAGCAGGAAGACGCCGATGAGGGCCACGATGGCCCGGTTCCACCGCAGCCCCCGCTTCTCGGACCAGGGGGTTTTGCGCCAGGGGGCCAGGATGTCGTTGTAGATCACGCTGGCCCAGGTGATCATGTAGGAGGACGTGCTCGACATGTCGGCGGCCAGCATGGCGGCCAGCAGCAGGCCCATCAGCCCCACCGGCACGAACTGGCCCAGAAACAGCGGCATGGCATAGAGCGAGCTGCTTTCCTCCTGGAACGTGTGCGGCAGAGCGCTCAGTGCCGCGGGGGTGAGCACGGTCAGGGCGGCAATGCCCCAAATTCCCGGCAGGAGAAAGCGGCAGACAAAGAAAAAGCTGGTGCGGGTGTAAATCTGCCGTCCCGTCTTCGCGTCCTTGGCCGACAACAGACGCGAGATGGTGGTCTGCCAGGTCAAGGTGCCGGCCAGGCATTCCAGCGTATTAAAGAGCACGTATTGCCATCCCAGGCCGCGGCAGACGAACGGGTTGAAGCCCCCCGAGGCGTATCGCTCCGTGACGGTCGTGGCCAGCCGGTCCCAGCCGATTCTCGTCAAGATGAGCATCGTCACGGCCAAGAGGCCCGCGCTCATCACGATGAACTGCAAGAAGTCGGTCACCAGCACCGAGAGCATGCCGCCGACGACCGTGTAAATCGTGCCCAACAGCAAGAGCACGGTCATCATGACCACCACGTTGCGTTCCAGGTTGCCCAGGTCGAAGCCGCCGACGAGCACCAAGAACTCGCCGGTGATGCGGAGGAAGACGCCCATGTTCAGCAGCCCGCCCAGGACGATCACCACTCCGGCGGCCCAGCGGACGCGGGGGCCAAAGCGCTTTTCGAACAGCTCGGGGATGGTCATCACCCCGGCATTGCGGAGCGGGTCGATGCAGAAGCCGGTGCGGCCCACGAACAGCATGGCCAAGGCCATGAGCACGCCCGGCGTGGCCCCCGCGAACCCGTACTTGTAGCCGTTTTCGGCCGTATACATGCAGGTGATGACGCCAAACTCGGTGGCCGCCAGCGAGGCGATGCCCAGGTACACGTTCACTTCGCGGCCGGCCACCAGAAAATGCTCGACCTTGCCCACGTAGCGGCGGACCATGATGCCGGCGACCATCGTGGCCACCAGGTAGAGTCCCACAATGCTGCCGTCGATCGGCCAGGAGAAATGCGTCATCGTGTTCTCCTTACGTTGCCGGCTGCTGATCGAATGAATCAGTTCTCCGCCTCGACGGGAACGCGAAAGGCCCGCTCACAAACGGCCGCGGCCGCGCCAATCATCGCCGCGTTGTTGCCCAGCGTACCCCGTTCGATCCGCACCGCTCGCCCCCCGTCTTGAAGCACGTGTTCTCCCACGGCCTGCCGCACGAAATCCAGGAGCAGGTCGCCGCTTTCGTAGGTCACCATGCCGGTCAAAATCAACAGCTCGGGGTCCAGCAGATTGATGCAGCCGGCGGCGGCAATGCCCAGATAACGCGCGGCCCCTTGCAAGACGTGGCGGGCCAGCGGATCGCCCTGGCGGGCCGCCTTGCCGATCGTCCGCAGGGCCGCCGGCGTGGACAGGGAGCGGATCGCGTCCGGAAGCGAAGACCCCCGGGCGTCCGCGCGGGCCGCGGCCACCTTGGCGACGATGGCTTTTGCCGAGGCCACGGTCTCCAGGCATCCGCGTTTGCCGCAGGAACAAAGGTCCCCCTTGACCACGGCCCGGTTGTGGCCGATTTCGCCGGCCATGCCGTGCGCCCCGCGCAGCACGCGGCCGTCGAGAATCGCCACGGCGCCCACGCCCGCGTCGACGTCCAAACAAACCGCGCTGCTGCAACCCTTGCCCACCCCGTGCAGGTATTCTCCCAAGACCATGGCCATGCCGGCGTTATTGACCACGGCGGGAACCCCCAAAGCCTTTTCCAGCAGCTCTTTCGCCGGCACGTTGCGCCAACCCAGGTTCGCCTGCAACACCAGGCGTTCCTGGCCGGGATCGACCACGCCCTCGATGGCCAGGCCGGCGCCGAGGAGCGTACGCGGCGAAACGCCCATCGCTTTCAGCATGCCCAGGGCCTCGGTACACGCCTTCCGCAAGGCGGCCTCCGCGGCGGGGGCGGTGGCCATGGTGCGGGCCGTCTTGGGCACGATGCGGCCGGCCAGGTCGACCAGCGCCACGCGCGTCTGGGCGGCGGTCACCTCGATGCCGACCACGTACCGCGCGCAGGGATTGAACTGCAAGAGCACGGGCCGGCGGCCGGTGACCGAGCGGCCCAGGCCGACTTCGGCGACGAAGCCCCGCCCTTTCAGGTCTTTGACGATGTTGGCCACCGTGCCGGCGCTGAGGCGGGTCTTTTTCAACAGCTCGACCTGCGAGATGCACTCCGAACGGCGGATCCAGCCCAGGACGAGCTTCGAGTTGAGCTCGCGCATCAGGCCCCGATTTCCCGTTCTGACGTTCATGGCGGCGGCCCACATTACTTTATTCAGTGAATGATGCAACTTAACAAAACCGCCGTTCAGCGTCAACTAGTCGGCTGCCAGCCGTCCCGCGTCAACGGCGCACGGCGAAGTCGTAGAAGCGGTTCAGCCCCTCGCAGCCGGTAATGCCCACGTAGCACGTGTCGGGCAGGGCGTCGTCAAAGTAGCCGAAACTGTGCCCGGCAATCGAGACGGTCAGTGTTTTGTCCACCTTGCTGACTTGGAGCGGGTATTTGACGTCCTTCTCCAAGCGAAAGCTGGCAAACGCCGCCTTGCGGAAGACAAGCTTCCCGTCTTTGACAAGGTAGCGCCAGATATTGACGCCTTGGTTGAAAATGACGACCTCGAAATGTTCGCGGTACTCCTTCTGCCCCTTGGCATTTTCAGGCAGGTCGGGGGCCAATACGATCAGCGGGGCCATCTCGCCGGCGAACGCCATGGTGGAAGTGATGGTGACGTTCCCCGTGACTTTTTCCTTGTAGACCATGCTGGAGTAGCTGTCGGCGAGGTTGCCGCGAAAGTTCTCGGCCGTGGTGCCCGCGGGTACTTCATTGGTGATGCACTGCGGCTGTTGCACCCAGTCGCCGAAATGTTCGCCCATGGGGTTCTTGACCCGCAGCCAGTCGGCCCGCTGCCAGCCTCCGGGTTGGAAGGTACAGGAGTAGATCGGGCTGGTCGCCCCGCCGGCCCCCTGGACCACGGTGTTCCCCAACAGGAGCAGGATCACGGGGAACAGGCCGAAGCGAAATTTCCACGTAGTAGCAAGCAAACCACAGCAGGCTGTCTTCATGATGGGACTCGGGCGTTTCTGTTTTCCGATCAGGGGGGGAATCGCCTCGGATCGGGCGATGATGTGTTACTCGGTCCCGTCATTGTATAGTCTCGCGACTCGGCATGCCACACAAATGGTGCCCCGATGACTGAGCCGAAAATGACCGGCAACTTGCCCGCACTGTCGCAACACGTCGTATAATTGTAAATACTCTGCCATGTCCACCATGCCCCGCGTCCTCCGTGCATTTGTTCGTCTCGCGGCGGTAGCAATCGCCGTCGCGGCGTCGCCGGCATGCGCGGCAGGGCCGAGCGCGGGGATGATTGAACTGGGCCTGGACGGACAACGCCTCGAAGGGATGCCGCTGGGCTGGAACGAGGAGCAGGTTCATCTGTTGGGCCGGGACGGCCGGCTCTGGCAGTTCGCGCCCGCCGCGGCACGCAACTTCAAGCAGACCTCGAATCACTTTCGGGCCTATTCGCCCTCCGAGTTTCGGGCCGTGCTCTTGCGCGAGCTGGGCGACGGATACGAGGTCAGCGGGACGGGCCATTACCTGATCGCCCATCCGCGCAACGAGCGCGACAAATGGGCGCAGCGCTTCGAAGACCTGTACCGCTCGTTCGTGCACTATTTTTCGGTCCACGGCCTGCAGCCCGCCCCGCCCGCGGTTCCGCTGGTGGGCGTGGTGTGCCGCAATCGGGCCGAGTTCGCCCGGCTGGCGGCCGAAGAGGTAACAGTATAGCTTCCCAACCCCTATTGCGCCATCCCCGGTAGGAGGGTAGGATTCGTGCATCGATCGCTTTTGCCACGGAATGGCCGACGATGCACTTCGTTTTCTACCCGAAGCACG
>Ga0181520_10004641_pt1 | contig 22780 bp, 11 predicted proteins | sample PEATcosm2014_Bin_29_FD_132451 | JGI IMG/M metagenome (GOLD analysis project Ga0181520, IMG submission 132451) | Peatland microbial communities from MTU Mesocosm Facility, Houghton, MI, USA - PEATcosm2014_Bin02_30_metaG | ecosystem: Environmental > Terrestrial > Soil > Wetlands > Peat | place...
AAGCTATCGAAATTCAGCTTGCTTCGGCACAGACCAAGATCGACCAGGCAAAGGCTCTGCTCGATCTCTATCAGAAACAGGCGCACGCGCTTGAGGTCAGGGCCGGAATCACCGGCGTGCTGGCGCCGCTTGCTACTCCGCTGCAGGTAGGCCAGCACGTGACCGCGGGAACCTCGGTGGCCGAGGTGATTCAGCTTGACAAGCTCAAGGCCGCGCTCCAGATCGCAGAAACCCAGGCGCGCGACATCCAGATAGGCCAACCCGCCTCCATTGACACGCACAACGGCGTTATTCCCGGTCACGTTACCAGAATCGACCCTTCCGTGGTGAACGGAACGCGCACGGTTGACGTAGCACTGGATGGGCCGCTGCCTCCCGGCGCGGTGCCGCAGTTGAGCGTAGACGGGACGATTGATTTGGAGCGCATGACGGATGTTCTGTATGTGGGCCGGCCGGCGCTAGGCAACGAAAATTCGACGCTGAGTTTGTTTAAGATCGACCCCGACGGCAAGGGCGCTACGCGCGTGCCGGTGAAGGTGGGCCGCGCCTCGGTGAACAGTATTCAGGTGATCGAAGGCTTAAAGGAAGGCGACACGGTGATTCTTTCCGATATGTCGCGCTGGGATAACGTAGACCGCATCCGGCTGGAGTGAGTGCTGCGCGGACGGCGAGAGGCGCTTCGCGCGCGGACTTTGAAAATCAGAAACTGAAAGTTAACAACACGAGGGGGATTAAATGGCATCGAATGGCAAGCTGATAGAAATTGAAGACCTGACCAAGATCTTCTACACCGACGAAGTGGAGACACACGCGCTCTCCGGCATTCACCTGACCATCTCGCGCGGCGAGTATGTAGCCATGTCCGGTCCTTCGGGATGCGGCAAATCCACGCTACTCTCGATATTGGGCCTGCTCGATACGCCCACGGCCGGCAGGTACCTGCTCAACGGCAATCCGGTGGAAAACCTGAGCTTTGGCGACCGTTCGCGAATCCGCAACCAAGAGATCGGCTTCATCTTTCAGAGCTTCAATCTGATCGGCGATCTGACGGTCGAGGAAAATGTTGAGTTGCCGCTGACATATCGCGCCGGAATGCCTTCGGCGGAGCGCAAGAAGCGCGTGAAGGAAGCGCTGGAACGAGTGAATATGGCACACCGCATGAGGCATTATCCAGCGCAACTGTCGGGCGGCCAACAGCAGCGTGTAGCCGTGGCGCGCGCGCTGGCTGGTGCGCCGTCTATCCTTCTGGCCGACGAACCCACCGGCAACCTCGACTCGAAGAACGGCGAGGCAGTGATGCATCTGCTCGCCGATCTGCATCGCGAGGGCTCGACTATCTGCATGGTGACGCACGATCCGCGTTTCGCCCGCCACGCCCAGCGCGAAGTCCATCTCTTCGACGGCAAGGTGGTCTCGGAGTCTGAGCTGAAAAAGCTCGAAGAGGAAGTGGAGGCGTAGCTATGCTGCTTCAGGACATTCGTTACGCGTTGCGCCAATTGCGCAAATCGCCGGGATTTACGCTGACCGCCGTGTTGACGCTGGCGCTGGGTATCGGCGCGCTGACCACAGTAGCCACCTGGACGAACGCCGTGCTGTTCAGTCCCTGGCCGCACGTCGAGGCGCCGCGCCAGCTCCGGTTCGTTTCCGCCACCGTGCTTGGCAGTCAGGGATACTCTGTGCACTACGACCAATATGACTTTGTGCGCGGCCAGGGACGATCCTGGGAAGGCACTGCGGCGTTCGCATGGGGTAAGGCAAATCTGACCACGCCGGATGCGCCTCCGCAGGCCATCCCGGTGGGCATGGTTTCGGCCAGCTATTTTTCGCTCCTTGGACTCAGGCCGCAAGCCGGCCGTTTCTTCAATCCACATGCCAACGATCGCGCCTTCGGCGCCAACAACGAAGTAGTTCTTTCCGACCAGTTGTGGCGGATGCAATTCGGCGCCAATCCGGCCATCGTTGGCCGTACTATTGAAATCAATCGCCGCGCTTTCACAGTCATCGGTGTAGCGCCGCGTGATTTCTCGGGAATCTTCGGCGGCATGGAAGAAAATGCGTGGCTTCCTCTCTCCAGCCTTGGCGATCTCTCCGCCGACTCCGGTCCCGATCCGCTGAAGCACTTCGGCCTGCAGGTGGCAGTCCGCATGCGCCCCGGAATCTCTGACGCGACTGCTGCCGCGGAACTGCACACTCTGGCGCACAGCTTCTCCCTACTCCAGAACGACAAAACTTACAGCGGCTGGGACCTGAACCTAAACGACTCGGCTCACTTCGAGCGCGGGATGTTCTCCATGGTCGGCGAGATGCTTCCCATATTGGCGGTCGCCTCCGTGTTGCTGATGATTCTGGTGTGCATGAACATCGCATCGCTGTTGGCCCAGAACGCCGCGCGCCGCCAGCGCGAAGTCGCCATTCGCACCGCGCTCGGCGCTTCGCCCAAGCGCATTGCCGCGCAGATATTTCTCGAAACCGGTCTGCTCGCAATGCTGGGCGGCATGTGCGGATGGGGCATGAGCGTGTTGATGTCGCGCTCCCTCTACCTGCTGTTGGCGAGCTTCGGCCCCGCACTGGCTTTCAATCTGCGCACCGATTTGCGCATTGTCCTGTTCATCGTCGCCATCGTTCTTGCCGTGACGCTGGTGTGCGGAATGCTTCCCCTGCGCCAGTCCCTGCGCTCTTCGCAACGCGAGGCACTACATCGCGGCAGCAACTCGGTCACCGGCGTTTCGGGCCGGCGTCTCGGACGACGTATTCTGCTCGGGCTGCAACTGGCCATCTGCTTTGTCGTGCTGGTGTGTAGCGGCTTGCTGACGCGCACCGCCCTAAATGTTTTCAATCGTGATCCTGGTTTCAACCGCGCCAACTGCATTACCGCCGAAGTTGACTTCGCGCGTTCAGGCTACAAAGGAGAGCAGGCGCAAGCGTTCCGCGGCGCTCTTCTGGATCGGCTGCGTGTCTTGCCCGGAGTAACTGGCGCGACGTTCACCTCGCATCTGCCTATGGGCGACAACGGCTCGGGCAATACGCAAGAGTTCGGCGTTCCCGGCTACGTGCCCGGCAAGAACGAAGACATGGAAGTCGTGACGGACTTCGAGGGTCCCGACTTCTTCCGCACCATGGGCATCGCCATCGACCGCGGTCGCGACTTCAGCACCAGCGACACCACCGAATCCGCCCCGGTGGCCATCGTCAACGAGGCCATGGCGCGGCACTACTGGCCCAACGGCGACGCAATCGGCCATAGCATTGAGTTCCGCAAGAAGGCATGGCAGGTGGTGGGCGTGGTTCCCAACTACGCGTATCACAATCCGCAAGACACTGACCCTTTCCCCGTTCTCTATATGCCCATAACGCAGACGGGGTTTGCCAGCTACACCATCTTCGCGGTCCGCACCCGCAACGATGCCGGCGCCCTGGAGCAGCAACTGCGCCAGGCGGTATCGAGCCTCGATGGCGCTTTGCCGGTTGAGAACGTGCGCACGCTTGAGGATGTCACCAGCATGATGTACCTGTTTTCGCGTATTCCGGCGGAACTGCTTGGCGTGTACGCGTTGTCGAGCCTTTTTGTCGCCATGATGGGGCTTTACGCGGTAATTGCATTTACCGTGGTTGAGCGCCACCGCGAGTTCGGCCTGCGCATGGCGCTCGGATCAACACGAGCGGCCATCTTCCGCCTGGTGCTGGCCGGCAACGCTTCCATTGCCGCCATCGGACTGGTCATCGGCGGTGCAGCTTCCATAGCGGCAGTGCGCCTGCTGCGTTCCATGCTATTCGGCGTAGCTCCATTCGACCCTGTGAGTTTTGTCGCCGCGGCGGTTGCTTTGTTGCTTGCGCTTTTTGCTTCAGGCTTTATTCCCGCCCGCCGCGCTGCATCCATCGAACCCATGCAAGCCCTGCGCTCCGAATAAAGAGCGCCTTTGAGGTGAATGAATGATGAACTCGTTGCTTCAGGACATTCGCTATGCATTGCGCCAGTTGCGCAAGTCGCCGGGATTCACTCTGACGGTGGTGTTGACACTGGCGCTGGGCATTGGCGCGAACGCCACCATCTTCTCCATGGTCAGTCGTTTCATCCTGCGCCCTGCGCCAATGGGAGATCCCAAGACCTTGCTGTCGATTTCCACCACCCACGATGGGGATCAATGCTGCAACATCTTCGCCTTTCCGGTCTATAACGATATCCGCGATCAGGCCAAATCATTTTCCGGCGTAGCTGCTTACTATGCGTTGATGCCGGCCTCAATTGGCGGCGGCGGAGAGCCGGAGCGTGTGTGGGGTCAGGGGGTTACAAGCAATTTTTTTGAAGTGACCGAACTCCCCATGGTGCTGGGGCGCGGCTTCATTAGCGGCCAGGAGGATGCGCCCGAGGTTGTGCTGGGAGCCGGCCTGTGGCAACGCAGATTCAACGCCGACAGAGGTATCATCGGCAAGCCTGTGATCCTTTCAGGACGGACCTTCACGGTGGTCGGAGTGGTAACACCGGCATTCCACAGCGTTGACCAACTCCTCGGCACTGAATTCTGGGTGCCGCTCGGCAATACGCGCCAACTGGCGGCCACCGCTCCTCCGCAGGATTCCCGCGATGCCCATTGGCTGGCGGTGGTGGGCAGGCTAAGGCCGGGCGTGACGCGCGCGCAAGCTGCAGCGGAGTTGAATACACTTGCCGAACGCTTTGCTCTCAGTAATCCCAAGACCGACCAGGGAAACCGATTCTCGATCGATCAGGCTGGCTCACTGCCGCCCAGTCAACGGACCGGAGTGGTCATCTTCCTGGCCGCGCTGTCGGTGGTGGTGCTCCTGGTGCTGGCTATCGCCGGCACCAATGTGACCAACCTGCTGTTTGTGCGGGCTGCCGCCAGAGAGCGCGACATGGCGATACGCCTGGCTTTGGGAGCCAGCCGCGGCCAACTGCTGCGTCAACGGCTCATAGAAAGCGTCTTGCTGGGCCTGGGCGGCGGCGTACTCGGCGTCGTTCTATCGCTTTGGGCTACGCGATCACTTTCAACGCTTCATCTGCCCGCGCCAGTTCCTATCGATATGCGTATTGACGTGGACTGGCGTGTACTGTTCTTCGCCTTCACACTGAGCGTGATAAGCGGGCTGATGTTGGGGCTGGCTCCGGCATGGACTGCGTCGCGCGCGCAGCAGATTAACGCACTCAAGGGCGAAGATGCGTTGGCCCGTCCGGGCCGCCGCATCAGCCTGCGCAATCTCCTCGTAGTCGCGCAGATCGCCATGTCTGTAGTTCTGCTCTGTATCACCGGACTCTTTCTTCGCAGCCTTCAGAGTGCATCTAGCATCGACATCGGCTTCCGCCCGGAACATCTGCTCACAATGTCCGTCGACCCACGGGTACACGGCTACACGCCGGAACGCACTATCGCGTTTCTGACGCAGATGCAGCAGCGCGTTGCGGCTTTGCCTGGCGTTGTCTCTGTAACCTCTACGGATGTGCTTCCGTTATCGGGAGGCGACCGCAGCGACAGCTTTCACGCCGAAGGAGGGTCTGATCAGAGCAAGTCCGATACCAACGCCGAACTCTTCATGGTGGCGCCAGGCTACTTTGAGACCATGGGCATTCCGCGCATTTCCGGAGGCGATTTCAGCGGTGAAGTCGCAACTGGCCAAAAGGTCGCAATCGTCAATAACGCATTTGTCGAACGGGTCTTTGGCGGCGCAAACCCCATCGGGCGGCATGTCAGCGGAGGCGGAAGTACCTACGAAATTATCGGCGTAACCGGCAATGTCAAATCGCGCACGCTGGGCGAGGAGGTGCGCCCGGTACTCTATCGCTCGCTTGCTCAGAGCATCGCAAGCGATCCATCCCTGATGGGCTATTCGCTGGTGGTACGCACGGCGGGAAATCCATCCACGCTCAAAGAGGCGGTGCGGCGGCAGATTCACGCGCTCGATCCAACCATGGCCATCTTCAACGAAGAGACTATGGAGGAGCACGTCCGGACTGCGTTCTTTTTGCCCCGTCTCGCGGTCACGCTTTTTGGAACATTCGGATGCATCGGGCTGGTGCTGGCGGTGGTGGGACTTTACGGCGTGATGAGTTACACGGTGAGCCGGCGCACGCGCGAGATCGGCATTCGCATGGCATTGGGCGCGCAACCGGGCAGGGTCGAACGCCTCATCCTGCGCCAGGGCTTGGTGTTGACGCTCATATCGATTGCCCTCGGCTGGCCAGCTGCATGGTTGCTATCCAAACTCGCTTCCAGCTTCCTCTATGGAATTCAACCCCACGATGCACTCACCTTCACGATAGTCCCGCCGTTGCTCGCCGCCATTGCACTCGCGGCTTGCTGGATTCCCGCGCGTCGCGCGGCATCTGTTGAGCCCATGCAGGCGTTGCGCGCCGAATAACACGCCTCCATTTCTAAAAGGAGATCGAACAATGAACACGCTGCTTCAGGACATTCGCTATGCGCTGCGCCAGTTGCGCAAATCGCCGGGCTTCACCCTGACCGTGATCGTTACGCTGGCGCTAGGCATCGGCGCCAACGCGGCGGTCTTTACGCTTTTCGATCAGGTGCTGCTGCGTATGTTACCGGTGGAGCGGCCCAGGGAGCTGGTGCGCTTCGAGTGGAGCGGAGCGTTCTCCGGCTCGGCCAGCAGCTTTGGCGGCGATCAATTTAACTACTTTTCCTATCCCATGTACAAAGACCTGCGCGACCGGAACCAGGTCTTTGCGGGTATGTTGGCGGCAGATAAGGCCAACGTGGGCGTCAGTTGGCGCAACCAGGCAGAAGACAAAGACGCTGAAGTCGTCACCGGCAATTATTTTCAACTGCTCGGCCTCAAGCCGGCTCTTGGCCGCTTGCTGACTCCGCAGGACGACACCGCCAAGAACGCCAATCCGGTGTTAGTGCTGAGTTACGACTACTGGCGCACGCGCTTCGCCGCATCGCGCGACGTGGTAGGCCAGACGGTGCTCATTAACGGCCATTCCTTCACCGTTCTCGGTGTCGCGCCGGAGAACTTTCAGTCGGCCATTGGCGGTTATAAGCCGGGCGTCTTTGTGCCCGTCAGCATGGTGGAGGCCGCCATACCATGGCGAGCGCCCATGGACGACCTGAACAATCATCAATCCATCTGGCTCACAGTAGTGGCGCGGTTAAAGCCGGGCATGACCATTCCCAAAGCGGAGGCAAGCCTGGGGCCGCTGTGGCACTCGCTGCGGGAGTATGAGTTAACTCTTTACAAGTCGAGGTCGGAGCGATTCAAAAAGAATTTTCTCGACAACTCGCAACTCAAAGTGGTGGACGACTCGACCGGCTTTTCCCCTGACCGCATGGAGTTGAAGATGCCGCTTATTATCCTTATGAGCATGTCCGGCCTGCTGATTGCGATGTGCGCCATTAACGTGGCTACGCTGCTGCTGTTGCGCGCCGCTGGCCGGGCGCGCGAAATGTCCATGCGCTACGCTCTGGGCGCCAAGCGCCACCGCATCGTATCGCAGTTGCTGATCGAAGGCGGATTGCTCGGATTGGCTGGAGCGGCCGCGGGTCTAGCTATCGCGCCGGTCGTAACCACAACGCTTGTGCGTTTGTTAATCAGCGCTGATCCCGGCGAAGAACCGTATTCAACAAGCATCGATGCGCACGTGCTTTTGTTCACCCTAGGAGTTGCGCTGCTTGTGAGCCTGCTGTTCAGCATCGCGCCGGTGTTCCACTTTATGCGCCCCGATCTGGCCAACACGTTGCGCCAAACTGCGGGGACGGCGTCGAAAGGCTCACAACGATTCCGCAAGCTGGCGGTGGGCGCACAGATTGCGCTTAGCGTCGTGCTGCTTGGTGGCGCGGGCCTTTTCGTGCGCACGCTGGACAATCTTCGCCATCAATCCGTCGGCTTCGACACCAGCCACCTTGCCACCTTCTCGCTTGATCCCACCAACTCCGGCTACGGTGAAGACCGCACTCCGCAGATTGTGAGCAACGCACTCGAAGCTCTGTGCCGCATCCCCGGCGTCACACAAGTTGGGGCAACCACAGATCCAGAACTCGCCGGTGACAGCAACAGCTCTAATTTCACCGTGCAGGGCTACAAGCCGTCAGAAGGCGAGAATATGAACTCCGAGGCTCCGTGGATCGCGCCCGGCTACTTTGCCGCATTAAAGCAGCCACTGCTGGTGGGCCGCGAGTTTACCTCCGCGGATGCGCAGGGGCAGCCCAAGGTTGCCATTGTCAATCTCTCCTTTGCCAAGCGATTCTACGGATCGGCGCAAAATGCCATCGGCCGCGTGCTGGCCGGTGGCGGAGGCGATGATGTGAAGCCTGATACCACCATCGTCGGCGTAGTCGGCGACATCAAGCACCAGAATCTGCGCAAGGACATTGGACCAGCCGTCTACAGGCCCTATCTGCAAATGAAGCATCCGGTTGGGGTGCAGGTCTACGTGCGGACCGCGCGGCCGCCGGAGACAATTGAAACGTCCATCCGGCAAGCGATGCACCAACTAGACCCCACGCTGGTCGTCGATGAACTGCGCACCATGGAAGCAGAAGTGGACCGCCGCGCTGCCGATGTGCGCGCGCTGGCCTTTCTAGCCATCGGTTTCTCCGTGCTGGCCATGGTGCTGGCGGCCGTGGGCCTCTACGGCGTGCTGGCATACTCCACCGAGCAGCGCACCCGCGAGATCGGTGTGCGGCTGGCTTTGGGCGCGCAGCGCTCCGGTGTCATCATTCTGGTGGTGCGCGAGATGGCCATCATCGCAGCCATTGCCACCATCATTGCGCTGCCGTCCATTGTCGCTCTGGCGCGTCTCTTCCGCAGCCAGCTCTACGGCGTCACTCCCTCCGATCCGCTCACTCTGGCTGGTGCGGCGCTCCTGACCGCGGTGATGGTGACTGTGGCCGCAGTTCTGCCAGCGCGCAGAGCCGCAACCGTTGAACCCATGCAGGCACTGCGCGCCGAATAATCTTTTGTCGAGGAGAAACGAGGATGAATACGCTGCTTCACGACATTCGCTACGCGCTGCGTCAGTTGCGCAAGTCGCCGGGATTCACGCTCACGGTTGTGATTACATTGACGCTGGGAATTGGCGCAAACGTGTCGATGTTTACGGTGGTCCGGTCAGTCTTGCTCAAGCCGCTGCCGTTTAAGGAGCCCGAGCGGCTGGTCGCGATCTACGAAAACAGCGGCGGCGAATTCGAGTACAACGTGGTTGCCGGAGGCGTCTTTGCCGAGTGGAAGAAGCAGAATCGCAGCTTCTCCGATCTCGCGCTGTACAACGACTCGCAGTTCAATCTCTCCGGCTCGGGCGGACAGCTTCCAGAGATGGCGCACGGCTCCGCTTGCACCTGGAATCTCATGTCCACCCTCGGCGTGCAACCCGCGCTGGGGCGGAACTTCACCGCAGATGAAGACCAGCCATCCGCGAATCGGACTGTGCTTCTGAGTTGGGGATTGTGGAAGCGGCGATTTGGCGGCAATCCCACGATTATCAATCAGACCGTCTATCTGAATTCACTGCCCTATACGGTCGTCGGCGTGATGCCCGCCTGGTTTGTCTACCCGGATGCCCAGACGCAACTGTGGACGCCAATCTACCGCTATATGCCGGCGAGCAGGATGGAGCCGATTGAAAGTCACAGCTTCTCGGTCTTAGGGCGTCTGATTCCCGGCGTTACGGCGGAACAAGGACGAGCGGACCTGTCGTTGATTGTGCGCCGCCTGCACGATCAGCACCTTGACAACCCATTTGTCAGCAAAAGCGCGAATATTCGCATACTGCTGGATTCGCTGGTCGGCGACGTGAAGACTTCTCTCTATGTCCTGCTTGCCGCTACCGGCTGCGTTCTGTTGATCGCCTGTCTGAACATCTCCAATCTGCTGGTGGCGCGCGCCGCTACCCGGCGCAAGGAAATAGCTATTCGCATAGCATTGGGCGGCGGCTGGCTTCGTCTACTGCGCGAGCAACTGATGGAAAGCCTCTTGCTTTCGTCCCTGGGCGGCGGTCTCGGAATGCTGATGGCCTATGGGGCCGTTCAATGGCTTGTCAACACGCGGCAGAATATGAACCGCGCCGAATCCATCCACATCGATGGCGCCGTGGCTGCATTTACCGTGGCGTTGATCGTCCTCAGTGCGCTCTTTGCCAGTTTGATCGCCTCACGGTCCGCAAAAGACAAGCAAATCATCTCCGCACTGCAAGAAACCTCGCGCAATTCCAGCGCGGGGCATGGGCAAGCAAGGTTGCGCAAAACACTGCTGGCCGTCGAGGTCGGCCTGACAGTGGTGCTGTTGATTACGGCGGGGCTGCTGCTGAAAAGCTATGTCCGTCTCCGCTCTTCGCAAATGGGCTGCGCGACGGAGAACGTGCTCACCATGCGGATCAGCCTCTTCGGAGCGCGCTATCGAGAGCCTTCGCAAGTGGTTAATTACTATTCAGCGCTGCTCGAGCGGGTGCGCGCGCTGCCAGGCGTGCAGGCGGCAGGCTTTGTTGAAGCGGTTCCGGGGCAAGGCTACTGGGAAGACAATGGCTTCTCCGTTGTCGAGCATCCGCCCCTGCCCCAGGGTAAGAAGCAATTCGCCATCCTTCGCTCGGCCGATCCAGGCTATTTTGCGGCCATGGGCATTCCCATGCTGCGCGGACAAACGTTTGACGCCAATCGCCAACTCGACCGAGCCAATCAGACGGTCATCAGCGATTCCTTTGCCAAGCAGTATTTTCCCAACGAGGATCCGATCGGGAAGCATTTGCGCATGGGCGGCAAGAACTACGAGATATGCGGCATTGTGGGCGATACCCGCTACGCTCCCGCGGAAGCTCCAAAACCCATACAGTACTACCCACTGGCCGCTGGGTTCGCGAACAATGGAACGCTGGTGATCCGGGCCAACCGCAATGTGGAGCAGTTGGCCTTGCCTGTGCAGCGCGTTGTCGGGGAGATCGACCATGACTTGCCTGTCTCCGATGTACTCACGATGGATCAGCTTCTCGACAAGTCCACCATCGATGAAAGCTTCAATGCAACCTTGCTTCTAATCTTTGCTTCGTTATCACTTCTGCTGGCAGGCGTGGGATTATTCGGTGTATTGTCCTACATCGTTTCGCGGCGCAGCAGTGAGATTGCGATTCGAATTGCGCTGGGAGCGCATCGAGAACAGATTATGGCGACGGTGTTGTTCGACGGCTTGCGGCCAGCTCTTTTCGGGCTCATAGCGGGACTCACGGCAAGTGCCATGGCTACACGCGTAGTCGCCTCACTGCTGTATGCTACACATCCTCTTGATCCGTCAATCTACCTGCTTGCGATCGTAGTGCTACTGGCATTCACACTTTCAGCCTGTGCAGTGCCTGCATGGAAAGCATCCCGCGTCAATCCTATGCTTGCCTTGAGAATGGAGTAATTCATGATTGAACTGAAGAACGTAGAACGCAGTTACAAGACCGGGCCCACAGAAACCTGGGTGCTGCGCCGCATTTCACTTACCATCAAGAAAGGTGAGTTTGTCACCGTGATGGGGCCGTCCGGCGCGGGAAAGTCCTCTCTACTGAACGTGCTGGCGCTTCTTGACGACGGATGGAAAGGCGAGTACTGGTTCAGCGAAACGCCTACGCACACACTGAATCGCAAGCAACGCGCCGATCTCGCCCGTGAACGCGTCGGCATGGTCTTTCAGAGTTATCACCTGCTGGACGATCTTACCGTGGCGGAAAACATCGATCTACCTCTGAGTTACAAAAACCTGCCCGCCAAGGAACGCCAGGCGATGGTGGCCGACATTCTCGACCGTTTCCAGATCGTGGCCAAGAAGGATCTGTATCCCAACCAGCTCTCCGGCGGGCAGCAGCAACTGGTGGGCATTGCGCGCGCCGTGGTGCATGCTCCCGCGTTGCTGCTGGCCGACGAGCCTACCGGCAACCTGCACTCCACGCAGGCTCGCGAGATCATGAATCTATTTTGTGAGTTGAACCGCGCCGGCACAACCATAGTGCAGGTCACACATTCGGAAGAGAACGCACGCTACGGAAAGCGCATTATCGAACTGCGCGACGGCTGGATGACACGCGACGAGATTCTTGAACCAAAGGCGACGGAGGTCGGCAAACCGTGAAACAAACCAAAATATGTCTGGCAAGATGCACACAGGCCGCATTCGCAATTCTCCTGTTACATATCAACCTCGCCCTCGCCGTTGAACCAGCAGCTCCGGCGGCTGCGCCAGCGTCTGCACAGACGACTTTGTCAACCACTGCGCCTGCGCCGCGCAACATTCCCTTCGATCAACTGTTGCGTCCCTCGCGCAATCCCATCAACTCTTATCGCGGCAAGGCTGCGCCACCCCCGGTGCTTGCGAATTCCGTGCGCATCAACACCCTGATGCGGGACGGCAAGCTTTACCTCTCGCTGCACGACGCCATTGATCTTGCCTTGGAAAACAATCTTGATCTGGTGATTGCGCGTTATAACCTGCCCATCGCGCAGATGGACATACTGCGCACTTCGGCGGGCGGTTCGGTGCGCGGTGTGAACACCGGCGTGGTCTCTGGAACTCCCGGTGGCAACGGCGGCGGCATCGGCGGCAACTCCGGTGGGGGCGCTGGCGGCACCAGCGGCGGCGCAGGCGGTGCGGGCTCCGGAGCGTCGGGCCTGGTTACCTCAACCTTGGGTACAGGGACCTCCGTCTCTACCTACGATCCGCTTATCTCTGCCACCACTTATGTGGATCACCTCACCCAGCTGCTGCCCAACAAGACGGTCTATGGCGTCCCTGTCATCCACGATAACACCATCGAGGGCAATTTTACCTTTCAGAAGGCGTTTCCTATTGGAGGCGGTTTGCAGGTCGCGTGGAACAACAACCGCCAAACCTTTAATAGCCCCAATCAAAGCATCAATCCGCAATTGACCTCCTATATTCAGGTCTATATGCAGCAGCAACTGTTGGCCGGTTTCGGTCTGGGGCCGAATCTGCGCTATCTGCGCATCGCTAAAACCAACCAGAAAATCTCCAACATCGCCTTCAAGGCGCAGGTAATTGCCACCGTAACGCAGATTTGCGATCTCTACTGGGATCTGGTGAACGCCTATGATAACGAGCAGGTGGAAGAGCGCTCGGTGACCTTCGCAACCGAGACCTTGAACACCAGCCGCAAGCAACTTGAATTGCAGGCCATCCCGGAGATGGATGTGCTCAAGGCGGAGGGCGAACTAGCCAACCGCGAACAGGACCTGACTGTGGCGCGCACTAATCTGGAGTTGCAGGAACTCTACATGAAGAACGCCATCACCCGCTCGCTTGACGATCCTGCCCTGCAAGAGATGCCGGTAATTCCGGTGGATCACATTGACAACCGGATCGAGCCTATCACCGAACCAATGCAGGATATGATTGCGGATGCGCTTAAGAACCGCACGGAGCTACTGGAGTCGGCGCTGGATTTGCAGAACCGCGAACTGAGCCGCAAAACCGCGCGCAACGCTCTATTACCCACGCTCTCTGCCTACGGCTTCTATGCCGGAACTGGATATGGAGGCACCACCAGTCCCTCCAGCGGCTCCACAGTCCCTAGTGGCTTCGGCGGCGCGGTGGAAAATGCTTTCAACTACTCCTCGCCTGAATATCAGATGGGATTTCAACTGAGCGTTCCGCTGCGCAACCGTATCGCCAAGGCCGACCAATACCGCACCGAACTGGAATATCGGCAGTCGCAGGTATACGCTGAAGAATTGAAGAAGCGCATACACATTGAAGTCCGTAATGCGCGTTATGCTCTTGAACAAGGGGTCAGTCGCGTCGACGCCGCCCGCCATGGCCGCGACCTGGCCCTGAGAACATTGGATATCATGCAGAAGGAACAGAAACTCGGCGCGGGATCGAACCAGCAGACGCTTTCTGCCGAGCACGACCTGGCTTTGGCGGAGTCGGCGCTGGTAACGGCTGAAACCGCATACGAAAAGGCGCGCATTGAAGTCAAGCGCGCCACTGGCTCCATACTAGAGGAGTACGGCATCTCGATAGCCGACGCCAAGGCAGGCTCAGTGGAGGCGGATCATATCCAATAGAGAGACAATCCGGGTTCTGGTCGCCGACGACCAGCCGCACATCCTTGAGGCAGTCGAGTTGTTGCTCGCCCCGCAGGGAATCGGCGTGGATTGTGTGCGTTCTCCCCGCTTGCTGCTTGAAGCGCTGGGCCAATGCGACTACGATGTGCTGCTGATCGACCTGAACTATACGCGCGACACCACCTCTGGCCAGGAAGGCCTGGATTTATTGGCGCGCATACGGGAGTTCGATGCACGGCTGCCGGTGATTGTGATGACCGCCTGGGGCAATATCGACCTGGCGGTTGAGTCCATCAAGCGCGGCGCCCGTGACTTTATCCAGAAGCCGTGGGAAAACGAGCGGCTACTCTCGTTGGTCCGCGTCCATGCCGAACTGCACCAGGCGCTACGCCGCGCCAGCCAACTGGAACTAGAGAACAACCTGCTTCGCGCCGAAGGCATGCCGGAGTTTGTGGCCGCCGCGCCCGCCATGCGGCCAGTGCTGGAGTTGATTACGCAGGTCGGGCCTTCCGACGCCAACGTCCTCATCACCGGCGAGCACGGGACGGGCAAGGAAATCGTTGCCAAGTTGCTCCACACCGCCTCGCCCCGTTCCCGCATGGCTCTGGTTGTCGTGAATGCCGGCGGGCTGCCCGAGGGAACCTTCGAGAGCGAGATCTTTGGACACGTAAAGGGAGCATTCACCGACGCGCGCACCGATCGCGTGGGCCGCTTCGAGTTGGCCAACGGTGGAACACTTTTCCTGGATGAAATCGCCAACGTGCCTCTGCGCCAGCAGGCCAAGCTGTTGCGTGTGCTGGAGACGGGTGAGTTGGAGCGCGTCGGCTCATCGCAAACCCGGCGCGTCGATGTGCGCATCCTTTCCGCCACCAACGCCGATCTGAACTCGGAAGCGAAGGCCGGAAACTTCCGTGAGGATTTGCTCTTCCGCATCAACACGGTGGAGATTCACCTGCCCGCGCTGCGCGACAGGCGCGAAGACATACCACTCCTGGCTCAGCACTTTCTCGGCCGCAACCGCGCCCGCTATCGCAAACAGATCAAGGGCTTTTCTCCCGCTGCCATGCAGCAAATGATGCAGTATCCATGGCCGGGCAACGTGCGAGAACTGGAACACACAGTGGAGCGCGCGGTGCTTTTGTGCCGCGGCGAAGAGATCGAACCTGCCAATCTGGCTGTCACCGCGGCTAAGCCATCTTCGCAGTCGTTTGAGAACATGAGCATCGACGAGGTCGAGGCTATGCTTATCCGCAAGGTTACGCGCCGCTATGACGGCAACATCTCCCAGGCCGCCGAGGCTCTGGGCCTGAGCCGTGCAGCGCTCTATCGGCGCATCGAAAAATATGGGCTATGAAAATAGCAAACGACGGCATCGGCACTCGGCCCTACGCCGTGCGTGGCTCTATTGTCTTCTGCTCTCGCTGCCGGCGCTAATCTTCGCCGCTATTATTGGCTATCAGAACAAAACAAGCTTTGCGCCGGCGTTTCTCGTCGCTGGTTGCCTGCTTATATATCTGACAATAGTGGCCGCTGCGCTGATTGAAAGCATGATCCGCCCCTTGCAGACACTCTCCAACGTTGTGTCGTCGCTTCGCGAGGGCGACTACTCCTTTCGCGCGCGTGGCGCCGGCGCGCCCGGAGATGAAGATCGAGACGCGCTCGCCGAGTTGGCTTGGGAGGTCAACGCGCTCGCCGATCTCTTGCAAAAGCAGCGCGTGCGTTCGCTCGAAGCCACTGCATTACTAGCTCGCATTCTTGAGGTCATGCATGCGCCCCTGTTTGCTTTTGACCGAAACGACTTGCTTCAACTGGTCAACAATGCCGGTTTAAAACTGCTGGGTTTACCTCATGCCCGCTGCTTCGGCCACACCGCCCGAGAACTAGGTCTGGAAGGGTTGCTTGCCGCGCCGGACCAGAGCATCCACTCTTTCAGTGCAAAAACTACCCGGTGGCTACTGCGCAAGGCGGCTTTCCGTCAGGATGGCGTGCCGCACACGCTGCTGTTACTGGCGGATGTGAGCCTTCCGCTTCAAGAAGAGGAACAGATCGCCTGGAAGAGGCTGATCCGGGTGCTGGGTCACGAACTCTCCAACTCGCTCGCGCCCATAAAGTCCATCGCCGGCAGCCTGCTGGCGCGGGTGGACGCTGTCGATGGCGACGCCGCTACTGTGAGCGACTTTCGCCGAGGTTTGGGCGTGGTTGAAAGCCGCGCCGATGTCCTGCATCGTTTTGTGCAGTCCTACCGCCTGCTGGCCCAGTTACCCCCGCCGCAGCTCAGGCCGGTATCGATTGGGCCGCTGCTGGAGCGGGTCGTGCTGCTGGAGCAAAGGCTGGCGGTTCAACTCGATCAAGGTCCGCCCGTCATTCTTGACGCCGATCCCGACCAGTTGGAACAGATGTTCATCAACCTGCTGGCCAACGCCGTGGACGCTTCGCTGGCCAACGGCGCACAACCGGTGCGCGCAAGTTGGAAGCTCTCCGACTCCAATGTACTGGTGACCATCGAAGATCGCGGCATGGGCATTGCCAACGCGGAAAACCTGTTTGTTCCCTTCTATACAACCAAGCCATCGGGGAGCGGCGTGGGTCTGGCGCTGGCCCAGCAGATTGCCCGTGCCCATGGAGGCGAGATTCAACTGGTCAACCGCGACGACGGCGAAGGCGCGCGCGCCATTGTGCGCCTGCCAGTGGCACAGTCATAAAGCACATTGAACTATTATGTATTTCGAGCAGGAGTATCGCCATGTTGGACCCTTCATTCGGCGATTTTTGCACTTTTAATCCGTTCGTTTTGTAACAAGTTCTACTGAATTGAAATAATTGATGGTATTATATCGATTGATTCAACCTGTCGCTGTTGGCGTATTTCTATATATTAGAAGGGCCGGAGAGCGTCCTGAAGGGTGATGATTTGATGCGTACCATGGAAGATGATCCCGATCTGAGAAATGCAGCATTAAAATCTGAAGCTGTTGAGATTCTGGTCGTCGATGATCACCCTATCACCCGTGCGGGCCTAATTGCGATCCTACAGTCCAAACCAGGCTACCGCGTCTGCGGAGAATGCGGCACTGCTCAAGAAGCCGTAACTCTCTTCAAGCAACTCCGGCCCACAATCACTTTGTTGGACCTCAAACTTCCAGACGGCTTCGGAGTCAAGGTAATCCGGGATATTCGGCAGATTGATCCTAATGCCAAAATTCTCGTAATTACTACCTACGAGGGCGACGAGGACATTCACCAATCGCTTCAGGCTGGAGCGATGGGATACCTGGTGAAAGGTGTATCTCACGAGGTTATCTTTCGTGCCTTACGCAAGATTCAGCAAGGATACGTTTTCTTGCCGGAGCCAGTAAGTCTCACCCTGCAAAATCGGGGCAATGAACGCCTTACTGAACGGGAGCGTCAGGTACTCTCTCTTATGGTAGCTGGTAAGAGTAATCGCGAAATCGGGGAGGCTCTGAACATCAAGGAAGTGAGCGTGAAATCGCACATAACTATAATTCTCTCTCGGTTGCAGGTCTCCGATCGAACTCAAGCTGTTGTCGTTGCGCTTAAGCGAGGTCTGGAACACCTATAAGGATGCTCTGACCGGATTATCCAGCGCGGCCATAAAACATATCTATATTGTGTGCGTTTGTTATAGAGAGGATACCAATTTGTTTGCGAGTGTGGTGAACGGCCTGAAAAACGCTTCGATCCTAAGGGCTGCTCCAATTCTCATTCTTTTATTCCCAGGGGCAATTTCAAGTCAGGCAAACGACTTTGGCATCACGTCGTGGGACACCCGTAATGGCCTCCCGGAAGCGAAGGTGCAGGCGCTTGCAGTCAGGCCTGAAGGTGGCGTCTGGGTTGCAACTGAGGGCGGGCTCTGTCTCTTTAACGGTTCGAACTGTAAGTCACTTCCAATTGAAGAGACTCGCAGACTGCCGCAGAGAAGCTTTACCGCTTTCTTCATAGCGCGTGATCAATCTCTCTGGGCAGGCACGGAGGGAGGCGGCTTGCTCCACCTGGAACAGGGACACCTAAAATCCTATGATTCCAGAAATGGTCTAAGTGACGGCTACGTGCGGGCAATTTACGAGGATTCACAGGGCCATTTTTGGGTCGGCACAGACTATGGACTCTTCAAAATGAATGGCGATGCCTTTCAACATGTGCCACTTGGCAAGAACACTCCACCACAATTTGTTCATGCGATTGTTGAAGATGGATCTGGCCGTCTGATTGTAGGCGGCAAGTCTCTGTTTATTATCGATTCTGGCGCAGTTTCCTCAGTGCAGTCGTGGGGAGAGACTGGCCGGCCGCAAATCAAGAGTCTTCTTTTCACCAAACAGGGACGCCTGATTATAGGTACTGTAGACGGAGCCTTTGAGATGGTTCAAGGGCACTTTCGAAGGCTTCCCTTTCCCCGCGTCGATATTGAGTCACTTTGCCAGTCTAGCGATGGCGCCATCTGGGCAGGCACGGTTTCAGCTGGCCTTTGGCGCATAATGGGCACAATCGCGGCCAAGGTCGGCTTTGAAGAAGGTAATATCTTCCGAACAGTTCTTGCAATGACCACAGACGCACGAGGCCGTCTGTGGGTTGGCACGCAAACCGGTCTAACTAGAATCGAAGAAACTAGCGTCCATTTCATACGATCACCCGCCTTGGCTGTTGATCGTGAAACCCTTGCTATTTCCCCCGAGGGATCAGTCTATTTAGTCAATGGAAATGTATATAGAATTGAAAACAGAAAACTCCATCAACAATCATTTCCCATTCCTGGCAATACAAGAATCCTGGATGCTCTCTATGCAAAGGACAGATCGGTCTGGTTGGGAACCGCAGGTCACGGTGTGTACCGCGTAGATCCGAAGGGCCGACTAGCGCAGTATTCAACTCGAACCATCCATAGAATTTCGACGGACTATCCGCGTGGAATCGCCGAAGGGACCCACGGAGATATATGGATAGCTACTGAGTTTGGCGTGGATATAGTGCGACAGGGCGCCGACGTGCCGATCAGTTTATCCAACAGTCTGCCAAGCCGATCTGTCCGAACAATGTTTCTTGATCATAGTGGTTGCATGTGGATTGGCACTGACGAAGGCCCAGCAGTCTCCTGCAACGGCGTACTGATTCAGAATCGTGCTACCTCTTCACTCAATGGCGAAGAGATTTGGGCGATTGCCGAGGATTCCAACGGTACGATGTGGTTTGGTACGCGACAAAACGGTATCTACGCGTTTACCAACTCTGGATTACGCCATCTCACTACCGCAGATGGTCTCCCCAGTGACGATATCTGCGGCCTCGTCGTAAATCGGTCTGGAGACCTCTGGGTCTCAAGCCTTGATCTGATTTTTTCAATTCCGGCATCCAGTATTGATTCGAAACAAAGCGAAGAGGATTTCGTGGTTCCCCGTTCCTATGTTCTGCCGACTGGCACCGAGGGTATCACATTCACTCGCGGCAGAATTCAGAGCGCGCTGCTTGATAGTCATGGAACTGTTTGGTTTGCATCTGATCGTGGTGCGGCCTTTATCGTCACACCAGTTCATTCGACGGACAAAAGCTCAGATGAACCTATACCGGCCATACGATCCATGATAATTGATAATTCATTTATCCCCATCAGCGCGAAGATTAAAACTCCCCCCAATCCTCGTCAAATCGTCATTTCATTTGGCGCTGACTATCTCAGTTCCGAACAGGAAATGTTGCTCATGTACCGGCTGAAGGGTGTGGACAACAAATGGACAATTTCCACGAACCCGCAGCAGGCGGAATACAGCAATCTGCCGGCTGGATCGTATTGGTTTGAGTTGAGAGCCTGCGACCGGGCACAGCCAGAACGCTGGAAGACAACAACCTATCTGGTCACTGTTCCCATTATTTGGTATCGGAGTCTCTGGTTCTCCGCCTCGCTTGCTGTGCTTATTTTGGTAATAGTTATTGTTGCGTATCTCCTGCATCTCCGAAGACTTCATTATGGATTTCGTCTCATTCTCGAAGAACGCAGCAGGGTAGCACGCGAAATGCACGACACACTCATTCAGGGTTGCAATGGCGTAGCCATGTTGCTAGAGGCGGAAGCAAGCAGCCGGGGTGAAGCAGGCCAGAACTCCTTCCTGAATATTGCGCGCACACAAATTCGCGATACTATTTTTCAGGCGAGGAATGCTCTATGGAACCTGAGACAGTCCAATACCGATTCAGACTACCTTCACGCCACTCTTCGGGACATCGCAACACACGCAACTGCGATCTTTAATATTCCCGTCGACGTCTGCTGTCCAAACAAGCACTACGAACTACCTGCTAGTTATGCGCACGAAATCATCATGATTGTGCGCGAAGCTGTCATTAACGCCGGGACCCACGGGTCCCCTCGAAAAATTGTAATTTCTGCGCGATTATTATCTGGGCGATTCACGATTGAAGTCTCAGATGACGGGATTGGCTTCGATGTCGCCTCTATATCGACACCTGCTACCGACCACTACGGAATACGTGGAATGCGAGAACGTGCCGCTGCCATCGGAGCGCAGCTTGAAATCAACAGCACACCTGGCTCCGGAACAGTTGTTCGGGTCTCATTGGCTTGAAGTAGAAGCCGCAATAGCATGCGGACAAGCACCACGAGATAGAATCACTATCGCGCTCGCCGGTATGATTTGATAAAAAACAGGTTAACCTTCCTGCCAGTCCACTATCAGCGTGTAAAACGATAATATGGACGGTCGAGAAATAGTCGCGTAGAACCGACTTTAGTCGGTTGTCTTTCTTCAAATTGAAATCCTAGTATTAAGCTGCAACAAATCGACCGCTCGTCAAAGCGGCAATGGTGTACGTGTCTTTTCTGCATACCCTGGTCTCTGCGCGAACATATCGGGCACGATTAGCATATGCATGGTCTACGGCTGACTATTGTCCTGACCTGAAAAGAACATTATTTCGATGCGTGACTTGGCACATGTGATCTATTTGTTGCGAAAGTGAACACAATGTCTGCGGATGTGCCTCTGGGAGTAAAGGTTTTACTTCAGTGACGCAATCCGGAAGTGTATCCATATCCCTCCTGTCAGGCCAATTTTAGCAGCGGAAGGACAGACAGGATGCAACAAGAATCCATCATGGAGGAACTCATGTCAGGAAGGCCAGATATGAATCATCGGTTTAGAGCAGGCGCACTTGGTGCGCTGCTGATGGCGGTCGCGCTTCTCACGATTTGTTTTGGAAGCAGCACCGCAAATGCACAGATTCTCTACGGGTCGATCACCGGAGCTGTCACTGATACAGCCGGCGCGGTGATTCCGGGAGTATCGGTCACGCTAACCAACCAAGGTACGGGTGCAGTTCGCAGCACCACCGCGAACGAAAGTGGCGTTTATTTGCTTCTCGACGTACTGCCGGGAGCGTATACCGTATCTGTTCCGGCCAAGGGGAACTTTGCCGGAACCTCGGTCAAGAACATCCAGATCGAAGTCAACCGCCAGGTGCGTGTTGACATTACGCTGAAACCAGCGGCAGTTTCAACTCAGATCACTGTGACTGAGGCTCCGCCGATGCTGCAAACCGAAAATGCTGAAGTCAACAATGAGATCAACCAGACGGAGATCTCGCAAATGCCGTTGACCTCCAGCGCGGGACGTAATTTTCAGGTGCTTTATACGCTCATTCCTGGCGGCGCCAACGTGAAGGAGCAAAACTCAACCGCCTCCAATCCTGCGCGATCCATGTCCGTCAATGTGAACGGCATGAACATGAACGGCAACACCACGCGCATCGATGGCGCAGTCAACTACTATGGCTGGCTGACGTATCTCATCGCTTATGTTCCGCCGGCGGACTCCATTGAGAACGTCAGTATTACCACCAACGATTTCAATGCCGAGCAGGGCCAGGCGGGCGGCGCATCGATCAAGATCACCACCAAGAGCGGCACGCACGACTTCCACGGCAGCGCCTGGGAGTACTACCAGGATGCGGGGCTCAATGCCCGGCCTTATTCGGCGACGCGTGCGTCTCTGATCTCTGCGACCAACCCAAACGGTTCGGTTCCTAAGAGCGTTTTCGACGAATATGGCTTCAACATCGGGGGCCCAGTTTATCTTCCCAAGATACTGACCGGCAAAAAGAAGCTGTTTTTCTTCGATAACTGGGAGCGCACGACGCAGCGCCAGTTGAAAAACGGTGCTCAGACGGTGCCTGATGCCCTCATGATCGGAGGCAACTTCTCGGAAACGGCTCCGTCTTCGCTTACAAAACAGACGATACTGTATGATCCTCTGCCAGCCACCCCCTATTCCGCGACTTCGGGATGGGGCGCAACACTCAATACTGTCGCATGTCCGACGCCCACAACCGTCGCTGGCTACCTCACTTATGCCTGCCGGCCCACCTTTACCAATGAATATAGCGAGACGGGAAGCAACGTCAACACTATTCCCGCAGGCCGCATTGCGTCGGCCTCATCGACGATGATCGCCAATTTGAGCGCCATCTCGGGTACCGTCGCTACAACCACAGCGCTGCTCAACAGCGTGATGGCTAACGACTACTATGGCACCGCAACCTACGCCTACAACCGCACCAGCAACGACGCAAAGATCACCTACATTCCCAACGAGAACACGCAGATCTTTGGCAAGTACGGCATCATGCCATTCCAGGCGAACGACCCACAGGAACTGGGGCCAGCGGGCGGCGGCACCTTTGATGGCGGCCAGCCGGGCGCGGGACACGGCTTGATCCAGAACGTGGGCATAGGCGTA
>Ga0181520_10004645_pt1 | contig 22750 bp, 16 predicted proteins | sample PEATcosm2014_Bin_29_FD_132451 | JGI IMG/M metagenome (GOLD analysis project Ga0181520, IMG submission 132451) | Peatland microbial communities from MTU Mesocosm Facility, Houghton, MI, USA - PEATcosm2014_Bin02_30_metaG | ecosystem: Environmental > Terrestrial > Soil > Wetlands > Peat | place...
AATCTGGAGAGCGTTTGGGGGGCCTCGGCGGCGAATGTGTTCGGGGTCGGTTCGTTCGGATACGACGCGAGTAGTAAACTGATCGGGGCGATCGTGCATTACGACGGCTCCTCGTGGACGGCGATGCCGACCGGAACAATCGCGGCGTTGTTCGGCGTTTGGGGAAGTTCTCCCTCCGATCTCATTGCCGTCGGCGACAGCGGCGCGATCTTGCACTACGACGGTTCGTCGTGGTCCACGATGACGAGCGGGACTACGGAGTGTTTATACGGCGTGTGGGGAGCCGCCGAATCCGTCGCGTTCGCCGTCGGCGACAACGGCACGATTTTGAATTTCGACGGCTCACTGTGGTCGGCGACGACCAGCGGCACGATTGCGGGTTTGGCAGGCGTTTGGGGAAATTCGGCCGCGGACGTGTTCGCCGTGGGCGCGGAATATGACGAACAGGGAGATCCGACTGAAGGCGTGATTCTGCACTTTGACGGATCGTCGTGGGCGCTGATGGTGAGCGGAACAGCAGGGGCAATTTACAGCGTTTGGGGAAGTTCCGGCAGCGACGTATTCGCCGTAGGTGAAGGCGCAATTCTGCACTACGACGGCTCTTCGTGGTCGGAGATGTCGAGCGGGGGACCAGGCCCGTCGCATGGCGTCTGGGGCAGTTCCTCTTCCGACGTGTTCGCCGGTGGGTACTCCTGGCCGAGCGGCATTATCGTGCATTACGACGGTTCCACGTGGTCGACAATGGTGAGCGGCTCAGATGAGTATCTGGCCGGCGGTTGGGCGCGTTCTGCCGACGATGTTTTCGCTGTGGGTTTCGGGGGTGCGGTTTTGCACTACACCGGAGGAACAACGAGAAGCCAGAAGACAGAAGTCAGAAGCCAGCGCACAACGACGTAGCCGCAACGTAATTGCAGCGACATCAGTGGTCGGACAACGGTGCGCCTCCCCTGCCCGGCTCGGGCCGGTTCAGGCTTCCTGTTCGACGCGATTTCGGCCCTTGGCTTTGGCTTGATAGAGCGCCTGGTCGGCGCGTTTGACGAGGGCGATCGCGGAATCGTCGGTGCGGTAGGCGGCGACGCCGAAGCTGGCGGTCAGCGTGGCGCAGGTGTCGAAGGTTTGGCCGGCGATGCGCTGCCGCAAATCCTCCGCGACGTCCACCGCGCCGGCCAGCGCAGTCTTCGGCAGCAGGATGAAGAACTCGTCGCCGCCGAAGCGGAAGAGCATGTCCGGCTCGCGCAGCCGCCGCTGCGCCGTTTCGGCGACCACCTTGAGCGCGTGATCGCCGATGGCGTGCCCGCAGTTGTCGTTGATCTCTTTGAAGCGGTCGACATCGAGCATGACGACCGACAGGGCCTGCCCGCAGCAACTCGCGCGTTCGAACTCGAACTCCAACGTGTCGGCGAACTTTCGCCGATTGTAGACGCGGGTGACGTGGTCGATGGCGGCCAACTCCTCCAACTCGCGATTCTTCTCTTCGATCGTGCGCCGGTATTCGCGGAATTGCTCGTGGATGATCGCGAAGGTCTCGGACATCGCGGGCGACTCGACGTGGGAGCGAAAGACGTCGCACGCCAGGCACACTTCCATCTTGTCGAGAAACTGCCCTCGGAGTTCGGCGCGGCAATGCGTGCCGGCGGTCAGCCAGCACCGCACGTCGTCGCGGCCGTGCGCGGGGCAATCGGCGCGGTCGCAACGGAATAGCTTCCAGCACTGCGGATGCGGCGCCATGCCGTCCAGCCCTTTCGATCGCGTCGTTTTCCCGGCGGCCCGAGCCGCCGGGCGGCGCTTCCGCGATCCCGTCCCCGCCACCCCCAACCCGCGCCGTTGCGGCGCTGCCCGCGCCCTACGCGGCGACAACACCATATTGAATGTGCGAACCGCGGCCGAAGAACGCAACACGATTTCTCGGATTGCTGTGGAAACTCACGCCGAGAAGCGGCAGTCGCGGAGGTCGGGAGAGATTGGTTGCAGCCATCGGTCGCGGCGTGAAATCACGCTTCCGTGCCGGCGCCGCCGCCGCCGCGCGGCCGGCGGCAATTAGAAAAATATTTGTTAGGAAAACCCCACTTGACGACTTTCGTCGTTATCGTAGACTGACGCGTCAGTACAATAGACTGACGCGTCAGTCTATAGCCGGAACTACGCGAGGGAGCAGCCGATGGAAGTCAAAGGCCGCCGGGAGCAGTTTCTCGAAGCGTCGGCGCGAGTGTTCGCGAAGAAAGGTTATTTCGCGGCCTCGGTCAGCGACATCATCGAGGAAGCGGGCGTCGCGCGCGGCACGTTCTATCTGTACTTCGCCAGCAAACGCCAGGTTTTCACCGAGGTTTTGCACCTGATCATCGAGAAGATCGAGGCGATCATCCGCGGGGCCAGCGAAGAAAATCCGAACGTCGACGTGTTTCGCGGGCTGACCGGCAGCGTCGCGCGCGTCATCGGGTTTTTCGTCGAGAACCCGGACTATGCGAAGATTATTCTGACACAGGCGCCGGGCCTGGACGAAGACGCCAGCCACCAACTCGACCAGGCGACCTTCATGCTGCAGGCGGTGTTCAGCCGCTTGCTGCGCCGCGGTTGGGAACTCGGCCTGCTGCGCGCGTTCAACGTCGAATTGGCCAGCAGCGTGCTGCTCGGCGGCATCAAGGAACTGCTGTACCACCTGGTGATCACCAAACAGATCGACGCGCCGCTGGAGGTCGTCGTCGAAAATCTCGTGCGCATTCAGGCGGCGGGCATCCTGCGCCCGGCTCTGGCGGAAACGATTCCGGAATTGGCGGACGGCGAAAAAACCGTCGCGGCCGCTGCGAAACAAACCAAGAAAGCGACGAAGGGGAAGGAACATGAATAGCTGGCTCTCGCCGTGGCGCGATCGGGCCGCCCTGCACAGCTTGCGTTTTGTCGAAAAGGGCTTCGAACACGTGCCGGAAGCCTGGCTGGCGACGAACCTGCGCAAGTGGGTCGCCACCGGCATCCGTCACGCCGACGGCGTCGATTTCGTCGTCAAAGTCGCGATGGAATTGCGGCGGCGCTGGCCGCGATTGGCGCCGAACGTTCGCCGGCGGTTCGTCGACAACCTGTTCGGCCACCTGATGCTGCTCGCCGGCGGCCGTCGCCGCGCCATGGAAGACTACATGGGCGAGTCGCCGGTGCTGATGGTCATCAGCCCGACGATGCGCTGCAACCTCAAGTGCCACGGCTGCTACTCGGCCAATTACCAACGCGCCGACCAGATCGATACGCCGACCTTCGATCGCATTTTGACCGAAGCGAAGGAAATGGGCATCCATTTTGTCGTCGTCAGCGGCGGCGAGCCCTTCATGCGCGAAGACCTGCTGGCGATGTTCGCCAAGCACTCCGATATCCTGTTCATGGTCTACACCAACGCGACCTTCATCTACAAAGACAAGCTCGCCCCGCAGCTCGCCGAGTTGGGCAACGTCATCCCCTGCATCAGCGTCGAGGGCTTCGCCGCCGAGACGGACGCGCGGCGCGGCAAGGGCGCGTTCGACCGCGTCATCGGCGCGATGGGCGCGCTGCGCGAGGCCGGCGTGCTGTTCGGCTATTCGGCGACGCCGATGCGGCACAACAACGACCTGGTCGTGTCCGACGAGTTCGTCGATTTCTACGCCAATCTCGGCGCGTTCGTCGGCTGGTACTTCAACTATATGCCGGTCGGCCGCCAGCCGGACCTCGACCTGATGCCGACGGTGGCGCAGCGCCGCTATCGCATGGAGCGCGTGAACCGCATCCGCGCGGAAAAGCCGATCGTCGTTTCCGATTTCTGGTGCGACGGCACGCTGGTCGGCAGTTGCCTCTCGGCCGGGCGGGTCTATTTCCACATTAACGCGCAAGGCGGCATCGAGCCGTGCGTGTTCCACCAATTCTCGGTCGACAACGTGCTCGACAAATCGCTGAAAGACGCGCTCAACAGCGAGTATTTCCAGTTCATTCGCCGGCGCAATTACGAGGTCAACAACCCGCTGACGCCCTGCCCGGTGACCGACAACCCGAAGATTCTGCGCGACGCCGTGCACACGTTCCACCCGACCGTGTCGCAGGCGGGCGGCCTCGAAACCGTCGACCATCTCGCCGACGGCCTCGATCGCTATTCGGCCGAGCTCCACGCGATGATGGACCCGCTGTGGGAAGAAATGCAAAAGGCCAACGGCTACGGCAACGGGAACGGCGTCATGAAAGTCGCGGCGCCGCCGCCGTCGCTTGTGCAAAAGACCAAGGCGGCCGGCGAGAAACTGAAAACCAAGGTCGCGGCCATCCGCGTTCCGAAGCCGGCGCGGCGGCAAAAGGCGGCGCAGGGGTAATTCGCCACGGCGCCCGTTACCGTTCGCCCACGACCCGCGACAGGGCGGCGCCCAGCAGGTAGAGCAACCCGCCGACCGACAAGACCAAGGTGAAGCCGCCGGCCAGCGAAGCCGCGACGGCCGTCACCGCCGCCAACACGCTGGCCGCGCCGTTGACGCCCCACGCCCAGGGGATCAGCTCGCCCTTGCGTTCATGCAAGAAGCGAATGCCGCCGGGAAACGGCGCCCCCATCGCGAGGCCGAGGGGCGCAATCGTCGCGACGGTGACCGCGATCTTCAGCGAAATGTCCCATTGCAGAAGATGGTGAAAGAGCGACGGCAGGACATTGATCAACGCGCCGACGAGCAGCGCGACGCCGACAAACGCCGCGGTCAGGCCGTTGCGCGCATATCGGGCGAACAGTTTTTCCGAGAGCGCGCCGCCGACGCCCGCGAACAGCAGCAGCGAGAGGAGCACCACCGGCAGCGCGTACATCGGATGCCCGAGAAACAACACGTATTTTTGCAGCAACGGCATCTCGACGAACATGAAGCCCAGACCGATCACCGCGAAATAGAGCAGCGACAACAACGAGCCGCGCGGATAACGCGCCCGCCAGGCCAACGGGCCGAAGAGAAACGCCAGCGTCAGCGCGAAGATGACAAGCGTCAGGCTGACCAGGATCGTCGCCGCCGGGTTGCCCGCCGTGCGCGCCGCACGCAACAGGTCGCGCGTTTTAGTGATGTAGAAATAGAAGGGCCGGTCGTCGCGTGAGGCGCTGATGTCATAGGGATAGTCGCGCACGAACGCGCCTTTGTCGGCGGCCTGCCAGTAGCCGGCGAAGATGGGCGCGGCGCGGCGCGGACTGGCTAGAATCACGACCTGAAGCTGCGACGCCGCCGCGTCGATCGCGTCGAGTTCGACGTTCGTGAACGGTTCGCGCTTGATCAGGAAGTTGACTACCGCGGCGTCTTTGTCCGATGTGGTGATGGCGACGATATGCGCCAGCGGATCGGTCGCGCCCAAGGCCAGCAGGGCCTCGCGCGCGATGACCAGCAGCCGCAACGACTGCACCGGCTGGCGCAGGTGATAGCGCGAGCAACTGAGCAGGCCGTCGGGCTTCAGCGTCCGCAGAAAATCGGTGAACGCTTCGACGGTGTACAAATTGTTTTCCGACAGCGCGAACGCGCCGGCCGCCGTGGCCGCGAACGTGTCGGTCAGCGCCAGTTGCAAGGCGTCGAACCGCAGCGGCGTCGCGCGCAGGAAGCTGCGGCCTTCGGCCTGTACGATCTTGACGCGCGGCCGGCGGTACAGATCGCCGGCAAAATCGCGAAAATTCTTCGTCACCAACTCGATCATGATCGGGTTGTATTCGACGCCGACGATTTCGTCATAATCGAACTGCAGCGCCGTCAGCACGTCTTTGCCGCCGCCCAGGCCGATTGTGCACATCCGCCCCGTGGGCCGCAGAAAATACTGCAGCGTCGTGATGTCGCTTTTGAGAAAATCGACCTTCGTCAGGTCGCCGTCGAAATGCGTGATCACGCTCGACGCCGAGGCGTCGATCTGCACGACCTTTTGCCCGGGGTTCGGATGGTGCACGCGCGAGAGGTTGGCGTACATCCACGGCTCGGGCTGGTTGTAATCGAACACCGCCACCCGGCTGAAACTGTTCCAGCGCTCCAACAACTTCGGCGGTTCTTTTTGCCCCTTGGTGAAGGTGACCGCGAGAAAGCCAAAGCGCGCGTTGGCCGCCAGCAACAACGCCACGCCAAGCGCCGCCGCGCCGGCGAGCCATCGTGGCCGCGCGGCGCCGGTCGCCAGGCCGAAGGCGAACGACGACGCTGCCGCGAACAAAGCCGCGAGCAAAATGGCGTCGAGGCCGCTCAGCAGCGACAGCGAGGCAAAGGCCGCCAGGCAGCCGAACGCCGAACCGACGAGATCAAAACCGTATAGTCGGCCGATCTGCGCCGGCCAGCGCCGGAACATCGCGGCGAGGACCAGTCCGCCGCAAAAAAACGGCGCAATCAACACGATCACAATCGCCGCCAGCACGAGCAAATCGCCGCCCTGCGCGGAAAAATGGTAGTGCGGATACAGTTTCAGGTAGAGCGCCAGCGAGGCGACGACGCTCGCCGCGAACGAAAGCCCGAAACGCGGCAACTGCGCCCGCGTTCGGTCGTCGGTGAACCGGCGCGGAAACAAGTAGACGTACAGCCCGCTGCAAGCCAGGCCGAACATCGCCAGCGAGATCGCGAGGAACGCGAAATGGTGCCAGATCGTCACCGAGAAGAGACGCAGAAAACAGATTTCCAGATCGATGATCGCCGCGGTGGCGAGAAAAATCCCGCCAAAATCGAATGCCGACGGCCGGTCGCTCGGTGAATTCAACACTTTGGGAGTCTGCCAGCTTCGGCTGATTTTGACAAGTTGAACGCTCGGCGAAGACGCGCGGCGCCGAAGACCAGACGCGGCGATCGAAAAACAGCGGCGGCCCGGTGAGGAGCCGCCGCTTCATGATCGTGCGACGCCCACGGCTGACGGCTGCCCGGGCGTCGGAGTTTCGCTATTTCGCCGGCTTGTGACCCGCGCCCGCCACGATCTGCCGTTGCTGGGGCGTGAGACTTTTGTAGAAGGCGACTTTCGCGTCGGTCAGCGCGCTGTGGGCCGGCACGACCTCACGCTCGAACAACGCTTTGGACTCCTGGCCGGCCGTGTCGAAATTCGGGGTCGGCTTCGCGCATTCGCCTTTGAAAAGCCGGTGGGTCTCGCGGTGGACTTTGCCCATCGCCTGCCAATAGGCGCGCACCGCCGATTTCACCGTGTCGAGCAGGCCTTGCTGATTCGGATTGAGGTTCAACTCTCTGGCGAGCTTGTCCCAGAAGCCGAGGTGATGCTCCATGGTGTTGCCTTCGCCGGCCTCTTGGGCGAAAACCGCCACGGCCGCGACCATAAAGGCAAAGAGAAACAAACACACCAGCGCTGTACGTGCAAAGGTCCGCATTGTTGTTCTCCGTTTTCTGTTTGGCGCCTGTCCCGAAGTTCGTCGCGAAATTCCGGAAAGGCAGTTAATTGTTTCGAAGATGCGCATCCTTTTGTTTGCCGTCAAAATGCAGTTTTCCAAATGAACCGGCGCTGGCGCCGCCGACGACGGCGCCAAAACAGACAGCCGACGTCCCGCCTTGCGCTTCGCGGCGCCCCGTTGTAATGAATTCCCTCTTGCAACCGAAGGATGGGCTTCATGACGCAGAAATACGAAGACCTGCATCGTCTGTCGATCGAGCAACCCGAAATTTTCTGGGCCGCCGAGGCCGAGAAGCTGCACTGGTACAAGAAATGGGACCGCGTGCTCGACGCGAGCAAGGCGCCGTTTTTCCGCTGGTTTGTCGGCGGCGAGACGAACCTGTGCTACAACGCCGTCGATCGTCACGCGTTGGGCGCCGGCCGCAACAAGGCCGCGATCATCTGGGAAAGCCCGGAACTGGGCCTGTCACGCGTCATCACCTTCTTCGAATTGTACCGCCTGGTGAACCGCTTCGCCGGCGCGTTGAAGAAACGCGGCATCGCCAAGGGCGACCGCGTCATCATTTATATGCCGATGATCCCCGAGGCGCTGATCGCCACGCTGGCCTGCGCGCGGATCGGCGCGATCCATTCGGTGGTTTTCGCGGGCTTCTCGGCCGAGTCGCTGGCCAATCGCATCGACGACTGCCGTCCGAAATTGGTGATCTGCGCCGAGGCCGGCCGCCGCAAGGGCAAGGCCGTGCCGCTCAAGAAAATCGTCGACGCCGGTTTGGAAATGGCGAAGGTGAAGGTCCCGCAGGTGATCGTGCTGGATCGCGGCCTCGACGCGTGGACCAAGGTCGAAGGACGGGATGTCACGTGGGCCGAGGTGCTCGAAGCGGGCGACGCGGCGATCGTCGAACCGGAGCACATGGCCTCGACCGATCCGAGTTACATCCTTTACACCTCGGGCACCACGGGCAAGCCGAAGGGCGTGCTGCGCGACACCGGCGGCTACATGACTGCGCTGCACGCGTCGATGCATATGATCTATGGCTGCGGGCCGAGCGACGTGTATTGGTCGACCTCGGACATCGGCTGGGTGGTCGGCCACAGCTACATCATTTACGGCCCGCTGCTGGCCGGCATCCCGACGCTGGTATTCGAAGGCACGCCGGACACGCCGAACCCGGGCATCTGGTGGGAAGTCATCGCCAAATACGGCGTCACGGTCATGTTCTCGGCCCCGACGGCGATGCGCATCCTGCGCAAATTCCCGCCCGAATGGATGCAGAAGCACGACATCAGCTCGCTGCGCAATATTTTCCTCGCCGGCGAACCGCTCGACGAGCCGACCTATCAGTGGGCCACGCAGACGCTGGGCAAACCGATCATCGACCATTATTGGCAGACCGAAAGCGGCTGGGCGATTCTCACCAACCACGCCGGCATCGAGACCTTGCCGATCAAACCCGGCTCGCCGACCAAGCCCGCGATGGGCTGGAACATGTGCGTCGTCGACGACCGCGGCCGCGACGTGCCCGATTCGACGCGCGGCATCCTCGCCGGCCGGCCGCCGCTGCCGCCGGGCGCGCTGCTGACGATCTGGGGCGATGACGACGCCTACGTCAATACGTACTGGACCAAATTTGGCAAGGATGCGCCGATGCTCTATTGCAGCGGCGACTACGCCATCAAGGACGCCGACGGCTATTACTTCGTGCTCGGCCGCGCCGACGAGGTGATCAACGTCGCCGGCCACCGCCTGGGCACGCGCGAAGTCGAAGAGGTGCTTTCGGACCACCCGAAGGTCGCCGAAGCCTCGGCCATCGGCATCGCCGACGAATTGAAGGGCCAGGAGATAGCGGCGTTCGTCGTGCTCAAGCAGGGCGTGCAGGAAACCGAGGCGACGATTCGCAAGGAATTGGTGCAGCTCATTCGCGACCGCATCGGCGCGATCGCCACGCCGAAAATCCTGCGCGTCGTGGCCTCGCTGCCCAAGACGCGTTCGGGCAAGGTGATGCGCCGCGTCTTGCGCGCGCTGTGCGAAGAGAAGACGCTCGGCGATCTGTCGACGATCGAAGACGGCGCCAGCGTCGACGAGATCCGCAAGGCGATCGACGGGATGAAGGGGCAGTAACAGGGAGCTACCCTGGGTTGTCGGATCCCGCGGAACGGATCGCGCGCAATGTGACGGTCCATTCGGAACCGGATCGCGCATTCGCGAGAGACCGGGGCGGGACGGCGCTTTCTCCATCGCGTTCGACGGCCGGAACTGCACCGTCCTTAGCCAGGAACCGACGATCATGACGATTCCGGGCGACGCCGCTCGGCATTCTCGCGGCAAGGCCGATCTTCCCGTTTTTATTGATGTTGGGGAAGCAGGCTAGGCCGCGCCGGAATATCACACCTCGCGCCGCGGCGCGCCGCGCCGGTTGACGCGGCGCGCCAAGCCAATTTGACGCCGTGACCCGATATGTGAGATCGTTCATCAGATTGGGTATCCGCCCGCGGATTCTTCAACAAGCGCAGTATGTTGCGCAAGGAGTGTTCGAATGCCCGATCAGGTTCGCGTGCTGCTGGTCGAGGACTCCGAAAATGACGCCCTCCTGGTGACCCGCACGCTGTCGCGCGGCGGATTCGAGCCGATCGTCGAACGGGTCGAATACGAGGTCGCGTTGCGCAAGGCGCTGGCGGAGCGCGAGTGGGACGTCGTCCTCTGCGACTATAACTTGCCTGCATTCAACGGTCCCGCGGCCCTCGCCCTCGTCCGCCAAATCAGACCCGGTGTGCCCGTCATCGTCGTGTCGGGAGCGATCGGCGAAGAAACGGCCGTGGAAATGATGCGCGCCGGCGCCAGCGACTACGTGATGAAGGGCCGGCTGGAGCGCCTCTGTCCGGCGATTCGCCGCGAACTGCAACAGGCGGAAGCGCGGCGGGAGCAGGTTCGCACCGCCGTCGCGCTGCAAAAAGCCGAACGCGAACTGACGTCGTGGAACAAGCTGCACGAAATCTTTTTCCGTTGCGCCGGCGATGACATCTTCGAGGCCGTGCTGGCGCTCGTGTTGGAAAGCCTCGCGAGTCCTAACGGCATGTTCGGCTACATCAACGAAGACGGCGCGTTCGTTTGCGCCGCGATGGTCGGCGACGCCTGGCCCGAAGAACTGGTTCCCGGCCAGAATATCGCGTTTCCGTCCGAATCGTGGGGCCGGCTGTGGCGGATTGCGCTCACCGAGAAGAAGACGTTCTGTTCGAACGAACCGCCGCGGATGCCGCCGGGCCACGTCGCTCTGGCCAACGTCCTGGTCACGCCGATCGGCCACCGGGACGATGTCATCGGGCTGTTCGCCGTCGGCAACAAGAGCGGCGGCTACAGCGCCGACGATTGCGCCCATCTGGAAAGCATCGCGGCCGAAATTGCGCCGACCCTGCAGGCCCGCCTCGAACGGAGCGTCGAGGAACGCGCCCGCACCCGGGCCGCCGAGCGCCAGCGCCTCGCCGTCGAAGTGCTGGAGACGTTGAACGTCGGCGCCCGAACCGGCGACGCCATCGCCGGACTGGTGCGCATGATCAAGGAATTCACCGGGTTCCACGCCGTCGGCATTCGCCTGCGCAATGGGGAAGATTTTCCGTACTACGAAACGCGGGGATTCTTCGACGATTTTCTCCGCCTCGAAACGAGCCTTTGCCAGACCGGGCCGGACGGGCGGTTCGTGCGCGACGAAGCCGGCGGCGTCGTCCTCGAATGCCTCTGCGGCGCCGTGATTCAGGGGCGCGCCGACCCGGCGCTGCCATTCTTCACGCCGCAGGGCAGTTTCTGGACGAATTCGATCGGCGCCCTGTTGGCCGAGACCGACGCCGCCGCTTTGCCGGCGCGGATTCGCGGGCGATGCGCCACGATGGGTTTCGAATCCGTCGCGCTGATCCCCTTGCGGTCGGGCGAGGAGATCATTGGCCTGCTGCAATTGAACGACCGCCGCCAGGGTCGGCTGACGCGCGAGACGATCGAGTTTTTCGAAGGGATCGCCACGAGCGTCGGCATTGCCCTGCACCGCTCGCAGGCCGAGAAGATGGTGCGCGAGAAAGAGGCCCGATTCCGCGAGTTGTTCGAGAACATGTCGAACGGCGTCGTGATCTACGAAGCGGTCGACGACGGCGCGGACTTCGTCATTCGCGACATCAATCACGGCGCCGAGCGCATGGAAAAGACGACCTACGAGGACGTGGCCGGCCGGCGACTGCGCGACGCCTTTCCCGGAGCCGTTGCTTTCGGGTTGGCGGAGGTGCTGCGCCGGGTTTGGCGAACAGGGACGGCGGAGAAACTGCCGCGCGCCCTGTATCGGGACGAACGCGCGTCCGGTTGGCGGGAAAGCCACGTGCTGCGGTTGCCGACCGGCGAGGTGGTGGCGATTTTCGACGACGTGACGGCGCAGGTGGAGGCGGAAGAGGCGCTGCGCAAGAACGAAGAGAAATATCGCCTGATCGCCGAGAACGTGACGGACATTATCTGGACCACCGATCTGACCTTCCGTTTCAATTACATCAGCCCGTCGGTGGAGCGCGTGCGCGGGCTGCCCGTCGGCGAGGCGATGGCGCAACGGCCCGAAGACATCATGCCGCCGTCTTCGCTGGAGTCGGCGCTGCAAGTCATGGCGGAGGAAATGGCGGCGGAAAACGACCCGCAGGCCGATCCCGCCCGCGTGCGCACCGTCGAATGGGAGGAGTATTGCAAGGACGGGTCGATCATCTGGACGGAAAACCAGATGACGTTTCTGCGCGACGACCGTGGCCGCCCCACGGGCATTATCGGCGTGACGCGCGACATTACCGAACGCAAACAGTCCGAACTCGCGTTGCGCCATGCGGCGGCGAAGATTCAGGATCTCTACGACAACGCGCCGTGCGGTTATCATTCGGTGGCCGCGAACGGCGTCGTCATGCAGATCAACGAAACCGAACTCGGTTGGCTCGGCTACACGCGCGACGAGGTGGTGGGCAAAATGACGTTGGCCGATTTGCTCGCGCCCGCCCAGCGCCCGATATTCGCGGAAAATTTTCCGCACTTTCGCGAACAAGGTTCGCTGCGCAATTTCGAAACGGAAATGATCCGCCGCGACGGCGCCACGCTGCCGGTCACGATCAACGCCACGGCCGTCAAAAACGCCAACGGCCAGTTCATCATGAGCCGGACGACCGTATCGGACATCACCGACCGCAAGGCGGCGGAAGAGGATCGGCGCCGCCTCGAAGGACAACTGCGTCAGCAACAAAAATTGGAATCGCTCGGCACGCTGGCCAGCGGCGTGGCGCACGAAATCAACAATCCGTTGACCGGCATTTTGAATTTCGCCGAGTTGATCCAGACGCGTTCGCCGGCCGACGACAAAACGTACGACTACGCCGGCAAGATCGTTGCGGAGAGCAAGCGCGTCGCGACAATCGTGCGCAATCTGCTGGCGTTTGCCCGCCAGGAGAAAGAACACCATAGCCCGACGGACATGCGTGCGGTCGTCGCCGACTCCGTCGCACTGGTGGATGCGGTCCTGCGCAAAGACCAAATCGCCCTGACCGTGGAAGTCGCCGACCGCCTGCCCATGCTGCGTTGCCGCAGCCAGCAGATTCAACAGGTCATCGTCAATCTCATCACGAACGCGCGCGATGCGCTGAACGAACGATATCCCGGATACGATGCGGACAAAACGATGGCGGTGCGGGTGATGCGCATCGAGCGGGACGGCGAGTCGTGGGTCCGCACCGTCGTGGAAGACCACGGCGTGGGCATGAACGAAGCGACGCTGAATCGCGTCTTCGACCCGTTTTTCACGACGAAACCGCGCGGGATCGGCACGGGCCTGGGGCTGTCCGTGAGCCACGGCATCGTCCGCGAACACCGCGGGGAACTCCTGGTCGAGAGCGAAGAAATGAAATTCACCCGCTTCTGCATGGACCTGCCCGCCGGCGACGCCTGGTCGCCGGCGTCGGCGGACGGCCGCGAGCCGGAAAATAACGAATAATGCGAAAAGGCCGGCCCGCTGGAAAAACCGGCGCGCCGAGCGCACACTAGATCGAAGCGCCAGAAGAGGGGGAGACGTATGGCGAGGGTGCTGGTTGTGGACGACGAACATAGCATTCGCGAAACGATCGGCGAATTTCTCGCGATGGACGGGCATGAGGTGCTCACCGCCGGCGACGGTCCGGCGGCCATGGCGCTGTTGCACGACAACGACATCGACGTGGTGGTCAGCGACATTGTGATGCCCCGGCTCTCCGGGATGCAACTCCTTGAATTCATCCACAAAACGAACGATGATATTCAGGTCATCATGATGACGGGCGAACCAACGATCGAAACGGCCTCGCGGTCGGTGCGCGAGCGCGCGTTCGATTACCTCGCGAAACCGATCAGCGGCAAGACGATCCGCCAGACGGTGGCCAATGCCGCCCGAGTGCGCCTGCTCCAAACGGAAAAGCGCGCCCTTGAAGAAGAAAATTCCCGACACCGCGAACACCTCGAACTGGCGGTCGCCGAACGCACCGTCGAACTCGCCCGGACCAACGACGAATTGCAAGCGACGCTGGGCCGCTTGCGCGAAAGCCTCGACAAGACGACGCGCGCCATGTCGCTGACGATCGAAAAACGCGACCCGTACACGGCGGGCCACCAGACGCGCGTCGCGCAACTCGCCGTGGCGATCGCCCGCGAGATGAAACTGCCCGGCGACGAGTTGGCGGGCGTGCGCACCGCCGCGCTGCTGCACGACCTGGGCAAGATCAGCATTCCGGCGGAGATCCTCGCGAAGCCGACGAGGCTGACCGCCGAGGAAACCGCTTTGATCCGCACGCATCCGCGCGTCGGCTTCGAAATTCTGGCGACGATCGATTTCCTGTGGCCGGTCGCGGACGTCATCGTCCAGCACCACGAGCGGTGGGACGGCTCGGGCTATCCCGACGGCCTCAAGGGCGAGAACATCCTTCTCGGCGCGCGAATCATCGGGGTCTCCGATGTCGTCGAGGCGATGTCGCAGCACCGGCCCTACCGCGCCGCGTTGGGCGTCCAAACCGCGCTGGCGCATATCGCCGAGAATGGCGGCGTGATTTACGACGCCGCGGTGACGGCCGTCTGCCTGAAGGTGTTTGCCGAAGGGTTCGTATTCCTACCGATTTGAGGCGAATTCACGGGGTTCGGGGCTCGGCATTCTGCGAGTAGCGAAAGCGCGGTCATTCCGCATACGGCAATCTGTATTCCGCAATTCGACTAACGACCCGCCCCTTGCGGCGTTTCACGGGCGATGAAAACGATCCTGCTGCACCGCCGGGAGCGGCGGAAGCTGATATTTCTTGCTGCCGAACAAACTCAAGCAGTGTTCCGCGACCTCGGCGTCGTAGAGCGCGCCGGCGTAATCCCGGATTTCGTTCAGCGCGGCGTCGATACCCAGACTCGGCCGGTACGGCCGGTGCGACGCCATCGCCTCGACCACGTCGGCGACCGCGAGAATTCGCGCCTCGGGCATGATGTCGTCGCCCTTGCGGCCGCTCGGATAGCCCGCGCCGTTGAACCGTTCGTGGTGCTGCAGCACGATCTCCGCGACCGGCAGACTGAAGTCGATGTTCCTCAGAATGTCGCTGCCCATTTTGGGGTGGCCTTTGATCAATTCGAATTCCGCGTCGGTCAGTTGGCCGGGCTTGTTCAGGATTTCCGACGGCAGGGCAATCTTGCCGATGTCGTGGACGACGCCCGCCATGCGGATCGCTTCGGTCCGCACGGCCGAGTGCCCCATGTCCCGCGCGATGGCGACCGCGAGGTCGGCCACGCGCCGCTGATGGCCGGCCGTGTACGGATCGCGCGTTTCCACCAGCGACGCCATCGCTTCGATCGTGCCCCAGAGGGTGTTGCCCAAGCGCTCGAAACTCTGCCGCAACTCGAGTTCGGCCGCCTTGCGCTCGCTGATGTCGCGGCTGCTGAAAATCATCCCGGCCGGCCGGTCGTGCTCGTCGAGCAGCGCCTTGCCGATCGTTTCGACCCACAGCGACCGCCCGTCGACGCAGCGGAAACGGAACTCGACCTTGCCCGGGTTCGCGCTCTGTCCGCCGTCCTTGACGATCGCTGCAAAGGAGTTGCGGTCATCGGGATGGACAATTTGGAAAATGGAATTGTCGTATAGGTTCGCGGGCTCGAATCCCAACAGGCTGCGATGCGACTCGCTGACGTAGGTGACGACGCCCTGCGCATCGGTTGTGCACACGAGGTCCGACATGTTGCCGGTGATCAGCCGCAGCCGGGTTTCGTTGGTCTGGAGTTCGTTCGTGCGTTGGACGACCAGTTCCTCCAGACGCTTGCGATAGCTGGCGTTTTCCGCTTCCAGCCGCCGGCTCTCGTCCTGCGCCGCCAGGATCCGCGCGCCGGCGGCGACCGCTTTGCGGACGTCGGCGCCGCCGATCGGCTTGATCAGGTAGTCGAAGGCCCCCAGGCGGACGGCCTCCGCCGCGGTCTCGACGCTCGGGTTCCCCGTGACGATGATCACCACCGTGCGCGGTGCAACGTCGCGGATTGTGTTCAGCAGCTCCAGACCACTGATTTCCGGCATGACGATGTCGGCGAGCACGATGTCGATTTCGCGTTCGGCCAGGACCTGAAAGGCCTCCGGCGCATCTTCGGCCGTGTGAACTTCGTGCCCGTCGGCCAACAGGTGCTCGGCCAGAACCTCGCGGATGTTTTTCTCGTCATCGACAATCAGGACGCGGGCCATGGGCGTGTCTCCTTAGAAGATCGTCAGGAACGACGGTCGGCAGTCTACCATGCCTTGGAACGACGCGAATCGCGTGAAGCACCGCGGCAAAAACGAACGGGCCGTCCGGCCCACGCGGTCGAACGGCCCGTTTTTCGGATCGGGGCGGCAGGATTTGAACCTGTGACCCCCTGAACCCCATTCAGGTGCGCTACCAAACTGCGCTACGCCCCGGCGGTAAACGTGCTCTTGTATAACGGAACTAGAGGTACGATTCAACTGCTTTCTTGATCTCAAGGATGTCCTTCTTGATCTTCTGGAGGATTTCCGAGAACTCCTCGCGGTTGAAGTTCATCGCAAGTTGCTGGCGACCGGTTTCGGCGCGTTTGCGGCTGCGCTCGACGAGGACTTTCTTGGCGCCGGCGATCGTGAATTTTTCATCGTAGAGCAGGCGCTTGATTTCGAGGATCAGTTCGACTTCCTTGCGCCGGTACAGCCGCTGGTTCGTGCGGGTCTTGGATGGCTTGACGATGTTGAATTCCGTTTCCCAGTAACGGAGCACGTAGGGTTTCACCCCGGTGATTTCGCTGACCTCGCCGATCTTGAAATATAGCTTATTCGGGATGAGACCGGGGTCGTTCATCGCCATCGCCAAACCAGCCCCAAACTTGTAAAAATCGCGTTATGCGTTTTTCAGCGTGCCCCGCAACACCTGGCTCGGTTTGAAGGTCAAAACGCGGCGGGCCGAAATCTCGATTTCCTGGCCGGTCTGCGGGTTGCGGCCGACGCGCGATCGTTTCTCGCGCACGACGAAATTGCCAAACCCCGAAATCTTGATCTTCTCACCTTTTTCTAACGTTTCTTTGATGATGTCGAAGACCATTTCGACGATCCTCGCTGACTCTTTTTTCGAGAAACCCACCCGCTCGTAAATGGAATCAACCAAATCCGCTTTCGTCATGGCCAGATTTCCCCCCTGTGCTTAACGGTTGCCTTGTAGCAAAAAAATCGGCTCAATGCAAGCTCTTTTTACCTTGTTTTTCGCGAGTTAGGTAGACTTCTTCAACTACTCCCTGAGGATTGCGCCGTAGCGCTCGCTCAGAGCTTGCAAGATTCGCTTCGTCAGCTTGTCTGCGTCCTTGTCAGAAAGGCTCTTAGACAAATCCTGAAAACGCATGGAAAAAGCAACGCTTTTCCGGCCTTCGGCCACGCCTTTTCCGGTGTAAACGTCGAACGTTTTCACGTCCGTGATCCGCTCCGGATGGACCTCGGCGATCGTCTTTTCCATCTCGTCCACCGGCGCGGAAAAATCCACCAGGACCGCGACGTCGCGCAACACCGGCGGGTATTTGCTGATCGGCCGATAGGCGTTGGTCGCGCGCGCCTGCGCCACCAACGGTTCGAGATCCAGTTCGCCGGCGAACACGTCGCCCTTGGCCGCGAAGAATTCCAGCGTCTCCGGCTTTACCTTGCCGACGACTCCCAGCCTCGTCTCGCCAAGCCGGATTTCCGCGCAGACGCCCGGTAAGAACGGCCCCGATTCGGCCGGCGCGCGCCACTGCGCTTCGGGCGTGCGCAACGCGGAAAGCAGCCGCTCGACCACGCCGCGCAGATCAAAAAAGTCGGCCGCGTCCTTGCCGTACGCCCACGAAAGCTCGTTTCGCCGGCCGCTCAACAGCAGGCCCAGGCGGTACGGCTCGGCCGGCAACCGCCCCGCGCCCTGCGGCAGATAAACACGCCGCGCCTCGAACACCTCCACATCGCCGATGTGCCTGGCCTGGTTGTAGGCCAGTGTCTTGAGCAGGCTCGGCAGCAGCGAGGTGCGCATCGTCGACAAATCTTCGCTGAGCGGATTCGCCAGCTTGAGGCCCGCAGGGGCGCCCGTCGCCGCCAGCGACGGTGCGTCGACGAACGACAGCGTGTTCAACTCGGTCAAGCCCATGCCGACCAGTTCACGGCGGACGGCGCCCAGAAATGCCCGCAGCCGCCACGGCCGGTTCTCGCCGTCGACGCCCATGTGCAGCGTCGGCCGGATCTTGTCGTAACCGTGCAGACGCGCGATTTCCTCGGCGAGATCGACCTCGCGCGTCAGATCGACGCGGAACGACGGCGCGGTGGCCGTCAAGCCGCCGTCGGCCGCTTCGACCCTCAACTCGATCGATTCGAGCAGCGCCTTCATTTCGGCAGGCGACAGCGTTGTGCCGAGGAGTTCGTTGACACGGCCCGGGCGCAACGCGATGCGGACCGGCTCGCGTTTCTGCGGATACGCGTCGATGCAGCCCGCGACAATCTCGCCGCCGGCGAGTTCGTGCATCAGCCGCGCGGCGCGGTGCGCGCCGGCCGGGGCGACGTCGATGCCGACGCCGCGCTCGAAGCGGTGGCTCGATTCCGACGCGAGCCCGAGCCGCTTGCTCGTGCGGCGGATGCCGGCCGGGTCGAAATTCGCCGACTCGATGAACACGTCGACGGTCTGGTCGGTTACCAGGCTGTTCTGCCCGCCCATGATGCCGGCGAGCGCGACGGGTTTGGCGCCGTCGCAGATCAACAGGTCGTCGGCGGTCAGTTTCCGCTCCTGATCGTCAAGCGTCATGAGCGTTTCGCCGTCGCGCGCACGGCGGACGACGATCTTGCCGCCGTCGAGAAAACGCTGGTCGAACGCGTGGAGCGGCTGCCCGTATTCGAGCAGCACGAAGTTGGTGATGTCGACGATGTTGTTGATCGCGCGCACGCCGCAGACCGTCAAGCGGTGGACCATCCAGAGCGGCGATGGCGCGATCTTCACGCCGCGCACGAGGATGCCGCAGTACCGCGGGCACTTGTCGGCCGCGTCGATCTCGACTTTCATCTGGTCGTCGATCGCGCCGCCGACCGGCTCGTACGCCAGCGCCGGCAGCTTCAGCTTCGCGCCGACGAGCGCCGCGACCTCGCGCGCCAGGCCGATCACCGAAAGCGCGTCGGGGCGATTGGGCGTGACGTTGATTTCCAGCGCCCAGTCGTCGAGGCCCAGCGCCGTCAGCGGCTCTTTGCCGAGCGGCGTGTCGGCGGGCATCAGCCAGATGCCGCTGTGGTCGTCGTCGAGCCCGAGCTCGCGCCGGCTGCACAACATGCCTAGGCTTTCAACGCCGCGGATCTTTGTCTTTTTGAGTTTGCCTTCCGGCAGTTCGGCGCCGACCTTGGCGAGCGCGCCGACCCTGCCCGCGGCGACGTTCGGCGCGCCGCAGATGACGACCATCCGTTCGGCGCCGTCGAACACGGTGCAGAGCGTCAGTTTTTCGGCGTCCGGGTGTCGCTCGACCTTTTCGATCAGCGCGGTGGTCACGCCGGTGTAGCCGCCGCCGACCTTCTGCAGGTCTTCGACCTCGAAGCCGGCCATCGTCAGTTTTTCGGCGAGCGCGGCGGGGGCGAGGTCGAAGTCGACGTAATCTTTGAGCCAGCGATAGGAAACGCGCATCAGCAGAGCCTCGGGATTTGGGATTCGGGATTCGGGATTCGGGAACCGAGAATGGGGTTCCGGGTTCCGGGTCCCGGGATCCGGCGGCTCCGGGGCGGCGGCAACTCGTAATTCGTAATTCGTAACTCGTAACTCATCAGAACTGCCTCAGGAACCGCAAATCGCCCTCGAAAAACAGGCGAATGTCGTCGACGCCGTAGCGGAACATCGCAATGCGCTCGATGCCCATGCCGAACGCCCAGCCGCTGACTTTTTCCGGATCGTAGCCGACGTTGGCGTACACCGCCGGGTCGACCATGCCGCAGCCGAGCAGTTCTTTCCACCCCGTGCCTTTGCACATCGGGCACATCTTGCCCTCGACGCGCCCGGCGCCGCCGCAGACGAAGCACGAGATGTCGAGTTCGGCCGACGGTTCGGTAAACGGGAAGAAGCTGGGGCGAAAACGAATTTTCGTCTCGCGGCCGTAAAATTCGTGCACGAAATGGATCAGGATGCCCTTAAGGTCGCCGAACGACACGCGCTCATCGACCAGCAATCCTTCGACCTGCGAAAACATCGGGTAATGGCTGGCGTCGATGGCGTCGGCGCGGTAGACCCAGCCCGGCGCCAGGATTCGCACGGGCGGCTTGTGGCGCTGCATGACGCGCACCTGCACGGGGCTGGTGTGCGTGCGCAGCAGGATGTCGCCGTCGACGAACAGGGTGTCCTGCATGTCGCGCGCCGGGTGATCGGGCGGAAAGTTGAGCGCGTCGAAATTGTATTTCGCGAGCTCGACCTCGGGTCCGTCTTCCCACACGAAGCCGAGCCGTTCGAAAATGCGGACGATCTCGTCGAGCGTTTCGCTCAGCGGATGCAAACTGCCGCGCGACGGCCGGCGGCCCGGCGCCGAAATATCGACCCGCTCGGTCAGCGCGGCCTGCTGGCGATGCTCGCGCACGAGCCGCTCGCGCGCGGCGTCGAGCGCCTTCTCCAGCGCGGCCTTGCACTCGTTGACCAGTTGGCCGACTTGCGGGCGCTCTTCGGCGGGCAGCGAGCCGAGACCGCGGAGGATCTCGGTCAGGCTGCCTTTTTTGCCGAGCGCCGCGACGCGCACTGCATCCAACGCCGCCGCGTCGTGGGCGACGGCAATGGCGGCCAGCACGTCCTGGCGAATGATCTCAATGCGTTCCTGCATGGCGCGTCACACGACGGGCGGCGCCGCCTGCCTGGCCGCGGCCACCACTTCGCCGAAACCGGCGGGGTCGTGGATCGCCATATCCGACAGCACCTTGCGGTCGATCTCGATGTTGGCCAGCTTGAGCGAATGGATCAACTGCGAGTACGTCAGGCCGTGCGTATGCGCGGCGGCGTTGATGCGCACGATCCACAGCCGGCGGAATTCGCGCTTCTTGTTGCGGCGATCCCGGTATTGATAGGACAACGCGCGGCGCACCGAGTTCTTGGCCACGCTGAAAATGCTTCGGCGGCCCAGGCGAAAACCTTTGGCCTGCTCGAGCACGCGATTGCGACGACGACGGGTCTTAAATCCACCTTTTGCGCGGGGCATGATTGCTCTCCTTTCCGCACGGGAGGCCGACGGCCTCGGGGTCCGACAACGGCGTTACCTGTTCAACATCTTGCGGACGCTGCCGATGTCGGCCTTATCCACAGCGACGCCTTTGCGCAGCCGGCGCTTCCGTTTGTTCGCTTTCTTCGTCAGAATGTGGCTTTTCATGGCGTGCGCCCGCCGGATGCCGCCGCCGCCGGTGACCTTGAAGCGCTTCATGGCCCCGCGGTTGGTCTTCTGTTTGGGCATGATCGATCTCTCCTTTCAAATCGCGACAAAAACCCCGCGTCCCACGCGCCCTGCGACGCGCCTGGCGGGGCGATATTCAATCTGCGGTCGCCGGATCCCGAATCCCGAACCCCAATTGCCGAGTCCCGAATCCCGAGTCCCGAATCCCGCCTGCATCTATACTTTCTTCGACGGCGTCAGCACGATGAACATGTTCCGGCCTTCCATCTTGGCCTCGCGTTCGAGCTTGGCGATGTCGGCCACGTCGGTCGAGATGCGCTGCAGGATGTTGAATCCCAGGTCGGCGTGGACCACCTCGCGGCCGCGGAACATGATCGTTGCTTTCACCTTCTGGCCTTTTTCCAGAAAATCGCGAATGTGTTTTAGTTTGAATTGGAAATCGTGCTCGCCGGTTTTCGGCCGCATCTTGATTTCCTTGAGCTGCACGACCGTCTGCCGCCGTTTGGATTCGTGCACCTTCTTTTCCTGCTGGTACTTGAAGCGGCCGTAATCCATGATTTTGCAGACCGGCGGCGTACCGCTCGGCGCGACTTCGACCAGATCGAGGCCCTTGGCCAGGGCCGCGTCGATCGCGTCGCGAGTGTCGAGGATTCCGAGCGTCGTGCCTTCGTCGTCGATGACCAGCACCTGCCGGGCGCGGATGCGGTCATTGATGCGGTGCATCGGCTCTTCCTTCTTCGGCATCACTCGTTCTTGTTTGTTGATGGCGGCATCCTCCTTGTCAAAATGGTTTGTTCGGCCCTTCGCGCGCCATTAAACGCGAAAGGGCGCCTCGGCTCCGGCCGACAGACGCCCCTTTCCCGCGCACGAACGCAAAAATCTCTTTTGGTTCCGGGATCGGGGTGCGGCCTTGCGGCCGGCTTGGGCGCATGCGCCCCGCCTTTTCGGCGAACCCTTGTCCGCTGACGGCCCTACTATAAAGGGCCTGATTTCAAAAAGCTAGGCTCGGTGGGGCTTGAACCCACGGCCCCTACCGTGTCAGGGTAGTGCTCTAGCCACTGAGCTACGAGCCTGCAAGAGCGAGCCGCTTTTTACGTCGAGTGCGGCCCGGCTGTCAAGCCGGAACTTCGCGACAGAGACGATTCGACGACTGAACGCCCGCCCAGTCTGACGAACGCTGCATTTGACGTACGTTATTTTTGACGTAAGTCGCCGGCGGCTTTGCATAACCGTCCAGCATCCGCACGCCGATGCCCGAGCGCAGTTTCGGCTCCAAGCACGTTGATTTCGGCGGCATGATCTCGCGCCGGCGATTGCCATCTGTTGCGCGACGGTGGTCGGACACGTCGCGAACGCAGCGTTGCGGCCGTCGCTCACCCGGCGCTCAAAATCGGGAACCCCGCGGTTGCCGCCCGTGCAGGGCTCCGGCATGTTGACTTGCAAATGATTGAAGTTTTGGGATTTGTCTTTTTCACTGGACATTCGGCGCAGCGTGTTTTATCGTCTGTTCATGGTTCATCCAGGCGCCGGCGGGCCGTC
>Ga0181520_10004646_pt1 | contig 22744 bp, 16 predicted proteins | sample PEATcosm2014_Bin_29_FD_132451 | JGI IMG/M metagenome (GOLD analysis project Ga0181520, IMG submission 132451) | Peatland microbial communities from MTU Mesocosm Facility, Houghton, MI, USA - PEATcosm2014_Bin02_30_metaG | ecosystem: Environmental > Terrestrial > Soil > Wetlands > Peat | place...
CCTCGGCGGAGACTAGCAACTTGCCATCGGCGTCGCGAAGTTGGCCACCCCGCCACAAGGAACGCTCCGAAGTGGATCAGAGGGCGCCAACTTCAATCCGTCTCGGTCTACACGCGAGGCGATACCGGTCCGCCGACCATTCGACCCCTATTCCCTAGATTGCGCCCAACTAATAGGAACAGATCAGGCGGCCCTCAGGCCCTTTTGAACAAAATCGGGCTATTGTGCGCACCTGCTCTTTTCATGGCAGCCACACGGGAAATCGGACTATGAGTCGGCCCCCGAAGGGCTAGATGAGTGCCCCGGTCAGCTTTTGTCTTGACCGCCGCCGGCCTGCATCAGTGCAGGTCAACGGACATGAACACCGGAGGCTGGGCGTCTGGTCACGGGCACGCCCTCAACCCTTGACAGTCATCGCACGTGATGTATGATGCATCACATTGATGCAACAGAGATGTAATGGCGCCTGACTAACAGTAATTACAGGAGGGAAACGTGAGATTAACCTCAACCTGGACGCGCATCACCACCGTCGCAGCAGTCGGGGTAATGGCTGTAGCGCTCCTTGGTGTGTCGACTGCGTCCAGTGCAACAACCCGCTCCTCGAGGCCACACGTCTCAAGGTCATCGGGGCCATGGACGATCGACCTTAGCAATACTTCATTGGACAATGGCTGGCGACTCGAGATGCAGTCGATCGTAAAGCTCGCTGCCGGTGTCGCACCCCTCAACAAACAAGTTAAGTTCAATATTGTCAATGCTCCCAACACGGTTGCTGGGCAAATTGAGTCGGTCCAGTCAATGATCGCCGCGCATGTGAGCGCCATCATCATTGACGCCAACAGCCCGACGGCTCTCAACCCAGTGATGGACCAGGCAGTTAAAGCCGGGATTCCCGTCTTCTCCATGGACAGCCCGACAACCTCCACTGAGGTGTACCACCTAGGGACCAACCTGGTTGAGTCTGGGTACCTCGAAGGCCTGTGGCTTGCAGAAGCGATGGGTGGTAAGGGCAATGTCGTCATGTCGGAGGGAATCACCGGCACTGGCGGAGCCGACCAGGAGAACGAGGGCGGCTACATGGCCTTCAAGAAGTTCCCCAATATCCACATCGTCGACCAGTATAACGGCCAGTGGGCAGATGCCCCATCAGAGGCTGGAATGGCCGCTATCCTCGCCACAGACTCGAACATCCAGGGTGTTTGGAACGAGGGTGGAGCTGACGGCGTGCTGCAGGCTTTCCTGAAGGCCCACCACGCGCTCGTCCCGATCACGGGCTTTGCCTTCAACAACTTCATGCTCGATCCGTTCCTCCACAAGGGATTGCAGATGATCGCGGGCAGCAACCCGATCTACATGAGTGTCGTAGCGCTCCAGGACGCAGTGAAAGTGCTCGAAGGAAAGATGGTTCCCAAGAACACGGCGTTCCCGATCACCATGTACGAGTACCCGAAGCTGCTCTCGATGCCGAAGACGTTCACCACTGCTGGGTGGGGTCCGGCAAGCTACATTCTCGATGCCAAGAACGTGTCGGCAGTTCCCGGGCTCAATGCGGAATTCTCATTCCCTTACGAGCCTCCGGGCTACACCTTCACCTTGAAGCAGGTAGAGGCAGGTATGTAGGAACCGCGTTCTGCGGACATTGTTAATCCCGTAGTTGTGTCATCGATGGGGTCCGGGACGTCTGTCCCGGACCCCATATCGGCGGTGAGTGCGCGTAGGAAGGTTCTCATATTGCGTGCGGAGAGCAGCACGGAAGGCCCGAGCCCGGTTCTTGAGGCGATAGACATCTCGAAGCGATTTGGTGCGACCCCTGCCCTAACTGGAGTGTCGATCGAGCTGAGAGGTGGGGAGACCCGAGCGATTGTCGGGGAGAACGGTGCTGGTAAGTCAACCCTGATCAAGGTCATCGGCGGGACGGAGCGACCCGACGCCGGTACCCTCATCCTCCAGGGCAAGCAAGTGGAGTGGCGCACTCCGCACGAGGCACGTGACAACGGCATAGCTGTCGTGCATCAAGAGCTCAGTCTCATCGGCGACCTCACCGTCATGGAGAATATTTTTCTCCGTCGCGAGCGGCTTTCGAAGGTCGGTCTGATTCGGCGACGCGCGATGGTGACCGAGACGCAGGAGCTATTCGAGCGCCTCGCTATTTCCGGTATCGGGCCTCATGTGACCGTCCGGCAGCTCTCGCCCTCGCAAAAGCAGCTCGTGGAGATCGCGAAGGCAGTGAAGGACTCGCCGGCCGTGCTGATACTGGACGAGCCGACGTCGAGCCTGGGTGAAGCCTGGGTCGAGTGGTTGTTCGGCCGACTGGCAGACTGGCGGGCGGAGGGGATGGCGATCGCGTTCATCTCGCACCGGATAGCTGAGATAACAGCCATCGGGGATGCGATCACGGTGTTGCGCAACGGCCACCTCGTTCTCGACGTGAGGCGCGGGGAGAGGAGCGAGAGAGAGCTGATAGCCGCCATGAGCGGGCGAGACATCGACGTCGCTTTTGCGAAGATTTCTCCTCCAGGCGACGAGCCTGTCCTCACCGTGAGTGGCCTGAACGGCCTGAGCGGCCAGCGCTGGCCACGCGATGTGTCCTTCACGATGAACGCAGGCGAGATCGTGGGGATCGGAGGTCTCGACGGCCAGGGGCAGCGGGAACTTCTTTTGTCTCTCTATGGCATCAACCGTGCCCACGGGACGGTACGGGTGGCTGATGAGAAGCCTCTCCACCGTTGGAGCCCGAGCCGCATGCAGGATCTGCGCGTCGGCCTGGTGCCAGCCGATCGGCGCGGGGAAGGCCTTCTTCAGAGAAACTCCATCGGGTTCAACATGGCACTGCCGTGGTTGCGGAGTTTCAACCGATGGTCATTTCTCGACACGTCGAAACTCCTGCGAACCGCCCACGAGGTCGGCACCACGCTGGCGCTGTCGACGGACGACTACTCGCAGCTTGTAAGCGTCCTGAGTGGTGGCAACCAGCAGAAGGTGGTGCTCGCCAAGTGGCTGCTCGGCTCGCCAAGACTATTGATCCTGTACGACGTGACCCGAGGAGTCGACATCGGCACGAAGGTGCAGATATACCACCTTCTGGCGAGGCTCGCCTCGGAAGGCCTCGGCGTCCTGTTTTACACGACTGACATCGCTGAGCTGGTGAATCTGAGTCATCGCGTCTACGTGATGTATGAGGGTGCGATAGCCGCTGAACTGTCCGGTGAGGAACTGACCGAGGAGTCGATCCTGCATGCGTCTTTCGGATCCTCACTGCAAGCGCCCGTAGATGACCGAGCTCGGATCTAGGCGGACGACATGAGCACCCGCACCGTCGAGAGCCAGACCCGCGCGCCGGGACTGGTCATCAATCACCTCGGACTGCTCAGCGCGATCTTCATTCTTATCGCGATGTTCGTGAGCTATTTTGCTCTGGACCCGTCTGCGTTGGCCGATTCCACGTTCACGTCCATACTCAATTCTGCGCTGCCTTTGATGATGGCCGCGGCGGCCGAGACCGTGGTGCTGCTTGGTGGTGGTATCGACCTGTCCGTCGGGGCAGTGATGAGTCTCGTCAGTGTGATAGCTGCCACCGAGATGGGAGGCGGAGCCGGCTCGATGCTGCTCTGGTCAGTCCTGGTCGTTGCTTTGGGATGTGCCATCGGATTTCTCAATGGCGTCCTGATCGAGTTCGCCCGGATCCCGGCCTTCATTGCCACTCTGGCAACCCAAGAAGTGATACAGGGCGTGTCCCTGGGTGTGTTGGGTAGTCCGGGAGGCAACATATCAAATTCGTATAGTTCGGTGATGCTGGGCACATCATTCGGATACATTCCGAATTCCGGCATAATCGCACTCATTCTGCTGGGGTTGTATTATCTTTGCCGACACGTCCGTTCGTTTCGCTGGCTTTACGCTGTTGGCAGCGATCGCCAAGCGGCGAGGCTAAACGGCATCAACGACCGCCGTGTGGTGATCGGCTCCTACACCGTGTGCGCAGGAATCGCCGCGGTGGCCGGTCTCACGTTTGCCTCGTTGTTGAGCTCTGGAGACCCCATACAGGGACTCAACTACTTGCTTCCATGCATTGCAGCCGCGGTCATCGGCGGCACGTCGGTATTCGGAGGAAAAGGCGGTATCCACGGCGGCATCGTAGGTGCGCTCATCCTGACGGTTCTCGCCAGCCTCTTGTTCGCCGCGAACGTGACGCCCTTCTATGAGGCGTTCTTTACGGGTCTTGCGACCGTACTCATTGTCGGAATCGGCGTGGTGATCGACCGCTACGCCTCAGCGAGGATAGTGGCGTGAGCACAACAATGACCGGTGACGGTGAGGGTGTGGCGACGCCAGAGGTGGCGCCGGAGCGAATGAAAAGGCGTAGGCGTGAGCTCACGTGGATCTGGGCTGACGGATCGCCCAGCGCCGTGATACTGATCTACTGCCTTGCTGCGGTTATCTACCTCATAACCGGCATCCGTTCGCCAGGATTCTTCACCGGGGGAAAGCTCCTTTCAGTGTTCGTGCTGGCCAGTGTGCTTGGCGTCCTCGCTTTGGCGCAGCAGCTGGTGCTCATCCTCAAGGGAGTTGATCTGTCGCTTCCCTGGACGATGAACATGGGCGCCGTCTTGATCGCCTACTTTCCTCATCGCGGACTTGGGGAGTCCGTCGAATCTTTGTGTTTGACGCTTCTCTGCGGACTCGCTGTCGGTTTGGTGAACGGATTCGGCATCGTCGTTATAGGAATTTCTCCGATCATCATGACCCTGGGCATGAACGGTCTCGTGCAGGGGACGCTGGAAGTGTTGACGAATGGCCAAGGTTTTATTGCTGCCCCAAGCTGGGTCATAACGCTGGGAAGTGGGTCGACCATCTCTGTCCCGAACATCTTGATCGCGTGGGGCGTCATCGCCATCCTGGCAGTCGTCGTGTTGGGTAAGACGACTACCGGGGCGCGGCTGCTTGCCGTCGGGAGCTCCACCAACGCGTCGCTTTACTCCGGACTGCGAATTCGCCGAATCACCTTCGCTGCGTACGCCGTCGACGGGTTGCTCGCCGCTTTCGCAGGGATCTTGCTCTGCGGTTTCGTCAGTGAGAGCTACCTAGGTATGGGCGATCCGTACCTGTTCTTGTCGGTCGCCGCGGCTGTGGTCGGCGGTGTCTCGATCTATGGCGGTCAAGGGAGCTACATCGGAGTTATCGGTGGAGCGTTGACCTTGACTCTCTTGACCTACCTGTTTGCCGCTTTCAGCCTCGGGGTTGCGGCAAGTGACGTGGCGTTCGGCGTCATCGTCGGGTTGGTGGTTGCGATTGCCGGATTGCGTAGGCGAGCCGGCATTCACGGTACGAAGACAGTTCTGCCGTTTCTCCGTGGACCTGCCGCGATGCTCAGGAGGGGTCACGAGAGCGAATGACGACCGCTCGACTGGATCCGTCTTTGCTCGCGCGGCCAATCGCGGTGGTCACCGGCGCTGAAGGCGGTATTGGAACCGCCATTGTGGAGAGGCTTGTCGCGGACGGTATGACGGTGGCGGCTGTGGACGTGCGAGCGATGAAGCCGGCTCGCGACAACGTCTACACGTTCTCCTGCGATGTGGCCGACCCGGTCCAGGTGGACGCGCTCGTACGACGGGTCGAGGCTGAGGTTGGCAAAGCGGCGGCCGTGGTGAATTGCGCAGGGATTGGTGTTTGGTTCAAACGCGTTGGAGAGATCTCGGCAGAGGAGTGGAACCGCGTGATAGGCGTCAACCTGTCGGGTGCGTTCTATATGACCCGCGGGTTCTTGCCGGCCCTAGTCGAGCAACGGGGATCGGTCGTGAACGTTGCGTCTGTCCACGGGGTTGCGACCGCTCCCGGATATGCCGCCTACGCGGCCTCCAAAGCGGGACTCTTCGGGCTAACGAAGGGTACCGCCGTCGATTACGGCAAAGATGGCGTGCGGGCAAACTGCATCGTGCTCGGATCAGTAGACACGAATATGACTCGTGACTATGAGGCGGAAGCTATGCAACGTGGACTTGTTATCCACTCGATTCGCCCCTGGGAGAGGACAGGACCGGGGCCCGTGGCGGATGTAGTGAGCTTTTTGTTGTCGAGCGGTGCCGCGTTCCTCAACGGTGCGCTTGTGCCCGTCGACGGCGGTCTGCTTTCTTGGCTCTAGTCGCTCTACCGGTGCCCCTCGTCTTCTATCAGCTCATCGAGGAGTTGGTCTTGTGGAGGGTCAGCCGCGCATCATCTGGAATGCAGAAGGAGAGGGCATGAGCACGCATGTTACCCATGACGCGAATGTCTCCAGACCGAGACTTGAGGGAAAAAGAGCGCTTGTAACAGGTTCCGGGACAGGCATTGGACGGGAGGTCGCCCTCGAGTTCGCCCGGCAAGGCGCGAGCGTTGTCCTGCACTACTCGAGCAGCCGAGATGGGGCGGAAAGCGCGGTTGAGGAGATCAAGGCTGGCGGAGGCACAGCAAGCCTTTTACAGGCAGACCTTGGCCAGGTAGACGATTGCGCCAAGCTTGTCGAGTATGCGGCGTCGTTTCTGGGCGGACTGGACATCTTGGTGAACAACGCTGGTATCACGGAGTGGGGCCCTTTCGACGAGGTGACGCCGGCTCAGTTCGACAAGCTTTACCACGTGAACATCCGGGGCGACTTCTTCTGTGCGCAACGCGCCATCAGACACATGGGCGATCACGGCGGAGCCATCGTCAACATGACTTCGGTACATGGCCTAGAAGGCCAGCCGGGACATTCGGTCTACTCCGGAACGAAAGGCGCCATCATCGCTTGGACTCGCGAGCTGGCCGTGGAGCTAGCGCCTAGGAAGATTCGAGTGAATGCGATCGCCCCCGGGTGGATCGTCGTGCAGAGTCATTTCGTGCGCTACGAGAGCTACTCGACCGAAGCGGGCGCTAAGCAGATTCCGTATGCGCGAGTTGGTGTGCCACTGGACATAGCTAAGGCCTGCGTATTTCTTGCTTCTGACGAAGCTGACTACATCGTCGGTGCGGTACTGACGGTGGACGGCGGCCTAACGGCTCTGCTGCCCCTTGATTAGTTGCGGCACATCAAGCAGGCGGCGACGAAACAGGGCACGCAGCAGTGTGACCTCGGTCGGAGCCAGTTCACTGCGGTCCCGCCGGACAACGCATTGGGTGAGGATTCCCGGCCACCCGGCGGTTTCTCTTTGAGCTCCTCGTCGAAGCAAGTTAGCTGCGCTAGGCGATAAGCGCCTCGGGCCGCCAGCTACGAACCATACGCCGGGCGTGTTTCGACCGGCCGGGCTGGACAAGCTTTGCTACTGCCGATCAATCCTTCAGTTGTCGTCTAGGCGTTACTGGTCGATTTTGGAGGCTCTTTAGCAGTTGTGCGTCGCCGGGCGAGGAATGGCTCCCGCGAATTTAGGAGAGAAGGCTCACTTGCCGGGGAGTACATACCAGGTTACTTTTGGCTTATGCCGACGATCGCTCGGCTCCTCCATCGATGACAGGAGAACTGGCCGTGGCGCGTAGTATTTCGGCCGAACTCGCGTTTGCTGGTGAAGCGGAACTTGGCGAGGGTCCCGTCTGGGACCCTGTTACCAAGACTCTGATCTGGCTGGACCTGCTAGGAGAGAAGGTGCACCGCAGCGATCCGTCGTCCGGGCTCACAACGACGGTCGCAGTGGAACGAACCGTAGGAGCAGTCGCCCTGCGAGCTGCGGGCGGCCTTGTCGCTGCAGTCGCCGGCGGATTCGCCGGCATCAATGACCTCGGGCAACTCGACACGCTCGTGCATCTCGAAACCGACATGCCGCACAACCGGATGAACGACGGGAAGTGCGCTCCGGACGGCAGCTTCTGGGCGGGCACCATGGACCGCGACGGGAGTCCCGGTGCCGGCACCCTCTACCGCCTTGGGCCTGACCTCCAAGTGTCCGTACTGCTCACTGGGCTCACTGTGTCGAACGGTCTCGGCTGGGCTCCCGATGGCACGGCCATTTACTTCATCGACACACCCGACGCTCGCATCGACAAGCTAAACCAGTCGGGGCCCGACACCTGGACGCGTACGCCGTGGGTCTCAATCGACCCGTCACTCGGGAGCCCGGACGGACTGACAGTCGATGCCGAAGGCAACGTATGGGTTGCGATGTGCTTTGGAGGGCGTGTGCTGTGCTACTCGCCCGCCGGCGAGCTTCGTGCCACGGTCGAAGTCCCGGCGAAGGTGACGACATCGGTCGCGTTCGGAGGTGACGAACTCGATCTGCTCTTCATAACGACGGGTCGGACGACTTTGAGCGAGACGGAGAAGCTAAGCCAGCCCACAGCGGGCTCGGTCTTTGTCGCGGTCACCTCCACGGTTGGACTACCGCCCGCTGTATTCGGCGGCTGATCAACGCGCCGCGAGCACGCTTGCAAGACGGTTCGGATCACGGCAAGCCAACGTGAGCTGAGCCTAAGCTAAGAGTCTCGGTTCTTACGCGAGGCACAAAGGGACAGGCCCGATTGTTTCATTGCCGCTGGGCACGGCGTCGCCAGCCTGTCTTCGGCTAGATTTCTAGATAATTGGTGCTATTTCTTGCCCAACGAGGTGGTGATTTGCAGCAGCGGCAGGCTGGTTCAATCCCGGATCTCTTTCAATCTGTCAGAGAGTTCGCGTTCATGGCACCGTTCCCGCGCCTGGTCCCGGTGCGTCAGGTCTTCAAGCGTGTGACCGAAGAAGACCCCGCGGCCGCTACCAGACGTGAGCTGGCTCGATTGAGCAGTGTCGTCGAACCAGGCATGCGAGTCGCGATAACAGTCGGCAGCCGCGGCATCCGTAATCTCCCGGTCATTGTGCGCGCAGCGGGCGAGTGGTTTCGAGACGCAGGCGCAGAGCCCTTTGTCGTCCCGTCAATGGGTTCTCATGGTGGGGCCACTGTCGCCGGCCAGATTGAGCTTCTCGATCATCTCGGCATAACGGAGACCGAGGTTGGCATGCAGATTCAGGCGACAATGGACACTGTCCTGGTCGGTCAGTGTGACGACGGCCCGCCAGCCCACCTGGATGCGATTGCCGCCAGCGCCGACGCAATCCTCCTCGTTAACCGCATAAAACCACATACGGATTTTCATGGCCAGGTCGAGAGCGGTCTGGCAAAGATCTGTTCCTTGGGCCTCGGCAATCAGCGAGGTGCCGAGGCGGTTCACGCTTACGGCGCGGCAAATCTGTCGCGCTGGGTGCCTGAGGTGGCGCGGAAGATCATGGGAGCAGCGAATGTCCTCGGCGGACTGGCGATCCTTGAGAATGCCTTCGAAGAGACGGAAAGAATAGTGTTTCTGGAGTGTGAGGATATCGGCGGCGTCGGCGAGGCGCTTTTGCTCGAAGAGGCGCGCACGCTGATGGGATCGCTTCCCTTCGACGATCTGGACGTTCTGGTAGTTGATCAAATTGGCAAGGACAAGTCGGGTTCGGGCATGGACACCAACGTCATAGGGCGAAGGAGAGCTCGTGGCGTGAAGGAATTCGACCGTCCGCGCATCGCGAACATAAGCGTCCACTCCATTAGTCCAGCAGCAAACGGCAACGGTATCGGCGTTGGGCTCGCAGACTTCATACCCTTCCGTGTCCTCCGGCAGATTGACCTGCATGCCACGTATATGAACGCTCTGACAGCCGGCAACAGCGGTATACAGAGAGCACAGCTACCACTGGCCCTTCCCACCGATCGCGACGTCATCGCCGCGGCGATACTGACGTGCGGGCGCGCGGACCCCGCTAACGTCAGGCTGGTTCGTATCCACGATACGCTCGATCTAAGCCGGCTTCTTGTTTCGGAGTCGCTCCGATCTGTCGTGGAAGGCACACCCGGGCTGGAAGTCGACGGCGATGCCTTTCCGCTGTCTTTTCACGAAGATGGGAGCCTGCTCAAAGAGGCCGGGTAGTCAGACCCTTTCTTCGCCAAGTACCCAAATGGACTTGGCCGAACCAGTCGTGGCGAGATGCTATGAACTGTGAGGATGGTTAAGGTACAAGTCGAGCTCTGCGGCGAAGGGGCGGGAAGTCGTCGGGCTATTTCGGAGGGCACGTTCTGCTAACCTCCGTGCATGACGATTAGTTCCCGTGAGCGGGTGTTGAGAACCATCTCTGCGGGACAAGCAGACTGCATTGCAGCGGCACCTTATATGTATGATCTTGCCGCCGTTGTCGCCGGCGTCGGGTTGCGCGACTTCTACCTAGATGCGAGTGCGATGGTACGGGCGCAATTGAGCCTGCATGAGACTGTCGGACAGGACGTCATTTGCGTCGGCTCTGACAACTACTACATCGCTGAAGGATTCGGATGTAAGACAACGAGGAGCGACGACGAGCTTCCCTCCCTTGTCGCTCCGCCGCTTGCCTCCTTAGAGGAGGTTTATGAGCTCGAGGCGCCGGACCCGAGAACTCAGGGTCGGATGCCGATCATGCTCGAGGCGATTGCCATGCTGCGACGGGCGGTTGGGGAGGAGGTGGCCATTCGTTCGCCCGGAACAGGTCCGTTCGCTCTGGCTTCCTACTTCGTCGGGACCCAGCAGTGGCTGCTTGAGGTCGCGTTGGCCGAGGCGGGCTCGGACGAGGGCAACGAAGCCGCCGTTCACCATGCGCTTGGCTTGGCCGCACAGGCGTTGATCGAGTTTGGCAAGGCGTGTTTCGATGCCGGGGCCGACTTGATCCATTGTGGCGACTCGTTGGCGTCCTGCAACGTCATCTCGCCGAGAACCTATGCGCGCTTTGCTTGGCCGTACCAGAAGATGGTTTTTGACGCTTGGAGACAGCACGGCATCACGACGGGCCTTTTGCACATCTGCGGCGACAGTACCAAGGTGCTCGATATGTACCGTGACACTGGTGCGAACGTGATCGAACTCGACAGCGCAGTCGATCTGGCCGACGCGTCGCAGCGGCTCGACGGCGCAGCCACGATCCTCGGGAACGTCAATACCGTGACCGAGCTCTTGCAGGCCGATACGTCGCGGACAGAGGCTGCCGCGCGACGTTGCATCGAGCAGACCGGTGGACGGAACTTCATTCTCGGGTCGGGATGTATCACGCCTCGCCACACACCGGTTGAAAATGTGCAGGCGCTCGTGCGGGTTGCGCACGGACATCGCTTCTGAGAAAGGGCCGAGCTCGGCTTAGGGCCAGGCGCGTGCCAAAAGATCGTGGTAGGCGTCTTCGCTTTCGACGAACTTGTCCGAAACCATGACGTAAAGGCCGTCGCGGGGGAGCTTTTTGGCAACGTCGGCCAACTCGTCGAAGAAGGCGTCGACGAAGATAATCAGCCGGGTGCGTTGCAAGATCTCCTGCATCACGGGCACAAGGGCCTGCAGCGAGGGTCCGTTCGACTCAACAGTCATTTGGATACCTGCAAGACCAGGGATCTTGAGGAGATGGGGGTAATGCGCGTATCCCGTCGCGTGGACATGGAAGAACGTGTACGGGCCGAGGTGCTCGACCAGTCGCATTTCATGGTCGAGGAAGAGGTCAGCGAAGATGTTCGGGGAGGCGAGCCCCATCATGTCCTCTTGGATCGCAACGCTCGGGGCCGGGGCCCAGTAGCCGAAGATGTAGCCATAACCGCCCAACTTCGGGGGAACAAGAGCGAAGTGCATATCGAAAACGTCACACACGAGCGATCCCACGCGCTCAAGTTCCGCCGCGACGAGCTTCGGGGCGTCGTAGAGGTCTAGGAAGAACCCGGTAAGACCTCGCAAGGCGCCGACCACGTCCGAGAGACCACGAATGATCGATGGGCTCACAAAACAATCCGCCGGGCAGGTCGCTACCAGGTCCTCGGTCTGGCGGCGCAGGCACTCGAGCCAGTCGTTGGTCGCCGGGATCGGCAGGGCCGTAAGGTCCTCGACGCGATCCACAAAGTGCGCCCCAGACAGAGAGCCAGAGGCGTACGGTACGCGGCAACCACTTATCGCCTCGAGCCACGGAATCGCTCGCCAAGGGGCGTTATACGGGAGCCAATCGTCGCTGAGGACTCTGCGACTGAAGCTTGCGTCCTCGTAGTCCGTGCGTACAAGAGAAGGCGTGACGTCCGCTGGCACAACCTCTTTGTTCGGAAAGGGAGCCTTCAGGTACTTCACCGGCAGCCAACTTCGGTCGGGTGTGACGCCGACGGGGGGTCGGTCGACCGACTCACGGTTCCACAGGCCGCGGTGAAACCGGTCGATACTTTCTGCAACCTGGTCAGGGTGCTTCAACTGCACGACCTTTCAGTTCTTCGCCAAGCGGAAACCCCACTTGCGACGCTTACCTTGGCAAGGTGATGCCGACTGTTTATCAGAAGAGCCGGCAGGGGTGGGGCTTGGCCCGCGCGGATGACCTTGAACGGTGATGGCCGGCCTACCGTTGCGATTCCATCGGCATGGTCGGCGGCCCCCGCCGGAGGTCTCGGCGTCCGCCGCTAGCCGCACGCGGCCTTTGCGCAGCTCTGAAGCCGGTCCCCTGGCCCGCAAACGCCGCCGCGGCCGCTGCCGGTAACGCGGCCATCCGTGGAGCCGCACGGGCAGGAGGACAGAACTCGGACCAGATTGTGACGTGCGGTCTGACCTCGCTCCGGCCTGGGCAGCAGACACGGACAGGTCAGGGAGTTGCTATCGGCGCCCCGTCAGGCGTCCACCCAGCCGCACCCGGTCCACGCGTCGATCGCCGGAATGGATACCAGCGACCGTCTTGGCCAAGACGAAGTTGTCGCAGCCCAAGCGTCACCCGGTTATGCCGGACGGTCGCCTGCTCGCCGAGCAGCTGCCGCCCGACCGCCATTGAAACGCTCGGTGCGTCCCAGCTCTCGAGTAGCACGAACAGCCCTTCGCTCCCACCTTCTCGCCATGCCAGAGCCTGGTTCAAAAGGTCACGGACCGGTACGCCAGTCGAGGCGGCAAGCTCGATAATTTCCCCTTGCCCGCTGGTCGGAGTGAGCATCGCTGCCGCGCGGCGAGCCAGATCCGCCACCTCCGGAAGCTCGAGGCCCGTGCTCCGCTCACCGTGAGCCAGCTCCCAGGCCCGTTGTGCCGCGTCGTCGGCCAGTTGCTGGAGCGACAGTGGGGTGAGGCCTGAACCTGGTGGGGGATCCATCGCCAGCACCGTCGGTCTCCCGTGCTTCGCCAGTGGAAGGGGGATGGCTGGGATGGGCGGGGCACCATCGGCCGACAAGGTCGCCCAACGTGCCCACGCCTGCTGAGCGCTGACCCCGGTGTCGGTCCTCCAAGACGTCGCCGGCTCAGCACCAAGCTCCGCCGTGCCGTGCCGTGCCTGCCTCCCTGCGGCCCGCCTGGCGCGCAACCCGGCTAGCAGGGTCTCCCGGTCTCGTCCCCGCATCAAGAAAAGTAGAAAAGGGTCCCCGTCCAACGTGTCCGCCACTAAGTAGCACACCGCCGCCGAGTGCTTGCAGGGTTCCGCCCAGTCAGGACACGAGCAGCGCGGCTGCACCTCGCCGGCGACCGGCAGAAGTTCGATCCCGGCAGCGGACAAGTCGTCGGCCACACCAGACGGCATCTCCCCATCGAGCAAGGCCGCCAGGTGGCCCACCTGGCTGGCAAGCGCCGCCAGCGTCCGGTCCCACTCCTTTGCCGAATATCTGCGCACCCGGACGGTCACCTTGTATGGCTTGGCCCGCGACCCCTGTACGGCAGCCACAATCTCGCCGGCTCGCACTTCCAGCTCGCTCACGGCGCCGGTCCGAGCGTACGTGCGGCCGCGAGGCAACCGGTTCGGGTCGAGCCTGGCTCGCTGCTCGAGCGCGTCAACCCAAGCCTTTCCCCACCAGGTGGCACCGAAGGGTCGCTTCCCGGCGGCGCGCCAGGGACCCGAACCAGGACGGCGCTTGGACGCCGGTGGATACCAACTCACGAGACTTCGCCAGAGGGCGCGAAGCGGACCAGGGCAGCCAATTCGGAATCGCTCAAGTCACCGATCCATACCTCGCCTTGACCGACGACTGATTCGGCGAGGGAGCGCTTGTTCTCCAGCAGCTCCGCGATGCGGTCCTCGAGCGTGCCCTCGCACACGAGGCGGTGAATCTGCACCGCGCGGTGCTGGCCGATCCGATGCGCCCGGTCGCTCGCCTGGTCTTCCACGGCTGGATTCCACCAGCGGTCGTAATGGATGACATGAGTTGCCGCCGTCAGATTTAGGCCGACCCCTCCCGCCTTGAGCGACAGCAGGAACACAGGCACGTTGCCGGCCTGGAAGCTATCGACCATCTCCTCTCGCTTGCGCGCCGTCACACCACCGTGGAGGAACAGTGCCGGGATCCGTAGGGCGGCGAGGCGAGCCTCGATCAAAGAGCACATCTCTACGAACTGGCTAAAGACGAGCACGGAGTCGCCCGCAGCCAATATGACGTCGAGCAGCTCCTCGAGCGCCGCGAGCTTTCCCGACCGGTTCGCGAGCGGGCCGGCCTGGTGCAGGTACTGGGCCGGGTGGTTGCAGATCTGCTTCAGTACCGTCAACAGTCGCAGCACGAGCCCCTGTCGTACGATGCCCGATTTCGTGGCGATGGCGTGCAGCGCCTCACGGACCTCGGCCTCGTAGAGGGAAACCTGCTCAGTGGTAAGTGGCACGGCGAGGTCGGTGATCGTCCGCTCCGGCAGGTCCGGAGCGATGGCGGGGTCTGTCTTCCTTCGGCGCAAGAGAAAAGGCCGGACGGTTCTCGACAGGCGATCTGTTGCCTCCTTGTCGTGGTTGCGCTCCACCGCAACGGCGACAGTGCGGCGAAAGCGCTCAAGCGGACCGAGCAACCCGGGGGTCGTCCAGTCCAGGATCGACCAGAGCTCGGTGAGTCGGTTCTCGACAGGAGTGCCTGTGAGGGCGACACGCGCCTGCGCGGGGATGGACCGCAGTGCCTTGGCCGTATCCGACAAGGGGTTCTTGGCGTGCTGGGCTTCGTCGGCAACCACGATCCCGAAGCCCGCCGTGCCCAACGCCTCCTTCTCCCTGCGAAGGATGCCGTAGGTGGTGAGCACGACCTCGCCGACTGCAAGATCGTCGAGGCGGCGAGTTCCTCCGTGGAACCGGCGTACCGGCACCGACGGGGCAAACCTGTGAAGTTCCTTCTCCCAGTTGCCAAGCAACGAGGTGGGGCAGACGACGAGGGTCGCAGGTGCCCGCGGCTCTCGTTCTGGTCCGGTTGGAGTTGCCCGCTCGGGGCGCCCAGCCTTGCGGCTGGAGGGTTTGGGCGGGACAAGATTCAGTCGCACCTTCTGGGCGCGCTCTAGGCGGTGCAGGTGCAAGGCGATGACCTGGACCGTCTTGCCGAGCCCCATGTCGTCGGCGAGACAGCCGCCAAGGCCAAGCTCGCACATGGCAGCCAACCAGGAAAATCCCCGGAGCTGGTAAGGGCGAAGCACGGCTAAGAGTTCAGCTGGCTGGGCCAGCGATTCGAGCGTGTCGGCCGACAGCAGACGGAGACGGTCGGCCATCTCGGCAATGGCACCTTCGGCAACGACCTCAACGAGTTCGCCGTCAACTTCGAGCTTGCCGCCGAGAAGCGCGGCGAGGGCTGCAGCTGCCGTGATCCGCCTTGAGCGCTTCTCTTGTGCTTTGGCGATGAGCTCGGCTTCAACAGCGACGAAGCGGCCCCGGATCCGGACGAGACCTCGCTTTGCCTCAGCGAGGAGATCAATCTCTGCCGGGCTCAGTGCCTCCCCTCCGACCGTGAGCTCGTAGTGGAATTCGAGCAGCGACCCAAGATCGAAGCCCGCCTCGGTCACCGCAGCCGGTGTCGGAGTCATGACCGCCCGCAGGCTCAGCCCGCCGGTGAGAAGCTCACTTGGCCAAAGGACGCTTAAGCCGGCACTTTCGAGCCGGCTGGCACCGTCGAGCAGAAGGTCCGCAAGCAGGTCATCGTCAAGTGGCAACGAGTCCGGGATCTGTTGGCTGAGGAGGGTCTTAATCGGCTCCCACACTCGAGAGCCGCGCCGCAGGGCCAGCAGAAGATCGCGCTCTGCCTCCGGTCCGAAGCGCGCCGCCAGCACGTCAGGCATCGTGAACAGCTCGGCAGCATCCACGACGAGACTCGGATCGGTGGTACTCGAGACCTGGAGCACGCCTCTCGGCTCCGGCTCGGACACATCATTCAGGTGGACACGCATGGCAAAGGTCGCTCCGCTGTCGATGCCGGCGGACGCTTCAGCGAGCCAGGGGCGTAACTCTGTCGCCAGCGTTGGCCGGGTTGCCGCGAACAAGCTGGAGCCGCTGGCCGTCGCCGCCGCCGCCGTTCTCGGGAGGGTGTCGGCCAGCGCATCCCACGCGGCGGCGACGAGGAACACCGGAGAGTGCACCTTCAGCGGCGGCCTTGATGATGTGAGCGCGACCGCGTGTCCAAGGGGCGGCATTGCGTTTGCGAGCTGCTCCAAGAGGATGCGGTCGTCCGGGTCGAGCGGGCCGGCTCGCCATGCGTCAAATCCGGCCGGGCTGATTGCCGGACGCAGCCGGCCGCGGGCGATCAAGCCGATACCAGCGGTCATGACACTCGCCCAGATGCGCGCCGTGGCTGTCGTGACCTGCGAGTCGTCGAGGTCGAGCAGAAGCGGGAGGGCAGTTGCGATCGAGAGGAAGCTCGCCGCAACTTGGCGCCGCCGGATTGACTTGGCAGCAGGCAGGCCCAGCTCGATGGTGCCCTGCTCACCCAAGCCTGCGAGATGCTCATCGCGAAGGTCCTCGCCCTTGCCGCCGTCCAGGCGGAACGCAACGAACCGTCCCGAGCGTGGAGGATCTCCGGGTACGAAGCTGACCTCGGCGCCTCCCAGTGCCGAACCGGAGCCGGCCAGCTCCGCGGCTGGGATCAAGATCCTCGTCCCCTCATCGTGGTCACGGTAGTCCGGCCTCCGCTGAGCCAACATCGCAAAGCTGAACCCCTCTCTCCGATGATCACGATGTGGCCGATTAGCAGTGGCTAACTGAAGACCAGATTGGCGCGGATCTCGACAACTAGATCGTTGTGGCAGCCGGAAGTAGCCGTCTTCGTATTCGATTGCCGGCACACGGCTGATCGATGTGTGGATTCGCGCCGAGTTGAACCAGTGGACCGAGTCGGCCGTTTCCCGCTCGACCCCGGCAGCGCTCCCGGTTCGCGGGTGCCGTTTGATGAGCTCTGTCTTGCACAAACCGATTGTCTCGACTCCATGAAGTGCTCGCCAGGCCTTCCAAGATTCCTGGGTTACCCGTCACTGTGGGTACCGGACAACCTACAGCGATGGAGTTTGTGCAGCGTGCACGGGATTTCGTGGTCGAGCCTGGTTTGCGCCGACCACGTAACCTTTCCGAAACACATATGGCCGTGGACCAGCTGACGAGCGGATCTGCATCACGTCTGCCTATGTTTTACCAGGTATTACCACTGTTAGTGGTCACCCTACCACGCGAAGCTAAAGGCGAGATGACCTCGTGCCGATGCTCCTTCCATGAGGGCACTGCTGAGCAGGCAGGGGGCCAGGACTTCGACCGAGGAGTTCTTCATAGGGCCGGTCGAGTCGAGTCGCAGGACGAAGAGATTCGCACTGTCGCGCGTCTTACCGGCGGTACTGGTCGCGATCGGGTGTCTCGCCCTCGTCCTTCCCAGCACGGGCGCGTCGCCGTCAGGACCGGCGACTTTGTACGGTCAGTACAGCAACGGCCTTCCCACTTCTTCCAGCTTCTTCCCCATCGGTGTCTGGTTCCAGAATCCGGCGGGAGGAGACGTCCCGGCACCGTACACGAACCAGGCGCAAGCATTTAAGGCCATGGGTATCAACGTGTTCGTCGGGATCAGCCAAGAAAATGGCGTCGCTTGGCCGGAGAGTTACGGCGCGGACCAAGGAGAGCTGGCTGCCGCGGCGAACGCTGGCGTGTACGTCATCGGCGGCGGTGATCCCAACTGCACTCAGGACAACACGGGCGGTGACCCGTGCGACACGGATCATGCATCTGTCGCTTCTGTTAAGCAGCTGCTCGCCTCTCTGCCTGCCGCCGATCAGAAGTACTTCGTCGGCTACGAGTGGACAGACGAGCCCCCATGCAACATGAACATCACCTCCCAGGTGGCGGCGATCAGTGCCGAGGACCCGACGCGCATGACCTACGCCAATGAGGGCGCCTGGGTAGCTGACCTGCCCGGCAACGACATCGGTTCTCCGAGCGGCTCGGGTCTCACCACTACTCAGTGCCTGAGTGACGCCGAGACGAACCTCGTCGCCACCTCGATTGCCTCAAGTGACGACTACGCCCTAACGGACCCGTGGCACACGAGTACGTGCGCGGGAGCAAACTGCACCTATCTGTACGGTGTCTCGGCGGCCAACATGAGGGCGCTGGCCGGACCCACCAAGCCCGTCTGGGCCTTCATTGAGTCAGGCACCGACGACCTCGGCCTTAGCACGCAGAACGGGGCCTGCAACTGGACGAGCAATCTGTGTGCGAGCGGAAACGAGGCTGCCGCGACGCCGGTCCAGGTCAACTCAGCTGCCTGGGACGCGATCATCAACGGCGCCAATGGCATTGAATGGTTCTGCGATGCCTCCGACATCGGGTCGACGGGCACAACGAACTCGGGCACGACCGCCTACGACGCCTGCGCAGGTGGCGCTGGGGACGGCAGTCCGGTAGGCGGCTCGACGATCATCCCTGCGAACCTGACTTACATCGACAACACTGTTGAGTCCTACGCCCCCGAACTGAATTCTCCTGACTTGAGTGGCATGGAGGTCTCGACCTCCAACCCGTCTGTCCCCGTGGTGGACATGCTCAAGCAAGTCGGCGACGATGACTACCTCTTTGTCGAGAGTGACCGCGACGGAGCCACGACCGCCACCTACAGCGACCCTGCGCTTTCCGGATTGACCGCCACTTTGGTCTATGACTCCGCCAATCAATACGACCCCGCCAACTCCGAACAAGGCATGACGTTCACGTTCTCGGGGACGGGCACATTCAGCGACACGCTCGGGACGACAAACAATCCCTACCAGGTGAAGATCTATGCCATTGCAGGGGCCGGTTCGACGGACCCGTCGACCACAACTACGACAGATCCACCAACTACGACCACGACGATCCCCGTGACCACCACCACGGTCCCGCCTGTGACTACCACGACCATTCCCGTGACCACGACGACGCTCCCGCCCGTCACAACCACGACCGTGCCGCCCGTTACCACGACGACGGTGCCGCAAGTGACCACCACGACCGTTCCAGCGCCGACGGTCACGGTCCCCACGACGCTCCCTGTGACCACCACGACCCTTCCAGCGCCGACGGTTGTCGTTACCACCACGACGATTCCCGCGCCGACAACGGCCACACAACCACCCTCGACCGTGAGGCCGGCCAGGCACCTTCACCTGCCTCCGGTGCTGCCGATCAGGGACCTGGTCTTCTCACTGCACTTCAAGCCGTGAGGTGATTGCCCGTCTGCCGCTGAGGCTGGTTCTCACGAAGGCGCGCTCCTAAGGGAGAGAGCTTCTGGGCACCTTGAGTCTTGGGATGAGCGCGCGGCTGACCAGTGAGCGCAAACGAGCCGACTTCTCGCCATTTAGGGATTCGATTTGCTTGGTCAGCGACGGGCGGGCGCAACCGACGACCATTGCCCGGACGACAGCTAACGAGACCGGAAAGCCCCTCCGTCGGTTCACCGGGCGGAAGGCATCATCGATCTCGCGTTAGCCGGTTCGTATGTTAGTGATCTCCCTCTGAAACTCCCTGGCACGAACATCCCAGGTGTGGCGACCAGCAAAGTCCTGCAGCTTCTCTCGCCCGTGACGATCGAGCGGCGAGTCCAGAGCTCTCACGACGGCGCTGACAAAGCTTGCTGGCGAATCGGCGACGTCGATAAACGGGCAGGCGAGCCAATCAATGGCAGGCAGGTCGGTAGCTACAACTGGACGTCCCGCGGCCAGGTACTCCAGGGTCTTTAGAGGAAAGCTCGCCTCGTTGAAAGGACTGTGGTTGTAGGGGACTAGACCCACTTCTATTGCCGCCAGATATGAGGGCAGCTCCTGAAAGTGTCGGGGTCCGACCCACTGCACGTTTGGCCGGCTGAGGAGGGTGTCTAGCGCCTTCACGTCGAAGCGCGGGTGTGTTGGACCAATCAATAACAGTGAAACTCTCGCGGCGCCCACGGCCTCAGGCAACGAAGCATCGATGCGTTCACCTATATGACCCATGAACCCTGCGATAGGTGGTTTGAGCTCGATGTCAGACGCAGGCTCCAATTCGAGGGTGCGACCGAACACCGTAGGGTCGCAGCCGAAAGGGATGAGAGCGGTTCTCGTACCGAAGTGGGACATGTCAGCTTCGACTCGAGGATTGGCGGCAACGATGAGGTCGGCTTTGCGGGCGAGGCGGATTTCGCCGCGTCGCATGCCGTCACGCGACACGCCGATGAGGTCGGCCATTGCCACGAAGTCGTCTTGAGCCCAGTAGACCCTTCTTCGCTCACTGCAACGTCCTAAGACCGGCGCAAAGGGGGCGCAGTCGATGAGGGCCTCAAGGCTGCCACCTAGTTCTTCAACAGCCTTCGTGATGCTGCGAACGACCAGCGAGCTTGTCAACCTAGCTATGCCTACACGATGCCGAGCGGGCGTCACGACGGGGCTCAGTCGGGTCAGTCGTGGCCCGAGGGAGCGTAGCCAGGGTCTCACGAAGGCTGCTTTGGGCACGTCGTCTAAACACGACACGGCTGGGTCGACATAGAGGACGCTCACGTGTCTAGAAAGGCTCTTCGCGAGCTGCTGGTCCGCGAACCAAGGGCCGTCCCAACCGTTGGCGGCTCTGAGCACGAGGATTCCATTCTTGGACTCCGGCCACGGCTCGACGAGATCCGTAGCCGGGCGGGGAACGGCCCCTGCTGGCTCACCGAGCGAGTCGGTGCTCAAGGCGCTCTCGCGATGTTTGCCCGAGGTCAAGCCGTGAGATTCCGAGCCGCCGCCCATGACCGGAAGAGAACCTACACCGTGCGTGACGCACAACTACGGTGCCCCACACGATCTTCGCCGGTATGAGCCTTGGCTGCCGAGCTGCACAGGGGAGCAGACAGCGCGGAAGTTCTCATGGAACCTCGCTGAGACGGATGTGCCAGCGAGTCGTTCAAGTTTGCATTGCTGGCTCGGCTCACCTGGTCCGACTCCTTGGTTGGGTCATATCGAACGCCGCAAGAGGTCATGGGTTCAGTCTGCGGTCCCTAAGTGGGCTGAACGACCGGCGGGAAGGTCCCGGCATCTTCAAACACGATCTCGCGTAACCTCGTCGCGAATCGAGCTTCGCTAAATCGATGCGTGTGGGCAATGAGGGTCTCGACGGAGAACCTTGTCGAAGAGAGCTCGTCCATCGCGGCCATGACATCTTCCGGCTCGGGGCTCTCGATGAAAGTCCCCGTCACGCCTGCGACGATTGTGTCGAGAAAACCACCGAATCGCAGAGCTGCGCTCGGCTTGCCAAATGAGGCAGCCTCGAGTGGGGTAAGGCCGAAGTCTTCGAAGGAAGCGGTGACGAGAGCTCGGCAGTTCGCGTAGCACCAGCGGAGCTGCGCATCGGTCGCGCTACCAACGAAGCTGACGCGTCCCATGCCACGTGACTCGAGATAGTCTCGTTCAGGGCCAGTCCCGACTATGACCAGGCGGTCTTTTGGCCGACTCCGCACTGCTTCAACGACCGCATCGACATGTTTGTAGGGAAGCAGGCGCGACACGCACAGCCAGAAGTCGGGCTCCAGCCCTTCGATCGCCTGTATCGGGCCTGATGGGCCAATTGCCGGGGGAGGGGGAAGTACCTCAGCCCTTATTCCGTACAGCTGCTGGACGGCATCGGCCACGGCCGTCGAGTTGACAAGGTACTGGTCGGCGGACAATGCAGCCTTCTTGTCCCATTTGAGGAGTGCGCCACGAGCTAGCAAGAGCGCGCTGCGCTTGAGCCCGAGCTGTAAACGGTTCGAGATGTTACCGTCGGTTGGCGTGCCCGGCCCTAGGTACCGATCCGTCTGGTAGAGCCACCGGGCAAGGGCGTGGCAGTAGACGATCTTGCGTCCTGAAGCTTTGACGCCGTGAGCCCAGCCACTCGAGCTGCAGACCGTTACGTCGCTCTCGACCGAGAATCGCGAGAACGTGGGAGCGAGGAGAGGAAAGGCCCCCCGGTGATGGCGACGAAGGCCCGGGACGCGGCCCAGCCAGGATGACCGCACTTCAAAGTCCGCGAACTCGGGAAACGTGCCCTCGGGGTCGAAAAGTGACGTGTAGATGCAATGGGTGTCGAGAGCGCGCGCCATCACCAGCACCACTCGCTCGGCCCCACCGCGCTGGGTCAGATAGTCGTGGACCAGCGCCACGGAGCTCTTAGTCACAGGTCCCCCTTGGCCGGCCGAGGGTACGGTGAACGGTGACACGGGGGCCGACGAAAGCTCTCGGGACGGCGGCTTCCGCCGTGTCGGTACCTTCCCGAGCAATACGAACCTCGTCCACCAGAGCGCACCTCCGCCTGGCCGGCATTCCTTGGGCCTGGCCCGTCGTTTGCGCTTCCGCTCAGCGCAGGCCCTTCCTGTCTCACAACAAATCCTCCGATGACTGCCGAGGGCTTGTGCCCAGCTTGCCGCTCAGTGTTCTCGCCAAAGTACGGCCTGCCTCCTCGCAGTGGCGGCTAATTGCTCTCTGCCATAGCCAGTAGTGGACCCACCAGAGTGCCAGATATCTCGGGACATCAAGTTTAGAGGCGGATTCTCGCCTGCTCGGTGAACCGGGCCTGAAAGACGTGACGATCGAGTAGCCGTTCAGTCCTTAGGTACCG
>Ga0181520_10004648_pt1 | contig 22735 bp, 23 predicted proteins | sample PEATcosm2014_Bin_29_FD_132451 | JGI IMG/M metagenome (GOLD analysis project Ga0181520, IMG submission 132451) | Peatland microbial communities from MTU Mesocosm Facility, Houghton, MI, USA - PEATcosm2014_Bin02_30_metaG | ecosystem: Environmental > Terrestrial > Soil > Wetlands > Peat | place...
ATCCGATATACGTAGAGAACAACAACTTCGAGCCCGTGGGGTCAAGCTCGGCGACAACCACCTGCTGGGAACCGCCGTCCGGGGTGGGCTCAACGGGATCGACCAACTGGAAACCCGGTCCGCCTTGTCCCATGATATAGACGTCCCCGTTTCCATCTACCTGAACGGGGCCCGTGAAGAATAGCGCGTCGCTCCCATCGGATTTTGCGCCCCCCACGAAAGTGGACCAGACGATGGAGGTGCCGGTGGGATTCAGCTTGGTCACGTGGGCTGCCGCGCATGTCTGTCCATTCGGACCGCAGACGGTATTGTAAGCGCCGCTCGTCACGGGAAAATCCTTCGAATTGGTGTATCCGACTATATAAGCGTTGCTGGCGCTATCGATGGCGATACCGCTGATGTAGTCGCCGCCTGTTTTAGCTTGCCCGCCCAAGTAGGTGGCGTAAGCCAGCGATGCCCCACTGGCGGATGTCACCGGATTGAACTTGGCGATGAAGCCGCGCCAATTAAGCGAATAGACCCCATATTGGGGGTCAAGAGGAGCGGCAGTGGGCTGGACAACGCCGGCGGTGGTCGGCAGTTTGCCGGCCATGGTCTCGCCGACCAGGTAGAAATAGCCGTTTCGATCCACCGCGACTCCCGTGCCCCAGGTCGCACCGCAACCGTTGGTGCAGCTAAATCCATTCAAGTCTCCGAAGAGAGTGGAATACAGCAGTTGGGCGCCGGTGGAATCGAATGCCGCGACGAAGGCGTATTGGGGCGAGCGCCCACCAGTCGTGTTTCCTCCGATCACCGCGCCGCTGGTGGTGGGAAAGCAGCCTTGGAACGTATAACTAGTGGAGCAATACTCATCCTCGTTGCCGGCGACGTAAGCGCGGCCGGCGCTATCCACGGCGATAGCGGTTGCATATGCGTACGCGTAGCCGCCCAGGAATGTGGAGTAGACAATGCCCGATCCGGTGGAGTTCAGCTTGGTCACAAAGGCGGAAACGTTAGAGCTGTAGCAGGTTGGAGTGACGGGCCCTTGATTGCTAGGATCCGGGTCGCAGACAGTCTGGTACGCTCCGTTGGTTACCGGAAAATTGGCCGAGTTTGTCTGACCGGTCACGTAGGCATTGCCGCTGGAATCCACCGCGATGGCGTAAGCATAGTCGGAGCCGTTGCCGCCCAGGTAGGTGGAATAGACCAGCGAACTGCCATCCGGGCTGAATTTGGTCACAAAGGCTGAAGGCCATATCCCGGGACTGACGGGACTGCCTGCCGGTCCCTTTGCCGGAGGCGCGCTTTGATAAGGGTTCTTGGTTGGGAAATCGATCGACTTGGTGTAGCCCGTCACATACGCGCTGCCCGCGCTGTCCAAAGCGAGGCCCTGCGATGTGCCAACCACAAGGTTACCGGGGCCGGTCGTATACCCGATGTTATCGGTGCTGGTTCCGCTGACTCCTTCAAGGTAAGTGGCATAGCTCAGCACGGGATCGATGATCAGCTCCTTCGAACGGTCATAGCTGCCGACCCGGAAGCGGATGCGGTCCCCGGCCACCGCGAACGAGCCTGCGACGCGGATCTTCCTGTCTCCATCCATCTGGTACAGCACCGGCTTCTTGAAGCCTGCCGGACCGTTGGGCGCACGCAGTGCTAAATTGCCCTCCGCGTCAACGTCGGCGCGGGCACCCTCGATTTGCCACGCGATGCGGCTGGGGTCGACGCCGGGAGCGACGACGAAGTCGTATTCCAACTGGCGCTGATTCCCATAGAAGACCAGATCCACACCGGGATAGATCTGGGGATAACTGACCTTTCCATAGGTGGGAATGCCGGAGCGCCACTGCTTCGGGTCGTTGCCGATGAAGTAGCTCACCACGCCGGGCTGCGGGGACAGCCCGACCGCGCCGGCCTGGGGATTTGCACCGACCAGGCTCATGCGCAGGGTGCCGACTGACGCGGCTTCGGGCGTCTTCGCCGCCGCGGCCGGGCGCAACTGCCGCCGCTCCAGGTTCAGGACGACCGTGCCGGGAGTGAGGAAGAGAGCGTAGCCGTCGCCGCGCGAGAGAAACTGAACCGTAGAATCCGCCTGGCCCTGGTTCGGCTCGAAGCTCAATGGCACCTTCGCGAACTGCGCCGCGGGACGATTCGCTAACAGCGGGAGAGATTGCGGGTTTCCCGCCGCCAGCGCCGCCTGCCGCTGGCCGTCTCGCGGGGCCGCAGACGCGCGCGGCCAGCCAAGGCCGAAAAAGATCGACATTACCGTGAGCGCCGCGATAAGCCGTGGCGCATGCGACCGCCGCGTAACCGAAGACCGTTCGCTTGTCATAGCCGTTGTACCTCTAGGTGCTCCCGGGATGTGCGGGAGCCTTTTGGCCACAAACAAGCATAACCCGATCGGAGCCGTTTCTCCATTACCCTTCAGGTACGCCGTGGCTAGGGCGCCGCTGAGTATTCGGGCAGGGTTATGACGGGGAAGCTCCGGGCGTGCCCGCGCAAGCGCGCGACCGCGTTGGGGCCCGCGGGCGAGGACGGCAAGTACGCTTCCGCGGCCGGCCGGGCGTTTCGCGTTTGCAGCCGCAGAAAAAAACCCGGCGAGGGTTCCGCCCACGCCGGGCCGCGTCGTTCCAATTTGACCCTGTATTGGTAACTTCCTGGTCCCCTTCGTATCGGGGCAGGGTCTCAATTAATATAACACGATCACTCGATGGTGGCTTTGTCGATGCGGTCCAGCCGGGCGAAATGATCGGTGAGATATTGGTTCCCTAACCGCATGATCTCGCGGGGATCGGGGCCTTGCCCGTTGGGCGCCATCTCGCCATAAGCGTTGTAGAGTCGCTCCACCACATCCATGCCCGAAATTACCTGGCCCACCGGCGCGAAGCCGTCGCGATCGAGCGAACGGTTATCCTTCAGGTTGATGAACAACTGGGTGGCGCGCGAGTTGCGCGAACTGGTGGCCGCGAAGGTCACGGTGCCCTTCACGTTGTGGCGCTTCACGGGATCGTCGGGAATGAAGCCGTTGGCCCAAAGCTGGGTTGTGTCCGGATCGCCATTGATGCCCCATTGCACCACGAAATTGCGCACCACTCGGTAGAAGCGGTTGCCGTCGTAGTAGCCGAGTTTCACCAGGGAGTAGAGATGATCGGCGCCGTGGGGCGCCCAGTCGCGGTGCACTTCGAGGATCACGGTGCCTTTGGAGGTGTCCAGGTTCACCTTATAGAGATCCGGCGCCTGTTCGTTCCCGGGGCGCGCCGCGGGAGCTTCCTTCTTCACACCGGTCGAGGCGCCGTCCGGCGACGAACAGCCCGCGAGCGCCAGCCAGAGGGCCGCGCACGCTGCCATTGAGAGGGTCCATCGCATGTCCATTCAGTATGCCATGCTGGAATCAGTCCCATGGCCGAATACGACGATTTCGCCTGGTTCTACCACCGCTACTGGAACGAGGAGTTTCATGGCCTGGCGTTCCCCATCCTGGAGCGCATCTGGCTGCCCCGCGTGCCGGAGGGCGCGCGCATTCTGGATGTGTGCTGCGGAACCGGCTACCTGGCCGGCCTGCTGACCGGGCGCGGCTACCGTGTAACGGGCGTCGACGTTTCGGCCCCTATGATCGCCTTTGCGCGGGAGAGCGTTCCGGAAGCGGAGTTCACGGTCGCGGACGCCGCCCGTTTCACGCTGCCGTGCGGATTCGACGCGGCCGTCTCCACCTTCGACAGCCTCAATCATATTCTGGCGCGCGAGGATCTCGAAGCCGCCTTCCGCAACACCGCCGCGGCCTTACGACCGGGCGCCACGTTCGCCTTCGACGTGCTGCTCGAAGAAGCCTATCAGACCCACTGGGGAGAATCGTTCGCGCTGGTCCGCGACGACCACCTCCTGACCATCACCGGCTCGGGCTACGATTTCCGCAGCCGCCTGGCGCGCTGCACGCTGACCATGTTCCGGCTTCTCGAAGGCGTATGGCACCGCTCGGATGTGGCGATCCTGGAGCGCTGCTACACCCCTCGGGAGATCGATGGGGCCCTCGAACGCGCGGGATTCGGTGAGACGGCCTGCTATGACGCGGGCGACCTGGGCATGGCCGGCGAGCTGGGCGAAGGCCGCACCTTCTACGTGACCACCCGCTTGTAGTTAGCGGCGGAGACTGCGGGCTACGAGGCCAGGCGCGCTACGATGCGCTGATAGTTGCGCACGTGGGCGCTCATGATGCGATCGGTGAGGGCCGTGTGATCCCTCAGCCATCCGGCCAGGAACTCCATCAGCAGCTCCAGGGCTTCACGATTGCCCTGCTGGATCTCCGGAAGAAAGAGACGCAGGCGCTTGCGCGCGGTATTGTGCTGTCCCTTGTGCCATTCGAAGGACGGGCAGACGGATTCGCGCATGAGGCGCTCCTCGTGCTCGAAATGAGCCTCGGCATGCTCGGCCAGCGCCATCAGCCCAGGATGCAGGTCGGCCGTACTGGCGTCCGCCTCCATGGCGCGCTGCAGCTCCTCGGCCATCCGGAAGATGGTTTTATGCTCCGCGTCCAATTCCGGAATGAAAACCGTATTCGACTTACCCCATTTGAACGGCTTCATGTTACCTCCGCCTCCGCAGCCTCCACGACTTTCATTGTAAACGGATTATAAGGTCCATAGGTCCCATTTTGTGGGTAGCGGAACATTTTCGGCCGCTCCCCTGCGCCGGGCGGTACATTCCCGCCGGCGCGACCACGCGGGGAGTTACTTCGCCAGGGCCTCGGCGGGCTGCGGGGCCGGCTGCTTGTGTTTGCACTCGGGATTGGGGCACTGCCACACGGGGCCGGCCTTGAGCCACTTCTCGACCATATAGGGGCTGCCGCAATCGGGGCATTTCTCCGCCACGGGCTTGCCCCAGGCCACGAACTTGCATTCGGGATAGCGGTTGCAGCCGTAGAAGGTCTTGCCCTTGCGGGAGCGGCGCTCGATGATCTCGCCCTCCGAACACTCCGGGCACTTCACCCCTATGGTCTTCTGTTTGACGTACTTGCAGGCCGGGTAATTGCTGCACGCGGTGAATTCGCCGAAGCGCCCGCTCTTCAGCACGAGGTGATTCCCGCACTGTGGGCATTTTTCCTCGAGCTGCTGATCGGGCTTTTTCTGAGTACCGCCCACGGGCTTGGTGGTCTTACAGTCGGGATAACCGGTGCAGGCGAAGAAGGTTCCGAAGCGCCCCTTCTTGAGCACCATGGGACGGCCGCAGTTCTCGCAGTACTCCTCGTCGCCTTGCTCGCCCAGATCGGCCTTGTCGACATCCGGGAGATCCACCGTGAGCTCGCGCGTGTAGGTACATTCCGGATAGCCGGTGCAGGCGATGAAGCTGCCGTGCTTGCCCCACTTGATGACCAGAGGTTTGCCGCACTTCTCGCAGATCAAGTCGGTGGGCTTCTCCATCCGCTTGATGTCGGTCATGTGCTCTTCGGCGTGCTTCAGATCCTTCTCGAAGCGTTCGTAAAACTCGGAGATGGAGGTGCGCCATTCGAGCTTGCCCTCTTCGATCTCGTCGAGTTCCTCTTCCATGCGCGCCGTGTAGCGCACCTCGAAAATGTCGTCGAAGCTCTCGATCAGCAGGTCGGTCACCACCATGCCCAGCTCGGTGGGGAGGAAGCGGCCGCCCTCCTTCTTCACATACTCGCGCTCCTGGATGGTAGAGAGAATGGAGGCGTACGTGGACGGCCGTCCCACGCCATCGGCTTCCAGCCGCTTGACCAGAGTAGCCTCGTTGAAGCGCGGAGGCGGTTCGGTGAAGTGCTGCTCGGGCTTGAGGCCGCGCAGACGCAGGGTTTCGCCCTCCGCCACGGCGGGCAGGCGGTGCTTCAGCTCCTCGTCTTCCTCGTCCGCCTGGTCTTTGCTCTCCTGGTAGACCTTCAAAAAACCCTCGAACTTGAGGACCGAGCCGGTAGCGCGGAACACGTAGTCGAGGCCGTTCTTGCCGGTGGCGGCCACGTCGATGGTGGTCTGATCGTAGAGCGCCGGCATCATCTGGCAAGCCACGAAGCGGTTCCAGATCAGCCGGTACAGCTTCATCTCATCCTCGGCCAGGTACCGTTCGACCTCCTCGGGCGCATATGCCATGGAGGTGGGGCGGATGGCTTCGTGGGCGTCCTGCGCTTCCTTCTTGGATTTGTAAATGTTCGGCGCCGGCGGCAGGAACTCGGCCCCGTAGCGCTCGCCGATATAGTGCCGCACGTCTTTCACGGCGTCGTCGGAAACGCGCGTGGAATCGGTGCGCATGTAGGTGATCAGGCCGACCGCGCCCTCTTTGCCGATCTCGATGCCCTCGTACAGACGCTGCGCCAGCATCATGGTGCGCTTCACGCTGAAACGCAATTTGCGCGAGGACTCCTGCTGCAGCGTCGAGGTGATGAACGGCGCCACCGGGTTGCGCTTCTTCTCGCGCCGGGTGACCGAGCGGACCACGTAGGCCGCGCCTTCAAGCTGCGCCAGCGTTTCATCGGAAGCGGCCTGCGAGACGATCTCCGCGGGATTGTCGCCGATCTTCGCCAGGCGCGCAAATAGCGCCGCCTTCTTGGCCTGCAATTCCGCGTCGATGGTCCAGTATTCGCGGGGCACGAAAGCGCGGATTTCGCGCTCGCGCTCCACGATGAGCCGCAGCGCCACGGTCTGCACGCGGCCCGCCGAGAGCCCGCGCCGCACTTTGTCCCACAGCAGCGGCGAGATCTTGTAGCCCACCAGGCGATCCAGCACGCGGCGCGCCTGCTGCGCGTCCACAAGGTTGGTGTTGACCTGGCCGGGCGTCAGAAACGCCTTCTCCACGGCGCTCTTGGTGATCTCGTTGAACATCACCCGGAAGATCTGCGGCGCGTTCTTGCGCCCGTCGCGCAACTCCTCCTGGAGATGGAAGCAGATGGCCTCTCCCTCGCGATCCGGATCGGCCGCCAGATAGATGCTCTCCACGCCCTTGGCGGCTTGCTTCAGCTCGCTGACGAGCTTCCTTTTCCCTTCGATGACCTCGTAGTGCGGCTCGAAGCCGTGTTCCACATCGACTGCCAGATCCCGCTTGGGGAGATCTTTAATATGACCGAGCGAAGCTTTGACCACGTACTGCTTGCCCAAATATTTGTTGATGGTCTTCGCCTTCGCAGGCGACTCCACGATTACAAGAGCCTTTGCCATATAAACTTTTTGATTACGGCGCCCTCCGCCGCCTTAGTGCCAAGGATTGCGAATTACCCAGTTGACGTTACCACACTTTGACAAAATTCTTGCCGGGAAGCTGTTTCACCAGCCCCAGCATTTCCAGCTCAAACAGCGCCGCAATCAACTCGGAAGGCGACATATCCTCCATCTTCTCAAGCATATCGTCCAAATGTACGGAGGCATCCACGTGCAGAATTTCGAGCGCCCGCCGGGCCGTCGGGCCCAACTCCGAATCTTTGCCGCCGGCGAGCGATGCCTGCACCGGCTGGCCTGCCGCGCCGCCTTCTTCGAGGATGCGTTGCCGCCCCTGTTCGATTAGATGCCGGCGGGATTCGGGTGGAAGCTCGGCGACCACGTCGTTCCAATCCTGCACCAGCCGGGCCCCCTGCTTAATCAGCAGGTTAGGTCCCCAACTCAGTTTCGACGTGATGTTGCCGGGAACGGCGAAAACCTCGCGCCCCTGGTCCATGGCCAGCTTGGCGGTAATCGCCGAGCCGCTGTACTGGGCGCCTTCCACCACCATCACACCGAGGCTCATCCCGCTGATGATACGGTTGCGGATGGGGAAATTCTGCGGGAAGGCCACGCTTCCCATGGGAAACTCCGAAACGATGGTCCCCTTCACCGCCAACTCGGCGGCCAGCTTCTTGTTCTCTATAGGATATACCACGTCCACACCGCAGCCCAGCACGGCCACTGTTCCGCCGCCCGCGGCCAGCGCGCCCTTATGCGCCGCCGTATCGATGCCGCGCGCCATGCCGCTAACAATAGTCAGCCCGGCATGCGACAGATCCGCCGAGAGCCGCTCGGCGGCCGCCAGCCCGTAAGGCGTGGCGCGTCGCGTTCCCACCACCGCCAGCATGAGCGTTTGCAACAGCTCGATGCGCCCGCGTACGAACAACACGGTAGGCGGATCGAAAATTTCGCGCAGCGCCGCGGGATAGCGCGGGTCGCCGATGGTGACCAATACCGCCCCGGCCTGCGTCATCTTTTCCTGCTGCGTGACCGCGTCCTCGAACGTGCAGCCGCTGGCGATGGACTGCGCCACCGCTCCGTTCACGCCGGCCCCTTCCAGCTCGGTTCGCGAAGCGCGGAAGATGGCCTGCGGTGTGTGAAAGCGTTCCAGCAGCTTGCCGGCGGTTCGTGTGCCCAGGCCCGGCACGAGCTTCAACGCGATCCAGTGAAGCTCTTCTTCGCGAGTGAGAGTGGGCGCGACCATGATCGAGTGACGCCTCTACCCTATCAGCCGTGCATCGCGACGCGCAAGCCCGGACAGCGCGTCAACCGGTCACTCGCGTGGCACGACGCGATAGCTCCCGCCGGAGGTGCGGTCAATAAAAAAACTTGAGAGTTTGTCGCCGCCGAGCACCAGCAGGCCATCGTTCGCGCCCATGTAGAGTGCGTCGCCGTGGCGTACGATCGAGGTGACGATGGATGTTGCGGCGAAGGTGCGAACCCGTTCCGTTTGCCACTCCCAGCGCAGCAGGCCTCCGGGCGTATCGCCATATTCTCCGCGGCGCTCGAGGCCCAGCCATGCGGCTTCCGGCTCGATCAGAATGGCGGACACCGACCAACGCTGAACCTCCGGCGGCGAGAAGAGCCGGAACGCGCGACTGCCGAAATCGAAATATCCGAAGCCGCCCACGCCGGTCAAGCCTTCGCCGTCGTAGAAGGTTTTGCCAAACCACAGGCGGTCGTTCAGCACCTGGTGCGGACCGATCTGCTCATTCTTCTCGTCCGGATCGAGCTGCGGCCGGCTTCCCACGTAATCGGGGCGCGCCGCGCGCCAGGTCTCGAAACCGGATTGCGGCAGCTCGTAGCGGCGTTCGCCGCCGCCGCTCACTTCCACGATCGCGGGGAACTCCGAGCCGAAGCGGTTCTTCTCCCGCGACAGCCGGAACCGCCCGCCCGGCCCGAATGTCTCGGCCGATCCCGGAAGCGCGCCCGCGGGTGCGGCCCACACCTGCCATTCGCCCTCGGCCGAGACCGCCACCAACAGATCGCGACTTCCATTGCTCATCAGAAAACGCGGCCCGCGCCCCGCGCGATCGACTCCCACCGCGTGGAAAGGCGCATAGGAAAACTGCTTCACCAAAGCCTTGGCGTGCACATCATAGACAAACTTCCGATTATCGTAGGTGGACCATTTCTCGCCGGTACAGGAGAGCACCAGTTCCTCGCGCGTCATGCGCTCGATGGCCATGGAGCAATCGTCATTGGGCCCCGGCTCGATGGCCAGCCGGTAGACACGGCCGCGATCGGCGCGCGATTGCAAGAAGAGGCCCAGCCGGTCCTTCGTATTCCACCAGTAGCGGCCGGAAATCGCGAAGGTCTCGGTGGAGGCGATCGCCAGCACCACATCCAGTTCGTCATCGGCCGCCAGCCGCCGTATGACCGCCGCGTGGCCCTGCGGCGCGGCGCGGCCAAGCGCCGCGACAACGGCCTGATCCGCCGGCGTCGCGGCCTGCGACGAGGCCAGCGCCAGGACGAGAAGAACCGGTAGAGCGGCGCGCGGCATGATCCACATCCAGTCTAAACCGGGCGAGGCTTCACTTACACTGGAGGGAGCGGCACATGAAACAGGAAGCCTCTTACTTCGAGGGCCACGAGCCGGTCCTGATCTACATCGCCAAGCGCTTGCGCGATGCCCTGCGCCTAGAGGACGTTTTCACCCAGGCCGGCATGGATTACGGCGTCGAAGCCGACGAATACCGCGGCGGCGTGATCTTCCAGACCACCCGCACGGGCGCGTTCTTCTACGTGCTGCCGGAGATGGTGGAATCGGCCCGGGAGATCATGCGCCGCCACGGCTACAAACCGTACCAGGGATCGCCCGTGTCCACGGAGTAGACGGCGCCGGCCGTTCTCAATTGACGTTCCCCAGAAACCAATCCACTACCCGGCCGAAGACCGCTTCCAGACCCTGGGGCAACTGCTGATTCGGAAGGTCCAAGGCATGGTCGGCACCTTCGATTCGCTCAAACACGGCGTCGCGCTGTTTTGCGGCCAGTTCGGCACGCAGGACATCGAACCCCGCGATGGGCTGCTGCGTGTCGGCGGTCCCGTGGACGAAATATAGAAGTGCGTGGGATTTGAGGGCCTCCGCGATGACGGAGGTCTTCATGAAGCTGGACCACTGGCGGTACGTCTGCCCCCAACAGAACTTCGTAGCACTCTCCGGATCTTTCCGGATTTCGTTCCAACACGCGTAGACTTCCTCTTCCGGATCTAATCGGCGACTACGCATATATTCGGCCAGATGGAACAGATAGACTGGCCCGCCTCCCGATAAAGACGCGGCGTGCGTCACTGCCGGCGATACGTTCGAGACGCGCATCGCTACGATGCCGCCCTCCGAAATGCCGATCGCGAGCGTCTTCGAAGCGCCGACGCCCGGCAATGCCTGCGCCGCGTGGATTGCGTCCGCTATAGTGGCGGCCCATCGGTCGAGCGTGAACGCGGCTCGAAATTCCGGACGGCACGCGCTCGCGTCGCCGTCATCGGGATGATCGTCCAGAAACGCGACTCCTGGCTTTTCGACCGCCAGGATGCGTGCGCGGCCGCGGGCTACCGAATAGAGAACGCCTTGCAGTCCACGGCTCATCCGCCCATCGACACTGACAAATTGAGAGGAGCAGCCCGTGCCTTGAATCCAGACGATCAGCGGGACCGGATGGCTGGGTGCCTGCTGAGTTGAGAGATAGAAGGTGATGCGTTGACCCTCTCTGCCCGCTGCGACGTACCGCCGAAACGGCTTATCGCCTACGGCATAGTCCTCCGCTGTGGCGAGCGCGGAACAGACGAGCAGATTGACAACCAGCATCGAGCAGGCTTGAAGCATAGCCGTCCGCCTTACACGATTACTTCCACGACCCTGGGAGGAGAGACTGCTTCGCCCACCACCAGGTTCACGTCCGTCTGCCCCGGCGCGAGGCCCGGCGGCAAGAGCGCGTTTACCTGCCGCAGCCCGGCCGGATCGGTCTCGGAGAGAAACACGCACGGCAGGTCATGGCCGCCCAGACGCACCAGCACTCGATCCGCGCGGCAGCTCTCGGGAATGCCGCGCACCCATAGCGAGATGCAGGCATCCTGGCGCGTGCGCACCTGGTTGCGCTCCCAGCTCTTGCCGTCAGCCACGATCTCGATCGCGATCTCCGCGCCACCGGGCGTGGCCAGCGATAGCTCGCGACGAGCTTCCTCGCTCACATCCACACCGAGCCGCACGGAGTTGCTGAAGGCGCTTCCGGGCACCCGCAGGCGCAGGTCGCTCCAGCCCGCCGCGATCCCGCTGGGCAGCTTGAAAATGGCGTGCCACCCGTCGCCGCCGCTCGAGAAGACCTGGACGGGCCGCGCCGCGTAGGGGCCGATCTCCGCGAAGACGTCATCCGGCCCGAGCGCTGCCCCGGCTGCCTTGAACCACACCGAAACGTAATCGTCGCGCGAGGCGGAAAAGTTGCGATCGAGCGAGACCCCGTTCTCCACGGAAACGATATACGGCGCGGGGCCGCTGCCCTCCGGCGTATCCCAGCGGCGCCGGCAGACCACGTGCGCGCGGTCGTCCAGCACGCTCACAAGCTCGACCCGCACGAAGCCCGCCGCGCGGCACATGGCCGTAAGGCAGGCGGTATTGGGACCCACCCAGTTATCGAACTGCCCGCACAGCTCGGTGGTTTCGTAGAACTCCAGCACGGGCTTGAGGTTCGGATCGCGGCCGTCGTCAGTCACGAAGGATTCCACGCAGACCAGGTCCTTGGCCAGCGCGCAGACCCGGTCCAGCGCCAGCATGGGATGTTTCAAATGGTAGAGCACGCCCAGGAACAGGACGATATCGAACTGGCCGAGATCCGCCGGCCGCAGGTCGCATACATCGGCCACCACGTACTCCGCGCGCGAGTCAAGCAGCTCGCGGGCGCGCAGAAATGTCGCGCTGCGCACGGCGTCTACGGCCACCACCGAAGCGCCGCGGCGCTCCATCTCGAAGGTGAACCAGCCGTCCCAGGCGCCTATATCGAGCACGCGCATGCCGGTGAGGTCCGCGGGGATGGGAAACTGGCGCACGCGCGTATGCAACTGGTCCAGGGTCTGTAGGCCGCGGATGGTTTCGCCATTGGGCAGCTCGATCGAGTGATACCAGCCGAGCGACTGCAATTGCTCGATCTGTTTGCGGGTTGCCGAGGTAACGGCCGGATTGCCTGCCTTCATATCAGCGGTTCCATTGTGCCACGCGCGCTAGATCGACCTCACCGGCATACCCACGATGTCGCCGATCTCCATGGCTTCTTTTACCACGAACGGCTCCCCGTAGCGGGCTCCGATCAGGTTGCCATAGAACCGCGCGATGGCGCCCAGGCGCTCGCGGATCTCGGTCTCCCGCGGAAACAGCCCCGCGCCCTCACCGGTGGCCCCGTATTGCGAGCTGTAACTCAAGAGCGCGGACATGCGGCGCTCGAACTGCGCGCCGATATCTACCACGAACGAGGGCTTCACGTCGGCGTACACACTGGCGTACAGGATCTTGAACGGCCGGTGGGGTTCGGAGTAGGGATCGAGCTTCTTCAGGCCCGCCAGGAAGCAGGCCTCGTAGCCCATCTCGCCGGCGCGGTAATGATCGGGATGGCGCGCCTGCCAATAAGGCAGAATCACCACGCGCGGGCGCGTCTCGCGGATCTTCATGGCCAGCGTCATGCGCGCGGGCAGGCTGTTTTCCAGGCGCGCATCGGGCATGTGCAGGTTTTCGCGCCAGCGCAGCAGCAGATGCCGGCCGGCGGCCTCGGATTCGGCCACGCGCTCCTCGGGTGTGCCGCGCGTTCCCATGTCGCCGGCGGTCAGATCCAGCACGCCGGTGCGGTAGCCCATCTCGGCCATGCGGATGAGCGTGCCGCCGCAGGTCTGCTCCACGTCGTCCGGGTGCGCGGCAATGGCTAATACGTCGAGGGGTTCCATTTACCAGGAGAGATCGCGCCGCCGCCAGTAGCGCTGGCGCGTGCCCATGAGATTGACCAGCACAGCTCCGGCGATGAATCCGCCCACATGCGCGAAAAACGCCGTCCCGCCCTGGGAGGATTCCGTGATGGCGCCCACGCCGCCGAAAAGCTGGAAGGCGAACCAGTAGATGAGCATCAGCCAGGCCGGCACGTCGAAGGTGAAAACGAAGATCAGCCAGATCAGTATCACCACGTTGGAGCGCGGGAACTTCACCAGGTAGGCGCCCATCACGCCGGCGATGGCGCCGCTCGCCCCCACCATGGGCAGGTTCGAAAACGGGTCCGCCAGGACCTGGGTCATGGCCGCCACCGTGCCGCACAAAAAATAGAACAGCAGGTACTTGCCGTGGCCCAGGATATCTTCCACGTTATCGCCGAAGACCCACAGGAACAGCATGTTGCCCAGCACGTGTCCCCAACTGGCGTGCAGGAACATGGAGGTGAAGATGTTGGCGAAATGAAAGCGCGCCGGCCGCAGCGCATAGATCGCCATGAAGTGGTTCAGCGAATAGGGATCGGCGAGCTGCAACGAGAACTCATGCAGGAAGACGATCACGTTGACGGCGATCAGCAGGATAGTGACCAGCGGCCGCGAGTAGCTCGGCTCGGTGACCTTGATGGGTATGGGGACCATCTAGCCGCTCAAAGCCGCCGTGCGCGCCGCGAATTCCGGATGCAAGCGCCGCTCGGCCCGCGCCATCATCGCGCGGACCTGGGCGAGTCCGCGGATGCCGCCGCGCGCGCCCAGAGCAGTGCAATTGAGGGCCGCCATGGCATTGGAAAATTCCAAGATTTCGGGCATCGGCATGCCTTGGAGTACAGCATAACAGAAGGCCCCGTGAAACACGTCCCCCGCACCGGTGGTGTCCACACAATTCACCACAAACGCGGCCGAGTAGTAGAAGCGCCCGTCCATGCGGGCCAGCGAGCCGTGCGCCCCCAGCGTCATGGCCGCCACGCGCATCCCGTACTCGCTCTGGATGGCCTCCAGGGCTTCGAACGGATCGGTCTTGCCGGTCCAGGCCGAGGGGAAGTCCGAGCTGGCCACCAGGTAATCGATATTCGGCAGCACGCGGTCAAAGCCGTGGTAGATGGTGTCCACATCCACGGTGACGGGAATGCCATGCCGGCGCGCGATCTCGGCGGCGTGCGCCACGGCCGGCGTATCGTGGCCGTCGATGTGCAGCAGCCGCGCGGACGTGATTTGCTCATCGGCGATCTCGGCGGGGTCGATGCGCAGGCAGTCGCGCCGCTGCCAGAGCACCGTGCGTTCGCCGGTGGAGCGGTCGATGATGATGTAAGCCGATTGGTTGGGGCAGTTGCGGCGAAGCTGCACGTGGTCCAGGTTGATCCCTGTACCTTGCAGGCTGTCCCATTGAATGCGGCCCCGCTCGTCGTCCCCGATGGAGCCGATGTACTTGGTTCGCAGGCCAAGCTGGGCGCAAGCCACCAGCGCTGTGGCGACCTGCCCGCCCGGGCAGAGCACCTCTTCCTGAAACGGCACCTTGCCCGCATAGGCGGGAAAGCGCGGCACTACCAGCAGTGTATCGGTGGCGTTGAGACCCACGCCGACCACGTCGAATTCGGGCATGAAAGAACTATTGTACGGGACCGCACGGGATCTCCGCCCGGCTTGCCGGTCGCACGGCCCGCTTTTCAGCCTGCTATTTTGGGATCTGATGTCGCGCATGCTGGAGGAGATCCGGCAGCAGCCCGAAGCGCTCGAACGCACGCTGCTCGGCGAAGCACGGCGGATCGAGAGCCTCAAGCGGCTCCTCGAAAAAAATCGTCCCCGGCTGATCGTGCTGGTGGCGCGCGGTACCTCGGATAACGCCGCGCTGTTCGGGCGCTACCTGCTCGAAATCTCCACGGGCATCCCGGTTTCTCTCGCCGCGCCTTCCATCTCGACCCTCTACGGCGCCACCGTGGATTACCGCGATACATTGCTGGTGGCGCTCTCGCAATCCGGCGAATCCACCGACACCAACCTGGTGCTGGAGCGCGCCCGGCAGCAAGGCGCCCTCACCCTGGGGATCACCAACGAGCGCGCGAGCACGCTGGCGCGCCTGGCGGAGCACGTCTTCCTGCTGCGCGCGCACAAGGAAAAGAGCGTCGCCGCCACCAAGACCTACACCGGCCAGATGCTGATGCTTTACCTGCTGGCGTATGCGCTGGGCGGAGCGGTCAAGCTGGAGCGGCTGCGGCGGATTCCCGATGCCGCGGCCGCCGCGCTGCGCCTGGAACCGGAGATCGCCGGCCTTTCCGAGCGCTATCGTTACATGCGCTACGCCGCGGTGGTGGGGCGCGGGCTGAACTACGCCAACGCCTTCGAATTCGGCCTCAAGCTGATGGAGACGTGCTACGTGGTGGCAGAGCGCTTCTCTTCGGCCGACTTCATGCACGGCCCCATAGCCCTGGTAGAACCGAGCTTTCCGGTCTTCGCCTTCGCTCCTCCGGGGGTTACCTGGCCCTCGATCGGCGCCACCCTCACGCGCCTGCAGGGGCTGCGCGCGGAGATCGTGGCCATCACGGATTCGGGAAACCGGGAAGTGGCGGCGCGCGCCACGCGCCTGATCGAGCTGCCCCGCCGTGTCCCGGAAACACTGACGCCGATTCCTTACATCGTGCCGGCGCAGCTCTTCGCCGCCTGGCTGGCCGCGCGCAAAGGCCTCGATCCGGACCGCCCCCGCACCCTCAGCAAAATCACCCTGACGATCTGAAGCGTCGGGCCCCGTGCGCCGCTCAGCTCGTCTTGCGGCTGGAGTACTTATTCAGAATAGTAAGAAGCCTGGAGGCCATCTCGGGCGGCTTGGCTCCGCTGGTCAGGATCTGTTTATTGCCCCAGCGTTGGCCGTACATCGCCTCGTTCTCGTCGATATCGTTGCGCAGCGTGGCGCCATCGAGCGAGACCCCGGCAAACAGACCCCTCGAGCGCGACCAGGAGAGGATCTCGGCGCTCATGAAGGCATCAGTCTGCGCCGTGGCATTGCGGCCCACCGGACCGGCGGCCGCCGTGGCGTCGCCTCCGACCGTGAATTTACTGGTGGTCAGGCGCCGCATACCGCGTTCGTTCATCACCAGTAGAATGACGTCGGTGGAAGAAACGCCGATCTGGAAGCCCACGCCGCCGCCTTCAATGCGTATGGCCGCCGGCGGTCCCCAGCCCTGCCCGTTGGCGCCGCGGCACACGGCGAAGCCGCGGCCCCATTTGCCCCCGATTCCGAAGGCGGCCTTCTTCAACCCGGGGACCAGGATGATGCACTGGGCCTTATCCAGGAGGTTCTGCGGGATAGACCGGTCCGGCGTACCCATGACTTCAGAGAAGAGGTCGGCCGAGTCCCCCAGCCGCTCAGCAGTTTTACTCTTCTCCGAGGCCACGGAAAACGGCGCGCAGAGGAGCGCTATGGCAAGTGTCGACGTGAACATTCGCATGTGTCCATCGTAGCGCGCGCGCCGGCCGGCGGGCGTTCGAAACGAATTACTTTCGTTCTGTCCTACCCCGCTGCGTAGCGCTCGAAATCGTCGGCACGCAGGCAGTGCGCCAGGGCCGTCTCGCGCGTGATCCGGCCGGCCCGCATCAGCTCGGCCAGGGATTGCTCCATGGTGATCATGCCTTCGGCGCGGCCCACCGAAACCTGCGAGCGGAGCTGGTGGTCGTCGCCCTTGCGGATCAGCGCGCGCACCGCGTCGGTGGCCAGCATGATCTCGGTGGCCGGCCATCGCGAGACGCCGTCCGAGCCGGGCACGAGCTGTTGCGCGATGATGGCCGCCAGCGCCAGCGAAAACTGCTGCCGGATCTGCGGCTGGTTGGCGGCGGGGAAGGAATCGAGTATGCGGCTGACGGCCTGCACGGAGTCGTTGGTGTGCAGCGTGGAAAGCACCAGGTGCCCGGTCTCGGCACCCGTCAGCACGGTCGCGATGGTCTCGGCGTCGCGCATCTCGCCTACCAGGATCACGTCCGGGGTCTGGCGCAGAATGCTCCGCAAGGTGCCCGCGAAATCCGGCGTGTCGCGGCCCACTTCGATCTGCTCGATGATGGCGCTCCGGTTGGCGTGCTGGTATTCCACCGGGTCTTCGATAGTCACCACGTGCGCCGCGCGGCGCGTGTTGACCAGATCGATTAGAGCGGCCAGCGTGGAGCTTTTGCCGCAGCCCGTCGGCCCGGTCACCAGCACCAGGCCCTGGCGCCGCTCGGCCAGTTTGGCCAGCGAGGCCGGTAGGTGCAGCGATTCGAGCGAGGGAATGCGCGCGGGCAGCAGCCGGATGCTGGCCGCCACCGTGCCGCGCTGGTGGTGCAGGTTCACACGGAAGCGCCCCAGGCCCTCGCGCACGAAGCCCAGGTCCACGGATTTCTTCTGCCGCAGTTCTTCGAGCTGCGGCGGTTCGAGCAGCGGCAGAACGTAGCTGTTCACGTCCTCCGGCTCGAGCCCGGGGCCCGTGCCGGGCACCAGCGCCCCCTGTACGCGCAGCACCGGCGGCGCGCCCGCGATGAGCAGCACGTCCGAGGCGTTGCGGCCGGCCGCGTACTTCAGAAGCTCTTCGAGCGAGGCGGTGGATCGCGGCACGCGCTCGGCGGTCTTCTGGCTGGGCGCGGCCCGGTTCAGCTCGGCGACAATCTTCGAAAGCTCGTTATCGTACTCGCTCATGGATGCCTCAGGCGCCGGTCGGACCCGATCCCACGATGCAGCCGCGGCCCTGCCAGCGCACCTCGATCACACGGCCGTCTCCCACTCGACCGCGGCCGGGTCCGCTTCGACGTCGTATTCCACATAGTCGCGGCGGCGCAGGTCCAGCCACTCCAGCATCTCTCCGGCACCTGATCGATGATAGAACGTTTGCGCTCCGCGGCGAGAATCGCCCCGCCGGGGAACATGCACAAAGGATATCGTGCATTTCGGCTGCGACATTTCCGATCACCGGGCCATCGATCCGACATTGCTTCTTTACTACGACCAGGAAATCGGCATGTAGGAAAACGATCCGAAGCGCGTCGAGGACGTGCGCGACCCCATCGGCAAGATCGACCGGCCCCAGGAAAAAGGCCGCGATGGAGGGCTGGCGGACCGCGCTAAGCCGCGGGCGCATTCTGAAATACGCCTGTTAAAATCCGGCTGCTAAAATAAGAGAGAAAAGTGCACAAAAGCGTGAGAGGCAAGCTTGCCGCCGCAATCGCTTTGCTCTTGCTGCTGGCCGGCTGTCGGGGGGGTCCCCCGCACGTGCCTGCCATCGGAGAAGCGTTCGTCGGCCCCGCTACCCTCAAGATTCGGGGCGATATCCCCGTGGAATCTCGTCCTGTCGCCACCGTGAAGCACGGCGACCGCCTGGAGATCCTGCAGCGCCGCCGCCGCTTTCTGCGCGTGCGGACGCCCTCCGGAGCTGAAGGCTGGACCGACGAGCGCGAGCTGCTCAGCTCCGACGAAATGGCTTCCCTCAAGGATCTGGCGGCGCGCGCCGCCCGCATGCCGGTTCAGGGGCAGGCCACCTCCTTCGGCGAACTCAACGTGCATACCCAGCCGGATCGCGGGTCGCCCAGCTTCTTTCAGGTCAAGGAGAAAGAGAAGGTAGACGTGCTGGGGCATGCCCGCCTGGCGCGCATGGAGACCCCTCGCCAGCCCCTTCTGCCGCCGGCCCCCAAGAAGCCCAAGAGCGTGCGCAAGGCCACTCCTCCCAAGCCATCGAAATATCCGCCGCCACCCCTACCCAAGCCCCCCTCCCCGCCGTCCAATTGGCTGGATCTTTCGCACACCGACCTGAGCCAGGAAGATCCCGGAGACGAGCAGCCGCCCGAGCCCGCTCCGCCGCCGCCCACCGAAGATTGGAGCCTGATCCGTGCGTCGGGTGGGACCGCCGGATGGGTGCTCACGCGCAGGCTGGTGATGGGCATCCCCGATGATGTGGCGCAGTACGCCGAAGGCCGCCGCATCGTTTCTTATTTCCCGCTGGGAGAGACCCAGGATGGCGATCTGAAGAAGACCACCTGGCTCTGGACCACCGTCGGAAGCGCGGCCGATTCCTACGACTTCGACAGTTTCCGGGTGTTCGTCTGGAGCCTGCGCCGCCACCGCTATGAAACCGCGTACATCGAACGCAACATCGAGGGGTACGCGCCGGTACTGCTGGAAAACGTGGCGATCTCCACGGCGTCGCGGGGTAACGGCGCGCCTTCGACCGAACGCTATGGGGGATTTTCCATATGTGTGGCTAAAAGCGACGGACAGCGCTACCGCCGCGAGTACGCCATGCTATCGAACATTGTGCGCTTCGCCGGCGAACGCCCTTGCGAGGCGGTCCCGCCGGTCTGGGTACCCAAGACTCCCACCGGAGCCGTCCCGGCCAACGCTCAGGCCGGGCTGCCGGCCCCTCCCACGGCACAGCCCCGTCCGAGTCTGGCCCAGCGCTTCAAAGACGGGGTAAAGGCGCTGCGGCAGCGCTGGTTCGGAAGGTGAGCCGGGAAGCGGGCCGTGAACCCGCGGTGAACGTTGCAGCGGCTCATCCGTTGTGCTATTTATGAGTTCAAGTCGGACTATTTGATCCAACGAAAACCGCTCCGCTCTCGTGAGTAGCGACGGTCAACCAATAAAACTCTTCGCAAGGATGGCATCCCGTGGAAGCTGTCAATCGGAAACTGATTCGTCCGTCTCTCAACGAGATCAAGGAGCAGATTGCCCCTCCCCGCCGCCCCCCTCAGCAGCAGCAAAAAAAACCGGTGCCACCGGACCAGACGAATGCGGAGAACTTCTACTACGTCAAGCAGATGCAGGCAAAGACACCGATGGTGTTCGTGCTCCGCGATGGAGAGACGCTGCACGGTACGATCGAGTGGTACGACAAATGTTGTCTGAAGGTAAACCGCACCGAAGGGCCGAACCTGCTGCTCTACAAGCCCAGTATTAAATATATGTACAAAGAGGCCTGAGCGGCTTCACGCTTTCGAGCGCGAGCGCGTGGCCAAGCGATGCGCGCGTCTCTCGCCGGCCTCGCGATAACGGCGGTTTTCTTCTTCGGTCTCCGGGATCACGGGCGGCACGAGTGTGGCTTTTCCATTTTCATCCAGCGCCACGAACGTCAGATAGGCCGAGCAGGTGTGGAGTTTCTCTCCGGTCACCAGATTCTCGGTTTCGACCTGAACGCCCACTTCCATCGAGGTGTGGAACGCGCGATTTACCGAAGATCGCAGCACAATGAGCTGCCCCACGTGCACCGGATGCAGGAACTCGAGGCTATCCACGGCCGCTGTGACCACCGGGCGGCGCGCGTGGCGTATGGCCGCCATGGCTCCCGCCAAATCCACCAGGTGCATCACTTTGCCTCCCAGGACGTTTCCCAGGACATTCACGTCGGTGGGCAGCGCCAGCTCGGAATACTCCGACTGCGACTCGCGCACCCGCTTACCTTCCATCATCAGTTGTTTCTCTCCTGAATTTCCTTCTCGCGAATTGGTTCAGGCGGCCGCCGATTCTCCCTTGCGGCGCCTATAACCTTGGATGTAGGCGAGCGCTTGTCGATCCAAAAGTGCGCTCTCGGGCGGCGTGTGGAATTGGGCGGCGTCCCGCGCATATTCGAGTGTGCCGTGGGTAAAGGGGTGATGATCGCGCTCGATGGCGAAGCGCACCGAAATCGAGGCGCCATCGTCGCGCCAAATGGCGAAGCGCACGGCGTCCGGGCCGTCGCCCTCGGGAAACCGGGCACAGCCGCCCCGCGCGTAGCCGGGATTGCAGAAGCGCCGCAGCGCCTCTGGGTCGGGATCCTCCGGCGCGTCCGCGTTCGCGTGGCACACCCCCGCCCAGTTGTCGCCCAGAGGCCCGCCCGAGCCCAACGCGCGCCGCACAGGCGAGAAGTAGGGGCAGCACATTTCGCTGGTATAGTAGCACAAGAGATGGCAACCTCCCGGCTGGAAATTCTGAAGGGTTTGGTGGCGCAAAACCCGCTGGACACCTTTTCGAGATACGGTCTGGCCATGGAATACCGCACGTCGGGCGACCTGGAAAGCGCGGCCGGCGAATTCCGCGCCCTGCTTGCCTCCTCGCCGGATTACGTGCCAGCCTACTACCATGCCGGCCAGACGCTGGAGCGCTGCGGGCGCGAGGAGGAGGCCCGCGAGGTATACCGTCGCGGTCTGGAAGCCTCCGCGCGCAAGGGCGACGCGCACGCGCGCAGCGAGATCCAGGCGGCGCTGGATTTACTGGGATAACGCGCCAATTGATGACAGTCAATGGCCCAGAAAATCCGTAACCTTCTATTTTTGTTATTTTTAAGCGTGACATCCGGAGTGCAAGCGGAAGTGTAGTACGGATCGCACAAGAATGTGTAATACTCATACCTATCCGGTGTGGCCTGTACCTATCCGGTGTAGCCTGCGATGAAAAATGCCCGCAAGGAGAAGAGGAGACGCGATTTGCACGCTGCCGCCGTGCGGAGAGTCGTTGTGGATTTCCCCAAGCCTCTCTTAACGCGCGCAGAGCGCGTTGTCGCTGAACTCGACATGAATCGAAGCGAACTGATCAGGACGGCCGTGGAGCAATACCTGGACCTCCTTCAGCGGCAAAAGCTCGATCGGGAACTGGCCGATGGCTACCGCCTCAACGCCGAGCACGATCGCTCGATTGGCGAAGAGTTCGCAGCGGTGGATTACGAGAATTTCTAGATGCCTGGCCGCTGCGTTCGCGGAACCGTTCTGCAAATCAGCCTTGATCCAACCGTCGGTCACGAGATCCGCAAGACACGCCCGTGCCTTGTCGTGCAAAACGACATCGGCAATCAGCATTCTCCCATGACGATTGTGGTTGCAATCGAGGGCGCCGAAAATCTCAAGAGACTGTACCCGATAAATGTCTTGATCCCCAAAGGCGAGGGCGGTCTCGACAAAGACAGCGTGGCACTCTGCAATCAAATCAGGACGGTTGACGAAGCCCGCTTTGGCAGAGTGTACGGCATTCTCTCGCCGGGTACTATGGCGAAGATCGATGCAGCCCTGAAAATCAGCTTGGCGCTGGTTTGAGCAACCTGCAAGATCCCCTGATCTCGAACCCGATGCGTCCCCTATCGATGCTCGTAACCGCGGCGCTGCTTGCCGGCTGGCTGCTATGCGCGCCGGCGGACCAATTCCGCTTCGCAATCCTGGGCGACCGCACCGGCGAAGCGCGCCCCGGAGTTTACGAGCAGGTTTGGAAGGAAACGGCGGCGGAACATCCGGCGTTCGTCGTTACCGTGGGAGATACCATCCAGGGAAACGACGATGCCGCGGCGCCGGCGGAGTGGCGGGAGTTGGAGCGGATCTTAGATCCATATCGCAAGATCCCGCTCTATCTGGCGCCGGGAAACCACGACATCTGGTCGGCGGCCTCGGAGCGGCTTTACCGGCAGCACAGCGCGCACCCTCAGCATTACGGCTTCGACTACGGGCCGGCGCACTTCACCATACTCGATAACAGCCGCTCCGACGAACTTCCGGCGGAGGAGCTGGCTTTTCTCGAATCCGACCTGAAGGCGCACGCCTCCCAACCGCTGAAGTTCGTGCTGATGCACCGGCCGTCCTGGCTGATCCCGGTGGCTCTGCGCAATCCGGATTTCCCATTGCACCAGCTTGCCCGG
>Ga0181520_10004649_pt1 | contig 22733 bp, 21 predicted proteins | sample PEATcosm2014_Bin_29_FD_132451 | JGI IMG/M metagenome (GOLD analysis project Ga0181520, IMG submission 132451) | Peatland microbial communities from MTU Mesocosm Facility, Houghton, MI, USA - PEATcosm2014_Bin02_30_metaG | ecosystem: Environmental > Terrestrial > Soil > Wetlands > Peat | place...
GACGACGAGGATGACCGCCTGTTTCACGCCAACGCCTCCCGGAAGACCTCCGACAGGCGGCGACGCCGGAAGACGAACTCACTGACACGACCCGCAGCCATGGCGGCGCGCAAGACGGACTCGCTGTCCACCGCGTCGTCGAGCACGAGGCGGACGGCACCCGCTGTGACCTCCGAGACGCTCACGCCGGGGAGGCCTTTCGCCCACAGGGCGTCCCGATCCCCTTCCACGCGCACGACCAGGCGACGAGCGCCGCTGCGGGCCAGGTCGTCCACCTTTCCAGCCACGACCAGACGGCCATGGTCGATGATCGTGACCGACTCGCAAAGGTCCTCGACCTGGTCGAGCTGGTGACTGGAGAAAAGCACACAGCAACCCGAACGTGCCTGCTCGACGAGCACGGCGCCGATGGCGTCGATCCCCGTCGGGTCAAGTCCCGCCAGCGGCTCGTCCAAGATCAGCACCTCGGGGCCGTGCAACAAGGCAGCAGCAAGCTGAACCCGTTGCTGGTTCCCGTGCGAGAGAGCGTCAACCTTGCTCCGGACGCGGTCCTCGATCCCCAGGCGTTCCAGCCAACTGGTCGTGGCGGACCGGGCGTCGACCGCGCTCATGCCGTGCAGTCTCCCGAGGTACTCGAGCTGCTCGCCCACGAGCATGGCCGGGTAGAGCCCCCGTTCCTCGGGCATGTACCCGAAGCGGCGCCTTTCGCTCTGACCGACCTGAGCGCCGTCCCACTTGACCGTCCCGGCATCGAGATCGGTGAGGCCGAACACGGCCCTCATCGTGGTCGTCTTGCCTGCCCCGTTCGGCCCCAGAAATCCCACGACCTGCCCGGCCGGGACGGAAAAGGAGAGATTGTCCAAGGCGGTGATGGTCCCGTAACGACGGCTCAGCTTCTCGAGCTCGAGGAGAGCACCCATGTCCTCACACTAATTGGCTGCGCTCAGGCGGGTTCTGCGCGGTCGTGCCGGCTCCTTGTCGACGGGCAATTGGGCGGGAGCCGGCTCGCCCGGCGCATCCGGCTACTCCGCGCGCACAAGCGCCACTGTGGGCGCGCCGGCCGCGATCCTTGCCGGAACGGCGGCGACGACTTTGGCGAGGACCAGACCCCCCACCGCGACGAGCGCGATCCAGAGGGCGGGAACGCTCGGCACGGGTATCACGTCTATCTCGTGGACAAAGGAGTCCCATAGTAAACGCCCGAGCGCGATGCCCAGTGGGATGCCGACGATCGTCCCGACCAACACCGCCGTGCTCGATTGCCAGGCGATGGAGCCCGCGATCTGGCGACGGGTGAAACCGAGCACTTTCAGCACGGCAAGATCGCGACGCCGTCGCCGCACCGAAGCCGCCAGCGTGAGACCGAGGGCGACGACCGCTCCCAGAGCCAGTCCCAGACCGAGGTAGGCAGGAATTGCTCCCATCGACCGGTAGTTGACGATCTCGGCCGGCCGTAGCAAGAAATGACCCCGCCCGCCGGTTGGTCGTCGTCGGGCAGGGCGTTGACTGCGTTGTTCACCTGCACCAGGGAACCGTAGGCGGCCGAGGGGTTCGACCCCGGTCTGATGCGGACGAGGACGGCGTTGGGTCCGGGGATCGGGTCTTCCTGCACGTTGAGGGCCGCCACCGAGAAGTCGCTCGTCGCGACAAGAGCCCCGCTTCCCATCTCGAGGTCGTCGGGTCCGCCGCTGCCCATCGAGGGCATCGTCGCCGTGCCGACGATCACCAGCCGCTGCCGGCGGTAGCCGTTGTCGAGGGTGACGCTGTCGCCGAGCTTCTTGTGGAGCTCGGCCAAGGTCATGGCCCCGAGAACCACCTGATCCCGGGCGTCGAGCCCGTGTCCCGACAGAATCGGAGGTGCGAAGCGGAGAACCTGGCGGCCCACTGTCACCGCCTGGTCGGCAAGTCTTGTATCACGGCTTTCGTCCTTTGAAAAGCGCCCCGTAGTCCGTCCTTCGAAGTGTGTCCCCGCCCGAAGCATCCACCAACGTGGGCACCACGCTGGGGCGCCACCGCGCTAACACCACTTGACGCTGGGCTTTTTCAGTCCGCGCCCGGGAGTCCCGGAAAACTCCTACTCACGGCCCTGGCTGAGAGTTAGGCTCCCGCATCGGTGGCCGTGATCCGAGTCGTGTTAGCGGAGGACAACGCCCTGTTGCGTGAGGGCGTCTCGCGCCTCATCGAGGCTCAGGCCGACCTCGAACTGGTGGGCAGCGCCTCGGACCTCCCCCAGTTGCTCAAGCTCGTCACCGAACACACACCTGACGTCGTCGTCACAGACATCCGTATGCCGCCGACCGGCACCGACGAAGGCATCCAGGCGGCCGCGTGGCTGCGCGAGCACGCGCCGACCGTGGGCGTCGTGGTCCTCAGCCAGTACACCGCTCCGGCCTACGCACTGGCCCTCTTGCAGGAGGGCTCGGCCGGGCGCGGATACCTCCTCAAAGAGCGCGTCGCGGGTGCCAACGAGCTGGCGCAGGCCATAAGGGCGGTGGCAGGCGGCGGGTCCGTCATCGACCCTCTCGTCGTGGACGAGCTGGTCAAGGCGCGGGCGAGCCGGCGCAAGTCCGATCTCGAATGGCTGACGCCCCGCGAGTCCGAGATCCTCGCCGAGATGGCACAGGGCAAGTCCAACGGGGCGATCGCGGAGTCCCTGGGCGTCTCGGAGCGAGCCGTCGAGAAGCATTCGAACGCCATCTTCTCCAAGCTGGGGCTCTCCGAGGAACGTGACGTCAACCGTCGTGTGAAGGCGGTGCTCGTTTACTTGAGCGCGCAATCGGGAGGCTAGCTACACCGAGGACTCGGGTGGCACCGCCCGGGACCTGCCAGGCCGCCCATGGGAGAATGGACAGTTGATGGATGCCCCCCTCTCCGTCATCGTCGTCGACGATCAGGCCCCCTTCCGACTCGCCGCGCGCGCCGTGCTGCGCCGCACCGAGGGTTTCGAGCTGGTCGGAGAGGCCGCCAACGGGATAGAGGCAATTTCGCTCGCCGACACGCTCCAACCTGACCTCGTCTTGATGGACATAAACATGCCCGAGATGGGCGGCTTGGAGGCGACCCGGCGGATAGTGGCCGGGCACCCCGGAACCGTGGTGTTCCTGTGCTCGACCTACGACGTGAACGACCTGCCCGAAGACGCCAGGACGAGTGGCGCCCGGGCCTACATGCACAAAGAGCAGTTCAGCCCGAAGACACTTCGCCGGCTCTGGGAAGAACGCGACTCGGACGGCTTCGCCAGCTGAGCCGGCTCAGCCGAGCGGCACCGAGCCCCTGATCGCCGTGCCGTGGCCGGGCTCGGACTCCCAGCGCACCGACCCGCCTATGGCGCCCAGGCGGTCCGTCATGTTCGTGAACCCGTGCCCGTGCTGGGCCAGGCGCACGTCGAAGCCTGGGCCGTCGTCGGTGACCGCGAAGAGCAGTCCCCCCGACTCCTCCCAGATCCGCAGGGTGACGTGCGCTTGCGGCGCGTGCTTGCCCGCGTTCTGGAGCGCTTCGAGGCAGCAGAAGTAGACCGCTGCCTCGACGTCGCCGGCGTAGCGGCCGATCCCCTCGGTCAACAGCTCGATGTCGAGCGGGCTCCTGTTGACAACCGGGCGTAGCGCCCCGGAAAGCCCGCTGTCGACAAGCAGCGGCGGATAGATCCCATGTGCCAGCTCGCGCAGCTCCTGAATGGTGTCCTGCACGGCGGACCCCAGCTCCTCGAGCATCTCCACGGCGGCCTGCGGGTCCTCCAAGACGACGTCCTTGGCAAGGCGCAGGTTGACTGCCAGGGCCACCAGGTGCTGCTGGGCGCCATCGTGCAGGTTCCGCTCCACACGACGGCGCTCGGCGTCGCCGCTTGCCACGATCCGGGCCCTCGACGCCCGCAACTCGTCGGCCTGACGGCGGAGCTCGTCAAGCGAGGTCTGAAGGGCGGTGTCCAGCTGGGCGTTGTGAAAAGCCAGTCCGACCTGGCGTGCAAGCTCGGTCAGAACACGGTCGTCCTCCTCGTCGAAGGCGACCGCGCCCTCGGCGCGGGCCACCACGATCGTCCCGAGGAGCTCACCGGCATGGCAGATCGGAGCCACCCGGATCGGTCCCGCGGGGCGGCCGTTCAAGAGCGCGGGCATCCAGACCGACGCCCAGGCGTTGCCCGAGACGCCGGCGTGAGTGATCACCGGCCGCTCGCGGGCGGACACGACTATGGAACGCTCGCCGGAGTCCGGGACCGACACGGCGAGCTCGAGGACGTCGCCGGTCCCGGTGTAGATCTCCGCCGAGCGCAACGAGAGCGTCTTGCGAAGGGACTCGGCCAACTGCAAGAGCAGCTCGTCCATGGGAATGGCCCTGGTCAGGCGGCTCCCGAAGGTGCGCACGACCTCGTCTGGGGCTTCACGCGCCCCGTAGACGAAACCGTTCGCCATCCGCGCGAACCGGTCCCGGGCAGGGATGTAGCCGATGGCGGCGATGGCGGCGGCCACGATCGACAAGCCGAGCACCTCGCGGTCGGTCGTCCCCGTCGGCGTCTTGCCGAGGCCGCGGACGACGATCAGGTAGATGGCCGCCACGACGACGGAGAAGCCGAGGATCGACATCAGATTGACGAGCAGCCGGTCGGCATGCGGGGCGAGGCGGGGGCTCGCCGTGCAGAGCAGGCCTACTGCCGCGAGCACCGTGGCACCCGCCGCGGGGACCGCGATCTGGGCCGGCCAGGCCACGAGCAGGTTGAGCGTCACCGCGATGAGGATGACCTCGCTGCCGAGCACACCCCCGAGCGCGATCCACTGCATGCGTTGGCGCCCTTCGGCGGGCGCTTCGAGGTAGCGGGCATGCACCGAGGGAAGCACAGAGCAGACGGCCGCCAGCCACGCGAGCGCTGCGGGCCAAGGGGCGAGCACATGACCGGTGGTGGTCAGCACCACGGCAACGAGCAGGGCCGCCGCGTACCACAGCCCGGCACCGACCTGGCGCGACCTTCGCCCGAGCACGCCGTCCGGCAGGGACAAAAGGCCGTGGACCGAGATGGCCATGGCAGCAAGCGCCGCCACGGTGGCCACGACGTGAGGCGCGCTGTGCACGCGGTCGGCGTGAGTGAGGGCGAGGCGCGACCCTGCCGCGGACACTGCGGCGACAAGTGCACCGAGGCTCACGAGCCAGCCGAGCCGCGGCGTACGGGTGAGGGTCGTGAGCCCCGCGGCTGCTGTGCAGGCGATGCCAATCCCGATGACCACTCCGAGCGCCCGATGACCGGCGAGCGGAGAGGCGACCAGCGAGACGACGACGAGCGCGATCGTGGCAGCGAACGCGACCGCGCCCGGGAACAACAGGCGGCCCTGGGCGCGCACGGCCGGGGGTGCCCCCGCGGCGGCTCCGGCGTCGGCGGCGCCCACGACCGACTCCACCGTCACCTGGGTCCCCGCATGTTCAGAGCTTCCCGATGGCGTTCACGGCCTCGGCCATCATCTTTCCCCCGTCACCGTCACCTTGGAGGATGCGCCCGTCGCGCATGCGGAGCACGGTGTCGGCCGCTGCGGCCACATCGGGGTCGTGGGTGACCAGGATGATCGTCTGGCCCCCCGAATGCAGGCGGCTCAGAAGCTCGATCACTTCCTGGCCGCCGGCTGAGTCGAGGGCGCCTGTCGGCTCGTCGGCCAAAAGGAGCGTGGGCTCGTTGGCAAGCGCTCTGGCAATGGCCAGGCGCTGACGCTGCCCACCGGAGAGCACCCCTGGCATCGCCGAGACCTTGTCGCCTATGCCGAGAAGGTCGAGCAGGTCGCGGGCCCGGGTCTCGGCCGCCTTGCGCTTACGGCCGGCGATGATGGCCGGCAGGGCCACGTTCTCGAGAACGGTCATTCCCTCGAGCAGGTTGAAGAACTGGAAGACGATGCCGATATGGCGCCGCCTCATTCGGGCGAGATCGTCCTCACTGCTCCCGGTCACCTCCTCGCCGGCGACCTTGATGGTCCCCTCGTCGGGCACGTCGAGGCCGGCCACCAGGTTGAGCAGCGTCGACTTGCCGCAGCCCGAAGGCCCCATAAGCGCGAGAAACGTGCCGTGCTCGACGGTGAGGTCCACACCCCTGAGAGCCCTCACAGGAGCGTTCTCGGCCTCGAAGGTCTTGCGCACGCCGTGCACCTCGAGGGCCGGCACCCCCGCGCCCGCCTGGCTCCCCCCACCAAGAGCTGCTGAGTCGGTCATTCTGATCCCCCTTGGATGCTCATCTCGGCCGGCGTTTTTCCGATGGCGGTCAGCCCGTCGCCGCCGGGTGACGACTGGCCCCATGACAAGACCTTGTAGGCCGCGACCGGCGTATCGCGTCCTTTGACCAGCTGCTCTCCGAGGGCGATGGTGGCGACCTCGCAGGTGAGGGCCCGGACCGTCGCCTCCGAGAGCACCGTCTCGCCCGCCGAAGCCAGCTGCTGCAGGCGCTGGGAGAGATTAACGGTGTCGCCCACCAGCGTGTACTCGAGGCGCTCCTCGGACCCGAGCAGGGCAGCAGCGGCCTCACCGGTCGACAGCCCGAGACCGAGCCCGAAAGGAGGAAGGCCCTCTTCGACCCAGCGTTCGTTGATCTCGGCCTGGCCCGCGTGCATGGCCATGGCGGCCGCGACCGCGCGGTCCGCATGGTCGGTCTGGGACACAGGTGCGCCGAAAACGGCCATCACCGCGTCACCGACGAACTGCATCACCGTCCCGCCCTCGCCCAGAATGGCCCTGTTCATGGCGGCACGGTGGGTGTTGAGCTGCCCGGCCAGCTGGCTCGGGTCGGCGTGCTCCGCGATCGTCGAGTACGAACGGATGTCGCTCATGACGACGGTCACTTCCACTCGCTCGGTCTCGCCGATGCGCCGGCCCTCAGACCGCACCTTTTCCGCCAAGCCTCCTGGCAGAAGTCGCGAGAGCGTCTCGCCCTGCTCCTCCCTGTCGACGATCGCCTGGTGCAGGAGCCTCAGGCGCTGGAGCGCTCCCTGGTTGCCGGCGCTCACCCCCTGGGCCAGCTTCAAGAAGACCGCCTCCACGGCGGCGTCCACCTCGCCGGGCGGGAGCCCGCGTGAGGCGGCGATCGCCTTGATCGGCTTGCCCTCGGCAACGAGCGCGAGCAGTGACTCCTCGGACTCGTCGAGCTCGCCGCTCGATGTGACAGGACGCACGAGCGCTTCGACGATGGCCGGGTCGAGCGCCGTCCCACCCGTCGCCACGGCCCGGATGGCGTCGACGAGCTGGTTGCCTTCGGCTATGTGGTCCTTCAACAGGTATCCGTAACCGGCCGAGCCCTCGGCGAGCAGGGAAACCGCGTACTCAGGATCGTCGTACTGCGACAGGATCACGACCCCGGTGCCGGGGTGCCTCTTGCGCACCTCCTTGGCCGCGTCGATGCCTTCGCGATGGAACGATGGCGGCATACGGATGTCACTCACCAACACGTGGGGCTCGGTGGCGGTGGCCCCGGACACGGTCCCGTCGTAGTCGGCTGCGACGCCGACGACCGACAGGTCCGGGTGCCGCTCGATCAGGGCGCGAACCCCCTCACGCACGATGAGGTTGTCGTCTGCGAGAAAGACTCTGATGCTCCTAGCTGGGGTGTCACCGGTCCCGCTCATGTCACTCTAAGTTGTCGCACACTCCGACCCCACGAGAAAGGGGGGAGGCCACCGGGCGAAAGGGGGTGTTAGGACCACCCCCGGCGTCTGGGCAACACCCTTCTAGCTGCTGGGCAACCGGCAGATCATGGCCCTATGCGATACGAAAGCTCCATCACCTCGCTGTCTTGGATCCCCTCCGAAGCCGTGGCGGGCGGTACCCGCCTGCCCTTCGACGCCGGGATGGCCCACTACGACCCGCCGCCACCTGAAGTCCTCGGCGACCTCGACGAGCTCAGGCGAGCCGACCGCTTCCGCTTCGCCAACCGCCTGGAGGCCTGGGTGGAGGTGGACCGCGCAGGCAAGATCACCAATGCCGGCTATTCGGGCGGTGGCCAGATCGGGAGCACCACGGTGCGCATCGGCGGCCTGAGCCACGTCTTCCAGGCGGTCGCTCTCCCCGACATCCAGCGCAAGGTCGAGCGCGGCGACGGCTGGAGGCGGTTCGTCCAGACAGCCGGGGGCCGTACCGGCATGCCCGCACCACGACGCGTCCGCCGGGCACCGTTCGTCCAGTGGCAGGCCCCGTTGGCGTGGACCACGCTCTCGCTCACCTTGTACGCCGACGGCCGGGCCGAGGGGTCGCTCATCGGCGCCAGCAGGTTCCCACGCCATTGGGTCTACGACCACGAGGGCCGTCTCGAGGCCAAGTCGGGTCTCATCGACTTCAAGGACTGGTACCGCAAGTCCTTCGGGACTCACACCCCCTGGGGCGACCAGGATTCCGAGGCTCTGGTCACCGTCGTCGAGTCCGCCCTCGAGCGGTCCTTGTCCGCACAACTGATGCACGGGGCCGCCAAACCTAAGATCAAGAAGGTGAAGTCGGGAACCTACCTGATACGCCAGGGTGACAAGGGCTCAGAGGTGTACCTGGTCCTCGACGGCGTGCTGCGCGTCGAGGTCGAGGGAAAACGCCTGGCTGAGTACGGACCGGGCGCGCTGTTGGGCGAGCGTGCCCATCTCGAAGGCGGAGAACGCACATCCTCGATCGTGGCGGTGACCTCGTGCAGGGTGGCATCAGTCCCGGCTGAGGCGCTGGACCGCTCAGCGCTCGAGGAGCTGTCCACCGGGCACCGTCGCGAGCATGCGGGAGCGGGCTGACCCGGGTGCGAGCCCATTTCCTGGGTGTCAGAGGCTCGACCCCCGCGCCGGGTGAAGACTTCGTCCGCTACGGCGGGTACACCTCTTGCGTCGCGATCGCCCGCGACGGCGAGGCGGCGCCCAGCCTCTTGCTGGACGCCGGCACCGGCATCAGACGCGTGGGCACGCTGTTGGGCGGCACGGCCTTCGACGGCACGGTCGTGCTCACTCATCTGCACTGGGATCACGTCCACGGCCTGCCTTTTTTCACCGCCGGGGACCGGGACGACTCCCGCGTGGACTTGTACCTGCCCGAACAGCCCGGGGCTGCGAGCGCTTCTGAGGTGCTCGCCCGGGGGATGTCGCCGCCGCATTTCCCCATCGGCCCCGAGGGCCTCCGCGGCAGGTGGAGCTTCCGGAACCTGGCACCGGGCGTCATCCAACTAGAGGGCTTCACCGTCACGGCCTCGGAGATCCCCCACAAAGGAGGACGCACCTACGGATACCGCGTGAGCGACGGGACCTCGGTGCTCACCTACATGCCGGACCACTGTCCCACCCTTGTCGGCCCTGGTCCCGACGGCTGGGGCGAGTACCACCCCGCCGCACTGGAGCTCGCCGAGGGGGCCGACGCCCTCGTCCACGATGCCCAGCTGATGGCCGACGAGCTCAGCACCGGCGCGTCCTTCGGACACGCCGCGGCCGAGTACGCCGTGGCGCTCGGGCGTCGCGGCGGCGCCCGCCGAGTCGTCCTGTTCCACCACCAGCCCGACCGCACCGACAACGCCCTCGACGAGCTGGAGAAACGCTTCGACGCCGAGACGCAGGTCGTCGTCGCCGCGGAGTCGTTGGTGCTCCAGTTGTGAGGTTGAACGGCACTGGGCGCGCCTGACGCCGTCGTGGTCGGATCCGGCCCCAATGGTCTGGCGGCCGCGCTCGTACTGGCACGCGCCGGACTGGCCGTGGAGGTCTTCGAGGGTGCCTCGGTCGCGGGCGGAGGGTGCCGGACCGAGGAGCTCACCTTGCCGGGCTTCCGTCACGACGTCTGCTCGACTGTCCAGTCCATGGCGCCTTTGTCGCCGTTCTTCGTGGACCTCGGCCTCGAGCGTCTGGGCGTGGAGCTTGTGAGGCCCGAAGTGGCTTTCGCCCACCCGCTCGAGGACGGTCGCGCGGGAGCTGTGTTCGCCAGCCTCGAGGAGACCACAGAGGCCCTCGGCCGAGACGGCGACACCTACGCCCGCTTGTTCGGGCCTCTCGTAGGGGCGGCCGCGACCATCGTCCCGACTGTGCTGGCACCGCTGCGCTCCCCCCCGCGTGACCCGGTTGCGATGGCCCGCTTCGGGCTGGCCGGGCTGGCGTCGGTCGCCCACCTCGTGAGACGGTTCGCGACCGAGGAGGCGAGGGGACTGCTGGCCGGTGTCGGCGCCCACGCCATGCTGCCGCTCGAGACCCCTTTGACCGCCGCCTTCGCCATCTTCCTCACGATCACCGCCCACGCCGGAGGCTGGCCCCTCGTCAAAGGGGGAAGCGCCCGTCTCGTCGACGCCCTCTTGAGCGAGCTTGACGCGAACGGAGGAACCGTCCACACCGGGAGCTCGGTGAGAGACCTCGCCGAGCTGCGAGGCGCCCGGGCGATGCTGTTCGACACCTCCGTTGAAACCCTTGTCGCCGTTGCCGGACCCGAGCTCCCCACCCGTTACCGCAATGCCGCGAACCGCTTCCGCCACGGTCCGGGAGTGTGCAAGGTCGACTGGGCGCTCTCCGGCCCTGTCCCGTGGACGGCACCGGTCTGCCGGCACGCGGGGACGGTGCACCTCGGGGGCAGTTTCGAGGAGGTGGCCGCAAGCGAGGCTGACGTCGCCTCCGGGCGGCACAGCGACCGCCCCTACTGCCTCGTCGTCCAGCCCGGCGTCGCCGACCCGACCCGGGCACCGGCCGGCCAAGAGACGCTCTGGGCCTACTGCCACGTTCCCCGGGGCTCGACGCTCGACATGACAGAGCGCGTCGAAGCCCAGGTGGAACGGTTCGCGCCCGGCTTTCGCGACCTCGTGTTAGCGCGTTCGACGATGACGGCCATGGACCTCGAGGCCCACAACCCCAACTACGTCGGCGGTGACATCAGCGGCGGCGCGGGCACGCTGCGCCAGACCATCTTCCGCCCGACGATGCGCTGGAACCCCTACCGCACCGGCGCACCGGGGATCTACCTCTGCTCCGCCTCCACGCCTCCTGGTGGCGGCGTGCACGGCATGTGCGGGGTGGGAGCGGCCCGCGCCGTGCTCGCCGACCTCAAGCGGTCGCGGGCACGATGAGCTGGCGCAATCATGGCTCGGCCCCATTAAGTTCGCGGGGTCCCCATGCACTGAGGAGGCACCGAGATGACAAGCACTGAGCTGTTGAGCGACGGTTTCGGGCGTATCCACGAGATCGTGAAAGAAGTGCTGGCCGATCTCTCGACCGCCGAGTTGACCGCCCGGATCGACCCCGAGGCGAACTCGATCGCCTGGCTCGTGTGGCACCTCACCCGGGTCCAGGATGACCACATCTCCGAGGTCGCCGGAACCGAGCAGGTCTGGACCTCCTCGGGCTTCGCCCAGCGCTTCGCCCTCCCGCTCGAGAGCTCCGACACCGGCTACGGCCATCGCCCCAACCAGGTTGGCTCAGTCACCGCCGATGCGGAGCTGCTCGGCGGGTACTTCCGAGCCGTCCACGCGAACACGCTCCGGTTCGTACAGCACCTGTCCGAGGCCGACTTGGACCGGGTCGTGGACGAGCGATGGGACCCACCGGTCACCCTCGGGGTGAGGCTTGTGAGCGTGATCGCCGACGATCTGCAACACGCCGGGCAGGCCGCCTACATCCGCGGGCTCCTGGAACGGCGCCGCTGAGCGCTGAGGAGGCGCCCGAAGAGCTCGGCGAGCTCCTCCGGGTCATCGACGACGACGTCCGCCACGGGCCTGCGCGCGCGTACCAGCTCGGCCACCTCTCCCCTCGCCGCCAAGAGCGCGGGGTCGCAACCGCCCGGGTCGGCGAGCGCGACATTGCCGCTGCTCGCCATCACCGCCGCGTCGTCGCCTCGGGGGCGGACCACAACCAGGGGCCGTCCCTGTGCCACGGCAAAGCGGGCGGTGTGCATGGTTCCCGACGACGTCTCGCACTGGCAGATGACCACGGCGAGCGAGAGCCCTGACTGAATGCGGTCACGGGCAACGAGATTGCACCGGCTGACCGGGGTCGTCGGGGGGAGCTCGGACACAAGGCCGCCGCCGCGAGCGAGGATGTCTTCGGCGAGGCCCTTGTTGGAGACCGGCGTGGGCACGTCCACACCCGAGCCCAGCACGGCCCACGTGCTGCCACCCGCCTCCAACGCCGTCTCGTGGGCGACCGTGTCGATTCCCCTCGCGAGGCCCGAGACGACACCGAGCCCCGAGGTGACGGCCACTCGGGCGGCCCTTTGCGCCACGTCGCGCCCAAAGCGCGTCGGGTGGCGCGTGCCCACTATGGCCACGGTGCCCTCAGGTGGCGGCACACCTTTTACCCAAAGGATCTCAGGAGGCGAGGGAATGCAAGCCAGCCCGGCCGGGTAGCCGGGCGAGCCGATCCGGATCGCCTCAGCCGGGAGCAACCTGACGGCGGATCGGTGTGATCGTCGAGCCGTTCGGCGCCGGCAGCTCCGAAGGCCCTGCCTCGTCTGTCTGCTTTGCTTGGCCGTCCGGGGCAGGTGGGGTCTCCCCGCCCGGCGCGCCGGCCGTGGAGCCCGTCTCGGCCTCAGGCGACCGCTCGGGGACAGGTCCCGGGGGCGGCGCGGAAAAAGCGCCCAGGGCGGGGGGGGAAAGCGCCGGACGCGCACGGCCCGCCAGGTAGTCCTCCCGGGCGCCGGTGGCTGTCCCGAGCGGGCCGACGAGGGGCGTCGCAGCCTTGAGGCGCAGCTCCATCAAGGACCTGGCCCGTTTCCATTCCTTGCCCTTCAGCAGATTGACAAGCTCGGGCATGCCGTCGAGGAGATGCTCGGCCTCGATGCGGTACTGCCTGGCGACACCACCCATGGCGAAGACGGCGGCACGCGAAAGCGAGGCACCCTCCTCGGTGAGGGCGATCGCCTCGAGGCGCGAGGAGGCGACGGCGGCATCCTGCATGGAGCCGAGGGCATCTTGCAGCCGCGTCATCTGGCGGATGAAGCCCTTCAATTCACCGTTGTAAAGGCCCGTGGCGAACTCGAGCGAGTAACGGAGCCTCTTGGCGCGGATACGCAGCCGGTGGTAGTCGGCCGCCACCCCCGACCGCTTGGCCCGTCCGGCAGCCTTCCTGGCCGCACTGTGCCTCTCGCAGATCAGTGTCGGCATGGCCGTCACCGCAGGGACGCGGCACGCGACAGAACGTGGCGAGGGACCCTGTGCGAGCATGGCCACGAGTCCGCTCACGAGCCGCTCGTAGCGCCGCGAGTCCAGGGCCTCGAGCAGGGCCCTTCTCGCCAGCACGCGGTGGCCGGCGAGCAGGTCGGCCAGCTCGTCCAGGGCCTCGCGATGATCGCCCGGCATCTCCTCGGTCCAGTCGTCGAAACGGCCGAGCTGGATGTCCAGGTCGCGCACCTCGCCGAGCAGCGCCGCCAGCCAGCCCAGCTCGGCACGCAGGCGCTGAGCCCTGACGGGGAGAACCGTGGCGAACATCTCCATCCCGGCCCGCATCCGCCTCGTCGCCACCCTCATCTGGTGGAGCGACTCGATGTCCTCCCCGAGGCGGGTGCCGGGCACGTGGGCGAGCATCGCCGATGCCTCCCGGCGCAACACCCGGTAGGCGAGCTCGCCGAGAGTCGAGTCCGCAGACACGGCGATCGGCCCGAGATCAGGCAGTCCCGGGATGCTGATCCCGGCCGCCATCAGGCCGGCCTCGAACTTGGAGAGGGTTGCCGGCTGAAGGCCGCACTCGCGTCGCAACCTCTCCACGAACGGTTGCATCGCATCCACCCACGCAGGCCGCACCTCAACCTCGACGCGAGTCAGGCGGAGCCGTCGTCGCTCATGGCCGATCGCGATGACGGTGTCGTCCAACGCGAGCTCACCGATCTTCTCACCGTGGATCGTGAGATCGAAAGGCCGGCGCCGAGTCCGCACTTCGAGCACCTGGTTCAAGTCACGCGCTCCGACGAGGGCGTCCACACGCCACCCGACCTCGCCCGTGCGGTCAAGGCCCAACAGGCCGGACGCGGGCAGAGGTTGGGTCACCTCGAGGCGGCGGCGCAGTCCTTTCGTAGCGGTGGCGAGGTCCTTGAGCGTCGCCTCCAAGCGCCCTGCACGCCTTCTCACGCGAAGGACGTAACCGGCCCGGCCCATCCGCCAGTCCTCGGTGTCCACATAGTCGTCGACAAGCCGCTTGGGTGCGCCCGGGACGATCCCGAGTCCCAGGACCGGCTCGACAAGGGTCGTAAGACCTGTGCGCAAGGCCAGCCAGCGTTCGACCGGCCGCAGGTCGAGGGCGTCGAGCTGCCACTCGACCTCGATGTCCGTTCGAGACTCCCCTGGTGCGGACATGGGATACAAGCTAGCCGCATAGGACGAGATTCCTTCAGGGCGCCATCGGTTACCGTCGGGCCTATGAGCGCGCCACCGCCTGGCGGGCCCGCCGGCCCCGATGTCGTGCACGCCGCGGGAGGGATCGTCCTTCGCGCCGGCGACTCGGGCGGTTGGGAGGTCGCCGTCGTGCACCGCCCCGAGCACCTCGACTGGTCGCTGCCCAAGGGCAAGCTCGAGCTCGACGAGACCGCCACCGAGTGCGCTCTCAGGGAGGTGCGCGAGGAAACGGGCTTCAGCTGCCACCTCGGCAGGTTCGTCGGCCAGGTCGAGTACGCCGATCGCCGGGGCCGCCTGAAGGTCGTCTCCTACTGGCTCATGCAGCCCGTCGCGGGTGCTTTCGAGCCCACCGCAGAAGTTGACGAGCTCCGCTGGCCGTCGATGGCAGACGCCCCAGCCCTGCTCAGCTACTCGCACGACCGGGACCTGCTCGCGTCCGTCGGCACTCTTTGACGATCAACCAGTGGCCAGCGAGCCGGCCGGGCCGGTCTCAGGCCAAAGCGTGCAAGAGGCCGACGCCCGCGCCTGCGAGAACGAGCCAAGTCGCGTTCACCCGCCACCGCAGGATCAGTCCCAGACTGCACAATCCGGTGAGCACAGTGACCCAGTCGACCAGGCTTGCTCGGCCGAGTTGCACGCTGACGCCGGTCATGAGGGCCACGGCGGCGACATTGACCCCGTCGAGAGCCGACGCGCTCCACACCGAGCGCCTCGCGCGTCCCAAAAAGGGCATGAGGGCGGCGACGAGCACGAACGACGGCAGGAAGATGGCCAGAGTGGCGAGCAAGGCACCGGGCAGGCCACCGACCAGATAGCCGATCGAGGTCGCCGTCGTGAACACCGGCCCCGGGGTCATCTGCCCGATGGCCACTGTCGCCAGCAGCTGCGACTGTGTCAGCCAATGGTTGCCGAGAACGAGATCGCCGTGGAGATACGAGACGAGCACGTAGCCGGACCCGAAGACGATGGCGCCGAGCTTCAAGAACTCGAGGAACACCGCCACGAGCGAGGCCCGCGCGAAATGCCGGGATCCCGCGTGGGCCTGGAGGTTCAGCCTGGCAAGCACCGGAACGGCGATAGCCGCGCCACCCGGGGCGCCTCGTAACAGCGTGCGGCCGTTGTCGGCGAGGGTGACGACGAGAGCGGCGCCGAGAAGGATCGCCAGCGGGCCGACGCCCAGAAAGTACGCCACAAGGCAGGCGCCGCCGACCAGAGCGAGAACGAGGCGTTTGACGGCGGTCCTCGCCAATCCCACCATCGCGCTGGCGATGATGGCCACGACCACCGGCTTGACGCCGAACAGCACGCCGGTGCCCGCCTGCGTCGTCCCGTAACGCACGTAAGCCCAGGAAAGGACCAGCACGAGAAGCATCGACGGGATGATGAAACAGCTGCCCCCGACAAGCAGGCCCGCCCAACCTCGCCGCCGGCGGGCCAACATGAGGGCGACCTCGGTCGAGGTCGGCCCAGGAAGCAGGCTCGCGGCCCCGATGAAATCGAGGAGGTCCTGCTCGCTCACCCAGTGCCTGCGCATGACGAGCTCGGAGCGCATCATCGCGATGTGCGAAGCGGGTCCGCCGAATGCTGTCGTGCCCAGGCGGAGATACGAGGTCGCCACCTCACCGAGCGTCGCCGGCCACCGAGGCGGCCGAGCGCCGGCATCTGCTACGCCCGGCAGCTGGCTCACGGCGCGTGACCTTGCAAGGCGCGCTCTGCGGTCCGGTCGCCGCCCACGGTCGACAACCTAACGGGGACGGGCTCGCCAGCCGTGAGAAGATCGCCTCATGGCCGACCCCCTACAGGGACCCGAAGGCTTCCTGGCTGCCTTGAACGATGCCGTGGGGCCCGACAACTGCCTCAGCGACCCGGATCTCAAAGCCTCCTACGAGCTCGACTGGACGAGACGCTTCGGTGGACCGGCCCTTGTCGTCGTCCGGCCCGCCGACACCGCCGAAGTCGCCAAGGTGCTGCAAGCCTGCAACCGGTTCCACCTCGGTGTGGTCCCCCAAGGAGGCAACACAGGACTCGTGGGCGGCTCGGTGCCCCGCAACGGCGAGGTCGTGCTGAGCCTCACCCGCCTTGGTCGCGTCATCAGCTGCGACGGCGACGAGGGCCTGCTCGTGGCAGAGGCCGGCACGACACTGGCCGCGGCCCAAGCGGCCGCAGCCGGTGTGCACGCCGAGCTGGGCATCGACCTCGCGGCGCGCGACTCCGCGACTCTCGGCGGCATGGTCGCCACCAACGCGGGCGGCATCCACGTCATCCGCCACGGCCCGATGCGCGCCCGCCTCGGCGGTCTCGAGGTCGTTCTCGCCGACGGCACCGTTGCCAGCCGCCTGTCGGGTCTCGTGAAGGACAACGTCGGCTACGACCTGGCCCAGTTGATCGCCGGAAGCGAAGGCACTCTCGGCGTGGTCACAAAGGTCGTCCTCCACCTGGTCCCGGCTCCCCTGTTCCGTGTCACGGCCCTGATCGGCCTCGAGGGGGCCGGGCACTGCTCTCCCGACCCGGACGAGCGCGTCCGCTCCGTATCACAGGTCGCGCTCGCCCTGGCGGCCCGGCTGCGCCGGCGCGTGGACGGCATCGAGGCGCTGGAGCTCGTATTTCGCGAAGGCATGGCGCTCGTCCGGGAAGCGACCGGCCTTCCCGCCCCACCGGGCAAGGACGCGGACGCCTGGCTCCTCGTCGAGGCCTGCGGCGGGCAGGACCCGACGGGCATGCTCGCAGACGCCGTCGAGGACGCCCCCGGTGTCACGGAGATCGCCGTCGGCGACCACGCCGCGGCCCGCGCCCGGCTATGGGCCTACCGCGAGCGTCACACCGAGGCGATCGCCACCATAGGGGTGCCGCACAAGCTCGACCTGACCCTGCCCTTGAAGGCCCTCGCCGAGTTCGCCGGTGCCGTCCGGCCCGCGATCTCAGCCGCCCTCGGTGGCGCCAGGGACACGAGGGTCGTCATGTTCGGGCACGTCGGTGACGGCAACCTGCACGTCAACATCATCGGCCCCGAGCCCGAGGACTACCGGGCCGACGATGCCGTGTTCCGCATGGTCACTCAGCGCGGCGGGTCCATCAGCGCCGAGCACGGAGTCGGCGTCGCGAAGCGCGACTTCGTCACTGAGGCTCGCTCGCCCGGCGACCTCGAGGTCATGCGCAGAGTCAAGAACGCTCTCGACCCGGAGGGAATACTCAACCCCGGCGTTCTCCTGCCCCCCGTTCATTAGCCCGATTCGGCGCGTGCTCGCCGAGGTATTACGGTCCTTGCTGTGTCGAGGCGCGCCTGGCTGCTCTTCGCGGCCCTCAGCGTCATCTGGGGCGTGCCTTACCTGCTGATACGCATCTCGGTGCGCGAGGTAGCGCCCTCGACGCTCATCTTCTTCCGCACGGCGCCCGTGGCCTTGGCACTGGCGCCGGTGGTGGCCCTGCGGGGACAGGTGCCCGCACTGATCCGGCGCTGGCGGCCGTTGCTCGCCTACACCGCAGCAGAGATCCTCCTCTCGTGGCTCATGCTCTTTCGTGCCGAAGAGCGCCTGTCGAGTTCCCTCGCCGGACTGCTCATCGCCGCGGCGCCGCTCGTGGGGGCCCTGATCTCCAGGTTGAGCGGGGACGAGGACCGCTTTGACCGCACCCAGATCGGCGGGCTCCTCGTCGGTCTCGGTGGCGTGGCGCTGCTGGTCGGTGTCGACGTCCGCGGAGCCACGGTGTGGCCGATCGCGGCCATGCTCGTTCCCGTCGTCGGCTATGCCGTAGGGCCGCGGATCTTCAACCGCTACCTGTCCGACCTCCCGAACCTTTCCGTGGTGGCCGGCTCGCTTGCCGTGGCCGCCGTCGTCTACGCGCCCTTTGCGCTCTCCAACCTCCCGGCCCACATGTCAGCCGAGGTGACCTGGTCGGTGATCGGCCTTGCGGTCGTGCCGACCCTTAGCGGGTTCATCGTGTTCTTCGCCCTCATCAACGAGATCGGCCCGGTGCGGGTGGTCGTCGTCACCTACGTGAACCCGGCGGTGGCCCTCGTCCTGGGCGTCGCCCTGCTCGGCGAGCCCTTCACGATCGGCCTCGGTCTCGGCTTCCCGCTGGTCATCGCAGGCTCGGTCCTCGCGACCCGAAGGCGGGCGCGCGCGGCCCCCCTTTCGTCGGGCGCGGTCGAGATCGCGGGTCCCGGACCTACGATGTAACGCGGAGGGGCCGACAGCGGACAGTACTGCGAGCCGGTGGGGCGGATGGCAAGTGGGGGTGTTCAATGGCCGAGGAGTCGCATCAATCGTCGGGGCGTGCCGGTCCTGGATCGAGCACGGTCCACGTCGGACGTCGGACCGTGCTCGGGATACTCGGTCTGGCAGGCATCGGCATCGTCGCCGGCAAGAAGATCGACGGCGCCCTTGGCGGTGTGAGCAGCGCTGTGAGCAACGCCATCGGTGTCCCGTTGCCCGGGGACGACGAGTTCCGTTACTACACGGTGACCAACGGTTATCCGGTCGTTCCCGCCGACACCTACAAGCTCACCGTCGACGGCATGGTCAACCAGCCGCTCCGGCTCAGCCTCGCCGACCTCAGGTCGATGAAGCGGACAAGTCTCGTCCATCAGTTCCAGTGCGTGACGGGCTGGGTCGTGCCGGACGTGCACTGGGAGGGAGTGCGACTTTCCGACGTGCTCGAACGCGCCGGGGTGACCTCCGAGGCCAGTGCATTGAGGTTCTTCTCGGCCGACGGCCTGTACACCGAGAGCCTCACGCTCACCCAGGCGCACCTCCCCGACGTCCTCGTGGCCGACAAGATGCTCGGCACCAATGTCACGACCGACCACGGTGGTCCCGTCCGGCTCTACGTCGCGCCCATGTACGGCTACAAGTCCATCAAGTGGCTGAACCGGATCGAGGTCACCAACAAGGTGGTCGACGGGTACTGGGAGGACGAGGGCTACCCGGCCGACGCCTGGATCGGCGGCTCGGCGCCGGTGAGCGTCGTCCCCTGAGGCTTTCGAAGAAACGGCCCGGGAAATGACCCCTGATTCGGAGCTCGCGCGCTTCGACGTTGTCGAGCGCTTGGTGCATTGGAGCACGGCGATCATGATGCTGATCCTGATCGTCACCGGCGCGATCCTCTATCTCCCGGCGCTGGCCCTTCACGTCGGACATCGGGGCCTGGTCGAGAACATTCACGTCATCACCGGTCTTTGCCTGCTCGGGCCTTTGGCGCTCGGGCTCGCCGGGCCCTGGCGCAAGCGACTTGTGAGCGACCTGCGCCGACTGGACCGCTGGCGGCCCTCGGACTTCGACTGGTTCAGGACCGCCACGCGTCGCTCGGGTCTCGCCCGGGACAAGTTCAACGGAGGCCAGAAGATCGAGGCCGCCTTCCTCGGCGCCGCCATGGTTGCCGCGCTCGTCACCGGCGTCATCATGCGCTTTGCGCCTTCGTCGTGGATCACCTGGGCGACAGGGGCCACCCTTGTCCACGACGCTCTGTTCTTCGGGATCGTCGTGGCCGTGGTCGCCCACGTCGCCTTCGCAGTGTCAAAGCCGGAGCAGCTCTTCTCAATGTTCAACGGGCGGATCTCGCGTTCGTGGGCGAAGGGGCATGCCGAGGCTTGGCTCACCGAGCTGGAAGCGCCGAAGGTAGAAATACCTAGCGCTTCGGAGGCCAAAGGCGGCCTGGCTGGACCCGCAGCCAGGTCTGCACCGTAAGATGCTCCGGTGCCAGCGCGTCGGGGAAGTCCACGAGTCCTCGCAGTCGCGCGCGGTGACGAGCCTGCGGACCTTCTGCTAAAAGGAGGCCGGGTCTTTGTGCCCGGCACGAGGGAATGGATTGCCACCGACCTCGCCATTGCCGACGGGACCGTCGCAGGCTGGGGTCCCCGTGAGGCGCGCGAGACACTCGACGTGAGCGGCGCGGCCCTGACGGCCGCCTTCGTCGACGTCCACATGCATCTCGAGTCCACCAAGCTCTGGGTGGACGAGTTCGTTCGTGCTGTGCTGCCTCACGGGACCACCGCGGTCGCGGCGGACCCCCACGAGATCGCGAACGTCTTCGGCGTCCCCGGCATCGTCGCTTTGGCCGAAGCCTCGGGCAGGCTCCCGTTCACCTTCGGCATCTCCGCCCCGAGCTGCGTGCCCGCCTCCCAGTTCGAGAGCCCGGCCGCCGAGTTCTCGAGCATCGAGCTCAACGAGCTCCTCGAAAAGCACGGGGCGATCGGAATCGCTGAGGTCATGAACTTCCCGGGCGTCATAAACGGCGACCCGGAGGTTCTGGCCAAGATCGCCGCCGCCGGCGGCAAGCGGGTCGACGGCCACGCTCCCGGCGTGGTGGGCCGCGGGCTCGACGCCTACCTCGCCGCCGGTGTCGAGTCCGACCATGAGTGCACGGATCTCGACGAGGCCGAGGAGAAGCGCCGCAAAGGCATGTGGATCTTCATTCGCGAGGGCTCGGCCTCACGCAACCTCGCCGCTCTTGTCGGGACCGTGCTCCGCCACGGCACCGACCGGATAGCGCTGTGCACCGACGACAGGGAACCTGACACGCTGCTGCACTCGGGGCACGTCAACGACTGCGCGCGTCTGGCGGTGGCGGCCGGCGTGAGCGCCGAGGACGCCCTCGTGATGGTGACGAGCAACCCGGCCGACTACTACCGTTTCGACCACTTGGGCTGGCTGGCTCCCGGCTACCAGGCCGACGTGCTCTGCTTCGACAACCTGTCGGGCTTCGAACCGGCAAAGGTGTGGCAGGCAGGCAGGTTGGTGGCCGAGAACGGCGTCATAGTCCCCGGTGCCGTGCCGAACGCGAGCGCCCCTCAGTGGATGCGCGCCTCGGTCCACCTCGAGTCCCTCCCGGGACCTCAGGCCTTCGACCTGCGGCCACCGGCAAAAGGCCGTGCCCGGGTGATCGGCGTCGAGTCGCGATCGCTCACGACCCGCGATCTCGTGCTCGACGTGACCGACGCCTCGACAGAAGTGGCGCGCATCGCGGTCGTCGAGCGGCACAGGTACACGGGCCGGATCGGCCTCGGGTACGTGCACGGCTTCGGGCTCACCCGCGGCGCCATCGCATCGACGGTCTCCCATGACGCCCACAACTGCATGGTGGTCGGGGCCATCGGCGGGTCCGGCCCTTCCGAGATGGCCGTCGCCATCGCCCGGCTCGCCGAGATCGGCGGCGGCCAGGTCGCCGTTCGAGACGGGCGGGTGCTGGCCGAGGTCCGCCTGCCCATAGGCGGGCTCATGAGCGACCAGAGCATCGAGGAAGTTGCGAGAGAGGTGCGGCTCCTGGCCGACGCCGCATCTCAAGGTCTCGGCGTGACGATCGACTCGCCGTTCATGCAGCTGAGCTTCCTCGGCCTGTCGGTGCTCCCCGAGCTGCGCATCACCGACAGGGGTCTTGTCGATGTGATGAAGTTCGCGCTCATTGATGTCGCCGCGCCCTGACCGAGCAGAACGCCGCCCCGACGAACACCTCACCGAGGCGGAGCCGTCGGGTCGCTGCCCGCGATCGGCGACTATAGGCTGAAATTATGCAGGTTTTTCTGCCGGTCTCCCTGGAGGAGGCTTTCGACGCCTTCGAGCAGTGCCCGGACGCCCAACTCCTGGCGGGCGGGACTGACTTCATGGTCGAGGTCAACTACGCCCACCGGCGCCCTGCGGCAGTGGTCTGTCTGCGCAAGGTCGACCAGCTCCGGGGATGGCGCCGGGACGGGGCCGATGTCGTGCTCGGTGCCGGCATAACCCACAGCGAGATCGAAGCCCCCCCGTTGTGCGATCTCCTGCCTGGACTCGCCCAGGCGGCCCGCACGGTCGGTTCGCCGCAGATCCGCAATGCCGGCACCCTGGGAGGCAATATCGCAACGGCGTCCCCCGCCGGCGACACCTTGCCGGTGCTTTCTGCCCTCGATGCCACCATCGTGGTCGCATCGCACCACGAGCGCCGCAGCCTGCGGCTCGACGAGCTAATCGTCGGCCCGAAGCGCACGAGCCTGCGGCCAGGAGAGATCATCGTCGAGGTCCGCCTCCCGGCCAGTTTCGGCTCCCAGGAGTTCTTGAAGGTGGGCACCCGCAACGCCATGGTCATCGCGGTCGCGAGCACCGCCCTCGTTGTCGACTGGGAGGGCCGCTCGGTCCGGTGCGCCCTCGGCTCGGTCGGCCCCGTCGTGATCCGCGCGACCGAGGCGGAACAGTTCATGGCCTCCGAGATCAACTGGCCCGAGCGCACGCTGGCCGATCCCGGTGCGATCCCCGAGTTCACAAGACTCGTGCGGGCAGCGGCACGGCCGATCGACGACCACCGCTCCACAGCCGACTACCGGCGCCACGCCGTGGGGATCTGCGCCGCCCGGGCTCTCGAACGGGCTGTCTTTGGCCACGCTTTGGTGAAAGCGGAGCGGGCGTCGTGAGCGAGCTCGTCGACTACGAGCTGAAGGTCAACGGCGTCGTCCACGACGTGCAGGATGCTTGGCTCGGCGAGAGCCTCCTTTACGTGC
>Ga0181520_10004650_pt1 | contig 22732 bp, 17 predicted proteins | sample PEATcosm2014_Bin_29_FD_132451 | JGI IMG/M metagenome (GOLD analysis project Ga0181520, IMG submission 132451) | Peatland microbial communities from MTU Mesocosm Facility, Houghton, MI, USA - PEATcosm2014_Bin02_30_metaG | ecosystem: Environmental > Terrestrial > Soil > Wetlands > Peat | place...
CTCATGCGCCACGAAGTCGCCTTCGCCCGCGACCTGTTCCAGGCCGGCCTGCCACTCATGAACATGGTCGACCGCCAGCTTGCCCTCGACCTCGACCTCTTCTCCCGTGGCGGCCTCGAAATCCTCCGCGCCATCGAGCGCCAGGATTACAACGTCCTCCGCGCCCGCCCCGCCATCTCCAAAACCCGCAAAGCCGCTCTCCTCCTCCGCGCGCTCGCGAACAGGTTCATCGCCTTCCCAAAAGTGAAACGGAGTGCCGCTTGACCCCGGGCCGTCGCCTTGCCGATCTCAAACTCGACGCGGCCTACCAAAAATGCACTGCAATCGCCCGCCGCGAAGCGAAGAATTTCTACTACGCATTCCTCGCCCTTCCCAAACACAAACGCGACGCCATCTGCGCCGTCTACGCCTTCATGCGCCACGCCGACGACATCTCCGACGACGAGTCCCGCACCCGCGAAGAGCGCCGCGCCGACCTCGCCGTCTGGCTCGACGGCTGGCACAACACCGCGGCCGGAGAGGCCACTGACGACCCCGTCTTCCTGGCCCTCGCGGACACCCGGCTACGCTTCAACATCCCCCTCGATCTCCTCGACCAGCTCGTCCACGGCACGGCCATGGACCTTGAGCCAGCCCTCGAGCCTGCTGCGAGTGAGGACCCGCCCACGCCCGAGAAGGCCGAGTCCAACGGCGCAGCCCGCCCGTACAACAACTACGACACCTACGCCACCTTCGACGACCTTCGCCGCTATTGCTACTATGTCGCCTCGGTCGTCGGTCTGGTGTGCATCCGCATCTTCGGCTATTCCGACCCGCGGGCCGAATCCCTCGCCGAAGAAACCGGCGTCGCCTTCCAGCTCACCAACATCCTCCGCGATATCCGCGAAGACGCCGAACGTGGCCGCGTCTATCTCCCTCTCGACGACCTCGACCGCTACGGCGTCCGCCTCGAAGACCTCGCCGCCCTCCGCGGCGGCGCTCACGTCACCCTCAACCAGCGCGAGCTCCTCGAAAGCCTCGCAAAACGTGCCGAGGACTATTACAAATCCGGCTTCGCGCTCCTGCCCCTGATTGACGCCGACTCCCGCCCCGCCCTCTGGGTCCTGGTCACCATCTACCACGACCTGCTCCGCCGCATTGAAGCGCGCAATTACGACGTCTTCACCGAGCGCGTCACCGTCCCCTTCGCCACCCGCCTTTCCATCCTGGTGCGTGGCCTCGTGCAGGTGCTGCGCAACCGCATCGTTGCGGCCCTAGACCATCGGGGCTCGAAAGCCCCCGATGCCTGATCCCCAATCCAAAACCGTCACCGTTGTCGGTGGCGGACTGGCCGGAATCGCCGCCGCCTGCGCCCTCGCCGACGCGGGCTACCGCGTTCACCTCCTCGAGCGCCGCCCCTGGCTCGGCGGACGCGCCTCCTCCTACGAACATCCCGGCGCCGGCGAAGTCATCGACAACTGCCAGCATGTGCTGATCGGACGCTGCACCTCCCTCATCGACCTCTACCGCCGCCTCGCCGTCCTCGACTCCATCCGGTGGTACGACCGCTTCACGTTTCTCACTCCCGACGGAGGCCCACCCACCGTCATCCAACCCGGATGGCTCCCGGCGCCCTTCCACTCCACTCTCGCCTTCCTCCGCGCCCCCGCATTTTCCCTCGCCGACAAGCTCGCCATTGCAAGCGGCCTCACCGCCTTCATGCCCGGCCTCCCGCCCGACACCTCGGAAAATTTCGCCCACTGGCTCCAGCGTCACCACCAAACTCAGCGCGCCATCGACCGCTTCTGGAAGCCCGTCCTCGTCTCCGCACTCAACGAAGACCTCGACCGCATCTCCGTCCACTACGCTGCCAAAGTCTTTCGCGAATCCTTCCTGCTCTCGCCGCAGTCCGGCCGCATGGGCATCCCATCGATCCCGCTCAGCGAACTCTACGGCGCCGCCATCGGCTACCTGCGCCAGCGCGGCAGCCAGGTCTCCCTCCGCACCAGCGTCGAATCCATCACGCCGACAGACAAGGGTTGGCAAACCACAGCCGGCTCCCAAACCTACGCCTCCGACGCGGTCGTTCTCGCGCTGTCCTTCGAAGCCCTGACCGCTCTCTTGCCCACCCTGCCCCAGATCCCTGGCACCCAAAACCTCGCCGACAAACTCGCTCAGTTCGAGCACTCCCCCATCACCGGCATCCACCTTTGGTTCGACCGCGAAATCACCGACCTCGACCACGCCGTCCTCCTCGACACCACCATCCAGTGGATGTTCAACAAGTCGCGCCTTCAGCCCGCTCATCGCGCCTTGAGTGAAGGCAGCTACCTCGAGCTGGTCGTCAGCGCCTCCCGCTCCCTCGTCCCCATGCAGCGCCAACCCATCGTCGACCTCGCCCTCCAGGAACTCACTCGGTTCTTCCCTGCCCTCTCCCAGGCGAATCTCATCAAAGCCACGGTCGTCAAAGAAGTCCGCGCAACCTGGTCGGTCCGCCCGCTCCTCGACCCAATCCGCCCCACATCCCCCAGTCCCTGGCAGGGCCTATTCCTCGCCGGCGACTGGACCGCCACCGGCTGGCCTGCCACCATGGAAGGAGCCGTCCGCAGTGGTTACCTCGCCGCCTCAGCAGTAACCGAAGCCCTGGGCTCCTCCCAGTCCTTTCTCGCCCCTGAACTCCCCGCCTCGGGCTTGATGCGTTTATTCCCTTAGAGATCCACAAAGCTTTATTTTTCAATATGATGTAACTTAGAAATCCGGCCACGAACCTGTTCCGACCAGTCCCAATTTGGTCTTTTCCACCCGAAAGTGCGAGATATACCCCCAAATCTCTGGTCACATAACCCAATTGGTCATTTTCATCTCCTCCAAATTTTGACAATATGGCCTCACTCTCCCAGGAACCAGGGAAACCTGAACGCCGATTCAGGTGTCCCAACCTCTGGGAGCTCGAATGCGCTTCCTGCATATGCATGAACTGGTTTCACATCTTTCGCAATTCAGCAGTTACCTGCCGGCGGTTCTGATCACCCTGGGCGTGGCCGCCCTCGTCAGCTGCGCCGTAGGCTGCCACTCCTCGCCCTGCGAGGAGAAGGACGACCTCTTCCGCCGCGAGGTCTACTGACCGGACCCTGCTCGCTGTCGCGCGCCACAGGCGACTGACTCGGCTCCGGCTTCCGCTGCCCCCTTCTGCTGCGAGCCAGCGTCTCCGGAATCGCACAATCATTATGCAGTTTCGCGTAACGCCATTCCGCGTAATCGCTCACCCTGTTTTCTTCCGGATCCAGCACGCGAACAACGGATCCAGAAAAAAGTACTGCCCCTGGTAGCGATCGAGACGTAGCCCACAATCCTCATTACGCGTTTTTGCGTAACGCAGGATTGCGTAACCGGAGCCCGGCATCGCCGCGGCTGCTTCCCTCCGTTTCACAGCGCTCCAGCAATCTCCTGCCCATTCGGCGACCCGAGTCCCGTGCACGCATCCCACCCCGGTCCGGCAGAATACGCCCCATTGTTCCCCGAAGTAATATCCCGAAAATCCCCCGCATTCCCATACAGTGTCGGGTTCACAAACCCGACTGGTGCACCCTTCATCTGGTTGATCATCGCGATCAGAGCCGCCCATAGCGGAGCCACCGCGCTCGTCCCGCCCACCACCTCCTGTTGCCCGTCCACCAGGATGTTGTACCCGCTCTCCGGCGCCGCGTCCCCAGCCACATCCGGCACGCCTCGCCCCGGACCCGAAATCCCCGCGCTCGATTGCCACGTCGGCACCGGAAACAGCGTGCTGTACCCGCCGCCCGTCGCCCCGCCCTGGCTCCCGTCGTTCCACACCGTCTCTGACTCGATCGACGTCCCCGACCCAATCAGCTCCGTCCCGCCGCACGCCAGAACATGCGGACTCGATGCCGGAAAATCCACATTGTTCCCGCTCACCCCATCCGACGACCCGTTATCGCCCGACGCCACCGTGATCGTCACCCCCAGCGCCGCCGCGCTCTGGCACGCATCGTCCAGTGCCGTCACCGACGACTGCGCCCAGCTCGACTCCGGCCCGCCCCAGCTGATCGACAGCACCGACGGCGTATTCGCCGTGTCGTGCACCGCCGTCGTAATCGCGTCGATAAAGCCCTGATCCGTATTCGGCGCGAAATACACCGCAATCTTCGCCCCATTCGCAATTGACCCCGCCACCTGGATGTCCAGTGCCACCTCGCCATCCGCGCCATTTGGATCGCCGCCCGGAACATTCGTCCCGCCATCCACCGACAGCGCGACCACCGTCGGCGGCGTCAGCCCCAATCCGGTGAAATACGTCTGAATGTCGCTCGTCTCATACCCGCCGCCCAGCTCCAGAATCCCAATCGTCTCCCCCGCCCCGTTCACCGTCGTCGGATAGTCGTACAGCTCCGCTACCTGCGGCGGATTGAACGCCACCGCCTGCCCGGTCGCTGCCGCCGCATCACTCGCCTTCTTCAGATCTTTGAGAAATCGAATATGCGGCTTTGCGACCGGCCGCGCATCGAGCCCTAACACCGCCTCCACCAGCGGCGCATGCGTCTCGGGCAAAGAAACCTCACCCGTGAACGCGTGATACCGCTTCTTCGTCGTCGCGTCCTCGTAATCGTGCAGCTCCACGCCGAACGCCTTCTCCATCGACTGGACCGGCCCGCGCAGGACAATCGTCCGCCGCGACAAGCTCGACGCCGACTCATCCACCGTCAGCCCGTTCTCATGCGCAAACGTCCGCAGCGCGTCAAAGCTCGCCGGATCCGCCGCAAACTGCTGGTCGAAATCTTCCCGCGACACAATCTGCCCACCCAGCGCATGCAGATCCAGAGGATTCTTCCTTTTCACAATGACCGATACGCTGATGATCTGCTGCGGATCGGTGCGCCCAATGTGGTTGGCGTCGGTGGGAACTTTGCGTTCGGATCGGGGCAGAAAAACGCTCTTCGGGCCGGGGGAACTCATCGAGAAACCTCCTCAGAATGTGCCGCCATCCTACCGCAAACAGGTTAAGGCGTTCTTGAAGTGGCTGGAAACCGGTCAGCTGGAAACCGGTTGGCGATAAGACAGCCAGCAGCAGAGCCGTCGGCCGAGCGGAACGCGGACCGGACCTTAGCTAACCGGACTTTAGCTGACCGGACCTTAGCTAACCGGTCTTTAGCTGACCGCTTCTTAGCTCCGCTCTGACCGTTCCACGGTCAGAGCGGGATATTCCCATGCTTCTTGGGAGGATTCTTCTCCCTCTTCCCCTCCAGCATGTCCAGCGCCGAGCACAACCGCCGCCGCGTTTGGTGCGGCAGAATCACCGCATCCACATACCCACGCTCCGCCGCCACATACGGATTGGCAAACTGCTCCCGGAATTCATGCACCCGCGCCGCCTTTGCCTCGTGCAAAATCTCCTGCCGCCGCTCCTCCGTCAGCTTGCCCTCGCTCTTCTCCGCCAGCTTCAGCGTCTGCGCCAGTTCGCGTCCGTACACGATGTTCACCGCCCCCTCCGGTCCCATCACCGCAATCTCCGCCGTCGGCCACGCCAGGTTCACATCCGTCCGCAGATGCTTCGAGCTCATCACGCAGTACGCCCCTCCATACGCTTTGCGCGTGATCACCAGCATCTTCGGCACCGTCGCCTCGGCAAACGCGTACAGCAGCTTCGCCCCGTGCCGGATAATCCCGCCGTACTCCTGCTGTGTCCCCGGCATAAACCCCGGCACATCCTCGAGCGTGATCAGCGGAATGTTGAACGCGTCGCAGAACCGCACGAACCGCGCCCCCTTCACGCTCGCGTTGATGTCCAGCACCCCCGCCAGCACCGCCGGCTGATTCGCCACAATCCCCACCGGCCGCCCGTTCATTCTGGCGAACCCCACCACAATGTTCTTCGCGAAGTGTTCGTGCACCTCGAAGAAATACCCCTCGTCCACGATGTGCGTGATCGCCTGCTTGATGTCGTACGGCTTCGTCGAATCCAGCGGCACCAGCTTGTCCAGCTCACGATCCGCGCGATCCACCGGATCGGTGCACGGCCGCCGCGGCGGATCATCCAGATTGTTCGACGGCAGAAAACTCAGCAGCTCCCGCACCATCGTCAGGCATTCGGCATCGTCGTGCGCTTCAAAATGCGCGACACCCGAAATCTCGTTGTGCGTCGCCGCCCCGCCCAGCGCTTCCTTCGTCACCTCTTCATGCGTCACCGTCTTGATCACGTCCGGCCCGGTCACAAACATGTACGAAGTCTTGTCCACCATCAAAATAAAATCCGTGATCGCCGGCGAATACACGGCGCCCCCGGCACATGGTCCCAGGATCGCCGAAATTTGCGGAATCACCCCGCTCGCCATCGTGTTGCGCAGAAAAATATCCGCGTACCCGGCCAGCGACACCACGCCTTCCTGAATCCGCGCGCCGCCGGAATCCCCCAGCCCAATGATCGGCGCGCCCACCTTCATCGCCATGTCCATCAGCTTCACAATCTTCGCCGCGTTCGCCTCCGACAGCGATCCGCCGAACACGGTGAAGTCCTGCGCGTATACGAACACGGTCCGCCCATCGATGCGCCCGTACCCCGTCACAATCCCATCGCCCAGAAAACGCTTGTCCGCCAGCCCAAAGTCCGTCGCCCGATGCGTCACGAACCGGTCCGTCTCCTCAAACGTCCCATCGTCCAACAACAGGTCGATCCGCTCTCGCGCCCCCAGCTTCCCCTCGCTGTGCTGTTTCTTCCGCCGCTCGTCGCCGCCGCCCTCTTCCGCCAGGCGATTGCGCCGTTCCAGCTCTTCCACAAGGTCGTTATTCATCGTCACGGATTATAGCGGCCAGACAGATTGGTATGCGTTGCCGCCGCTCACGGGAAAGAGCGACCCGCCGCGGCGACGGAACCCCGCATGTTTTGATGGGACTACCGGTCACTCCAACCTTGACAACCCACGAACCGCCTTGTACGAATGGACCATTCCGCCGACCCGTGCTCTTCCGCCACCCTGTACCTTGTCACGCGCGTCCCACTCCCCAAACGCGCACCACGGCCTCGCGACGAATACCTCGCCGGCAGTGGGAATAAAATCCACCGCAGTCCTCGGTTCCAGCTTCGCAGTCGATTCGGAGAATTTAAGATGAAGCGTTTTCCGGCAGTGAATGCATTGAAGTGCACCATGGTGGCCATCGCAGTCGCCGCCAGCGCCATAGCAACAAGCGCGCAAACGGCCGATGAGCTGATCGCGAAAAATCTCGAGGCTAAAGGCGGCCTCGCCCAGATCAAGGCCATCAAAACCCTCCGCAGCACCGGCAAGCTCGAAGTTCAGGGCTTCCAGATCGCAGCCGAGTCCGAGCAGAAACCTGAGTTCCTGATCCGCCAGTCCGTCACCCTGCAGGGTATGACCCAGGTACAGGCCTACGACGGCGCAGAAGGTTGGCAGATCAATCCATTCCAGGGTCGCCGCGAACCGGAGCGGATGGGAGAGGACGACACCCGCGATATGGTCGAGAGCTCCGACTTTTATGGCCCCCTCGTCGATTACAAAGAGAAGGGCTCTAAGGTCGAGTACATCGGACACGACACCGTCGACGGCGACGATGCGCTTCTCCTCAAAGTCACTCTCAAAAACGGGGACGTCATCAACTACTACCTCGACCCCGATACCTATATCGAGATTCGCACCCTCCGTCAGATGCTGGTGCGCGGCAGCGTGCGGGAGACCTTTACCAACCTCGGCTCCTATAAGAAAGTCAACGGCGTCTACTTCCCTTTTTCCATCGAGAGCGGTTCTCCCCGTAATCCTGGCAGCACACAGAAGATCACCCTCACCAAAATCGAAGCGAATGTACCGATCCCCGACTCCGACTTCAAGATGCCTCCCGGTCCGCCGGCTGGAGCTGCGCCACCCGCGCAGCATTCTGAAAACGCGAATCGCTCGCCGGCAACAACCACGCCCGCTCGCAACGCGGAAATGGAATAGAGGAGGAACTGAGGACTTATGAGCAGGCAAATCACTAAATTCCCGCTGCGATATTGGATTCCGATTCTTATCGCTATTCCGGCTGCTCTTCCAGCAGGGGCGCAAACCGCCTCCACTCCCGCCATCAAGTTTGATTCCGGCACCATCTCCGGCTTGCCCGCGCGTAACATCGGCTCGGCAGCTATGAGCGGCCGCATCTCCGCTCTCGCCGGTGTCAGGGAAGAGGGCCGCACCACCTTATATGTGGGCGCAGCCAGCGGAGGCGTCTGGAAATCCATCGATGGCGGCTCTAACTTCCGCCCCATCTTCGACCGCGAGAAAGTCCAGTCCATCGGCGCCATCGCCATCGACCCCTCTAACTCAAAGAACATCTGGGTCGGCACCGGCGAATCGTGGGAGCGCAACAGCGCCTCCATGGGCGATGGCGTCTATAAGTCAACCGACGGCGGCGATAACTGGACCAATGTCGGCCTTCCTGACTCAGAACGTATCGCGAAGATTCTCGTCGATCCCACCGACGGCAACACCGTCTACGCCTGCGCTACCGGCCATGCCTACGACGACAGCCCCGATCGCGGCGTCTACAAGACTACCGACGCCGGCAAGACCTGGCGCAAGGTTCTGGCCGGAGCCAATGGCGCCGCCGGCTGCGGCATGTTATCGATGAACGTAACTGAGCCGGGCGTGATCTATGCCACCATGTGGGACTTTCGCCGTCACGCCTGGACCTTTCGCTCTGGCGGTCCAGGCAGCGGAATCTTCAAATCCACCGACAAAGGCGAGCACTGGACCGAAATCGACGACTCCCCGGCAACAGGCCTGCCCAAAAAACCCTGGGGCCGCATCGCTGTCGCCGTTGCTCCTTCTAACCCAAAAGTCGTCTACGCCATGGTGGAATGCGCCAGCAGTGCCCTTTATCGCTCCAACGACGCGGGCAGGACCTGGACCCGCGAGGATGCCAGCCAGTACATGGTCTGGCGGCCTTTCTATTTCGCAAACCTGATCGTCGATCCCAAAGATGAGAACAAAGTCTTCAAAGTAGACCTCATCCTTCTCCTGAGCACGGACGGCGGCAAGAGCTTTCAAAATACCGCCGGCAGCGCGCACGGCGATCATCACGACGTTTGGATTTCGCCCGACAATCCCAATCTCATTTTCACCGGCGATGACGGTGGCCTGTGGCGCAGCCAGGATGGCGGCACTGGCTGGGAGCATATGATGAACCTGCCGATTTCGCAGTTCTATCACGTGAGCGCCGACGACGACGACCCCTACCACGTTTATGGCGGCCTCCAGGACAACAGTTCGTGGGTCGGCGATTCTTCCTATCCCGGCGGCGAAAATAACGAGCAATGGGAAAACATGTATGGCGCCGATGGCTTCTGGATGTGGCTTGACCGCACCGATCCCAACTATCTCTACGCGGAAGCTCAGGGCGGGACTCTGGGCCGCGTGAACCGGCATACCCACGAGATACGAGCCATCGCTCCCTATGCTCACTATGAGGACAAGAAGCTTCGCTATAACTGGAATACCCCGGTCCAGGTGAGTCCAACCGACAAAGACACTCTATACATCGGCTGCCAGTACCTCTATCGAACCCGCAACCAGGGCCAAACCTGGGATCGCATTTCTCCCGATTTGACCACCAATAATCCGGAGAAACAGAAGCAGGAGGAATCCGGCGGCGTTACCATCGATAACTCGTCGGCGGAAATGAATAACACCGTCTACACCATCAGCGAGTCTCCAAAGAACGACAAAGTCATCTGGGTCGGAACCGACGACGGCAACGTGCAACTCACCCGCGACGGCGGAGAGCACTGGACCAATCTCACCTCGAACGTCAGCGGCATGAGCGGCCAGCCAATTGTCTCCTGGATCGAAGCCAGCCGCTTCTCCGAAGGCACGGCCTGGGTCACCTTCGACACCCACATGAATGGGGACCCAACTCCTCACCTCTTCAAGACTACCGACTTCGGCCAGACCTGGCACGAGATCGATACAACATCGAGCCACGTGCGCGGCTACGCCCATGTCATCAAAGAAGACACCGTCAATCCCGACTTGCTGTTCCTCGGCACCGAGTTTGGTCTCTGGGTCAGCATCGATGGCGGCGCGCGCTGGGCGCAATATACCGGCAGCGGATTTCCCAACGTCGCCGTGCGCGACATTGTGGTTCATCCCCACACCTCGGACCTTATTCTGGCAACCCATGGCCGAGGAATCTGGATCATCGACGACATCTCTCCGTTGCGATCCCTCACCCCCTCGCTCATGGCTTCCGAAGCGACCTTCTTTCCACCAAAACCCGTAATTCAGTACATATCTGCGGGTGCGGGCTGGCCGGAGGGTGATAACTCCTTCCACGGCCCCGAGCGCCCACTCGATGCCCCCATCACTTACTACCAGCGCACGCGCCATATCTTCGGCGATTTAAAAATCGAGATACTCGACGCTCAGGGCAATCTTGTAGACACCGTTGTCAGCAGCAAGCATCGCGGAGTCAACCGCGCAACCTGGTCGATGCGGATGAAGCCGCCAAAAGTACCACCCGCGGCCAGCGCAATGTTTCAGGCGGCGCAGGGCCCGCGCGTTCTGCCCGGTACTTACACCGTCAAAATGACCAAGGGCGACCAGACTTACACCACCACCCTCAACATCGTTCCGGATCCGCGAGCTACTTACACCCTCGCCGACCGCAAGGAGCAGTTAGCCCTGACCCTCAAAGTCGGTGCCATGCTCAACCACATGAGCTGGGCCGTCGATGCGATCATCGCCGTCCGCGACGGCGCCCTCGCCGATGCGGCGAAGGTCGACAGCAAGGACCCGCTGCACGCAAAGCTTGTTGCACTGGCACAATCGGCCGACGCCATTCGAACCAAAATCGTCGCCACCAAAGAAGGCGGAGCTATCACCGGCGAGGAGCGCCTGCGCGAGTTTACGGGCGACCTTTATGGCGACGTTTCGCAGTACGAAGGCCGTCCCACCGATGAGCAGGCCGCCCGCGCGGCCGTCCTGCAGCACCAGCTTGACGACGTCGTGGGGGAGTTTAATCAGCTCGCCGCTAACCAACTACCAGGAATCAACTCGCAGCTCAACACGAAAAAACTGAAAACCATCGAGGTCATCAACGAACAGGAGTGGCAGAAGGTCGCCTCGGAAACCTCATCGGCCAACGCGGTCATGGCCGCAAGAGCGCGAGACACCGACCGGGACTAAGTTGCTCCGCAATGTTCGTGCCCTCCCACGAATAAGCCTGCGAGCCTGCTGCCGGCCACGCGAGCCTTCAGGCCGTGGACTGTCTTAGGATGATCGCAGCATGTCCGACGCAGCCGTCCAGAAGAAACTCGACGCCCTCCGCGAAAAGATCCGTCACCACGAGCACCTCTACTACGTCCTCGACCAGCCCGCCATCTCCGACGCCGAGTACGACGACCTCGTGCGCGAGCTCCAGCGCCTCGAAGCCGACCATCCCGATCTCATCACACCCGATTCACCCACACAGCGTGTCGGAGGCAAGCCCAAAGAAGGATTCGCTAAGGTCGCCCATTCCCGTCCCATGCTTTCCATCGATAACGTCACCAGCGAAGAAGAGCTTCGCGACTGGGACCGCCGCGTCCGCTCCCTCGCCGGCGACATGGCCCCGAATTCGAATCAGGTCAGCTACGTCTGCGAATTCAAAATGGACGGCCTCTCCATGGCTCTGCAGTATCACGCCGCCGACGAGTCCGGCACGCCAGGATCCTCGCATCTCGCGCGCGGCCTCACCCGCGGCAACGGCACCATCGGCGAGGATGTGACCACCAACGTCCGCACCATCCGCTCCGTCCCGCTGTCGATCCCTTCAACCACACTGAAGAAAGCCCACGTCCCACCGACTTTCGAGGTCCGCGGCGAAATCGTCATGCCCCTCGCCGCTTTCCGCAAAGCCAACGAAGAGCGCGAAGCGCAGGGCCTCGAGCCCGCCGCGAATCCCCGCAACTACGCGGCCGGAACCATTCGCACCCTCGAGCCCAATGTCGTCGCCCAGCGCCGCCTCGATTTCTACGCCTATTTCCTCCTCACCGAAACCGGCGAAGACCTTCTCGCCGAGCAGGCCGAAGCTCTCGATGCCCTCACCGCGCTCGGCTTTCGCGTCAATCCGCACCGCGAAGCCATGACCTCCATCGACAAAGTCCTCGCCTTCGTCGAAAAGGCCGAGACCACACGTAACAGTCTCGGTTACGAAATCGACGGCGTCGTCATCAAGGTCAATTCCACCCAGGTCCAGCGCCGTCTCGGCTACACCGGCCGCGCCCCTCGGTGGGCCGTCGCTTACAAATTCACCGCCCGTGCCGGCATCACCCAGGTCGAGGACATCCGCGTCCAGGTCGGCCGCACCGGCAAGCTCACGCCCGTCGCCGTCCTCACCCCCGTCTCCATCGGAGGCACTACCGTTTCTCGCGCCACCCTCCACAACGCAGACGAAATCGAGCGCCTCGGCCTCCTCATCGGCGACTATGTCAAAGTCGAGCGTGGCGGCGACGTCATCCCCAAGGTCGTCGAAGTGGTCCTGGACAAAGAGCACCCGCGCGGCCACAAAAAATTCCACTTCCCCACGCACTGCCCCGACTGCCACAGCGAAATCGACCGCACCGAAGGCGAAGTCGACTACCGCTGCGTCAACGTCGACTGCCCCGCTCGCCTCACCGGCAGCCTTCTCCACTTCGCGTCACGCGGCGTCATGAACATCGAAGGCCTCGGTGAAGCTGTCGTCGCGCAGCTTCTCGAACGCAAACTCGTCCGCAGCATCGCCGACCTCTACACACTCACCGATCAAGACCTCGCGCAGCTCCAGCATGAAGTCGTCACGCGCGATAAAAAGACCGGGGAAGAAAAGACTCGAACCCAGGCGCTCGTCGGCCCGAAGGAACGCAAAGACCTCCTCGCCGAAATCGAAGCCTCAAAGAAAGCTCCGCTCGACCGGCTCCTCTTCGGCCTCGGCATCCGCTTTGTGGGCGCTCGCACCGCCCAGCTTCTCGCCGAAGAATTCGGCTCCATCGAAGCGCTGATGGCCGCGACGCCTGAAGAGTTAGAGCGAGTCAACGAAGTCGGCCCCCGCGTCTCAGAAGCCATCCGCGAGTTCTTCGACGAAGAGAAGAACCGTGAATTAGTCCGCAAACTCGAAAAGGCAGGCCTCACTTTTACCGCGGAGAAGCGCAGGAGGACCTCGCAGCTCGAAGGTCTGACGTTCGTCCTCACCGGCACGTTGCCCAATCTGTCTCGCGAAGACGCGAAGGCCAGGATCGAATCCGCCGGAGGCCGCGTCTCCGGCTCCGTCAGCAAAAAAACCAACTACGTCGTCGCGGGCGAAGACGCCGGATCGAAGTTCGACAAAGCCCGTGAGCTGGGTGTCCAGGTTATCGATGAATCCGGATTGGAAGGCCTGCTGCGCGCATGATGTGCGCCACTAATTTCCGCGCCCAATTTCCTTCGTCATCCCCGCACCCACAACCTTTCCCGGACCTGACTCCTGCACAAACGCCACCACCCGCAGATTCCCCGCATCCGCTCCCGGCCATAACTTCACCCGGAAGGTCTGATCGAAGCTCTTCCCCTTCTCCAGCTTCCCAATCTTCACCAGCTCTTTCACCACGGCCACATTTGTCAGCTTCTTGCCGTTGTTCTCGCCGGCCAGCACATCGGTCAGCGTCTTATCCAGTGCCACCGCCACAAACACATCGCCGCCGTGCTTCTCCGCAGCCCCATCCACCACAACGTGCCCCGTTAAAACCGGATCGCCCGCCGCCAGCGCCGCCCCATCGACTCGCACCGCCACCATCGGCGCTCCAGCTGCCTTCTCCAGGCTCTGCTTCACCTCATCGGTCTTCCATGGATGAATCTCGACATCCCCATCCAGGATCACCTGCGGCGTGTAAACATCGCTCAGCCCCAGCAGACGCGCGTAGCCTCTCTGCCGATCCGTCAGCAGCCCCGACGAAAACGGGTCCTTCCAGCCGTCATGATCCCAGTAGTCCACATGCTCGCTCAGCAGGATCAGCTGAGCGCCGGCAATCGGCTGTGCCGCGTCCAGCTGCTCCGCCCAGCTATCCACCGGCGGACAACTCGAGCACCCCTCAGACGTGAACAGCTCCAGCAGGATCGGAGTTTTCGCCGCGTCCGGCGTCGCTGCCCGCCCCACGACCCACGCCACCAGCATCAACACAGGCAGAACGCCCGTGCGCTGCGCAAAGAAAGTCCAGCTCATATGGATTGAGTATCAGCGTTTCCAGGGGCCGAGCGCCATAGCCACTTGGCCAGCGCGTCGCAGGTCCGGATCTGCAGAGAACCGGCATTCCCTGAACGCTATTCCCCATTTCCTGTTGCCTAATCCCTGATCTTCACCCCTTAGGCGCGAAGTACCCCTCACGCACCCGCACGGTGTAGCGCCGGTCCAGACAATAAAGATAAATCTGCCGAAACGCCCCATTCGCCATAAAGTCCGCAGGCCTGTACACCAGCGCGTACTGGCTCCGCAGCTCCTCCTGAATCTCCCCAAAGCTGATCGGCATGTCTTCGATCCGCGTCGGGAAGAACGCCTTCCCACCCGTTGCGATGGCCATCTTGTCCAGAATGTCGTCGCCGCGGTCGCGGCTCGGGCTCACGTTCGTGCTGATCGCATAGATGATCGTCTCCGCCCGCTGGCATTCCTTAATGGCGTCTTCCAGATAAGCGTGGCTCTGGTTATCGTCGCCATCGCTCACCAGCACAATCGCCTTGCGCACCGGCTCTGCTCCGCGCGTAGTCAGCAGCTTGTCCCGGCACGCGCTGTACACCGCGTCATAGAGAGCCGTGCCGCCACCCGGACGCAGCCCCTGAATCCCCGCCGTCAGCGAGTCGATGTTGTTGGTCCAGTCCTGCTTGTAGTCCGGCGTCACGTCGAAACCCTCGATAAACGCCTTGTCCGACTGCGGCCGCAAAACCTCCAGCAGAAACGCGTCAGCAGCCTGCTGCTCGAACTGGAACCTCTGCCGGATCGACGTGCTCGTGTCGATCAGGATTCCCACCCGCAGCGGCAGATTCGTCTGCTGTGTAAAGCTGAACACCTTCGCCGGCGCCTTGTGGTCGTCCAGCAGCGCAAACTGGTTCTGCTGCAGGTCCTTGATGAAGTGCCCGTGTTTGTCCGTCACCGCAAATTCCAGATACACCTCGTTCGAGTACACGGGAATCGTGAGCTGGCCCTGGCCGCCGTCCTGCTGCGGGCTCGCCGACCCATCCGGCTGTCTCTGCTGCAACTGCGGCGGAGCCGCCGGAGCCTGCCCAGTATCCGGCTGCGGAGTTGAGGGTGTCTGCGCCGCCAGGCTGGCCGCCGCACCCAATGCACATACCAAAACCAGAAGGGGACGTATCACTGCTATCTTCATCGAATCGTTCCTTGATTTTACCTTGCGCGTTTTGGACCCGCACTCACCAAAAGGGGTATCCCCGCCCTCCAGGGGATGCCCAACGTACCATCCTTGCCACCTGCCCCTGCGCCCCGGCACAATCGTTCAATGACCGATAAAGCCGATTCGCTGAAGACCGCCGTCTCTACCCCGCACGCAACCGCCGCCATCGGGCCCTACTCCCAGGGCGTTCGCGTCGGCAACCTTATCTACACCTCCGGCCAGATCGCCCTCGACCCCACCTCTGGCCAGATCGTCCCCGGCGGCATCACTGAGCAAACCACGCGCGTCCTCGAAAACGTCAAAGCCATCCTCACCGCAGCCGGCACTGACCTCGGCCGCGTCTTCAAAACCGTCGTCTTCCTGAAGGACATGAACGACTTCGCCGCCATGAACGCCGTCTACGCACAGTATCTGGCGCCCGCGGGCGTGGTTCCCCCGGCCCGCTCCACTGTCGCCGTCGCAGGCCTGCCCAGAAACACCCTCGTCGAAATCGAAGTCATCGCCACCGTGGATTGAGGTCGTCACCCCACGCAAGCGAAGCAGAGTCGAAGCACCCGCATTCCGAATCCAATCCCCTGGAGACCCGCCAATGTCCGACACGAAGACCGAAACCCAGCCTGACCGCATCGAAAAGACCGACGCCGAGTGGCGTGCCCAGCTCACCCCCGAGCAATACTACGTAACACGCCAGAAAGGCACCGAGCCTGCCTTCTCCGGCAAGCTCACCTACAACCACGACGACGGCATCTACCACTGCGTCGCCTGCGATGCCCCGCTCTTCACCTCCGGCACCAAGTTCGACTCCGGCAGCGGCTGGCCCAGCTTCTTTCTCCCCGTCAGCCCCACCGCCGTCGTCGACCACGAAGACAACAGCCACGGTATGAGCCGCATTGAAGTCGACTGCGCCCGCTGCGGTGCCCACCTCGGCCATGTCTTCCCCGACGGACCCCGCCCCACCGGCCTCCGTTACTGCATCAACTCCGCCGCCCTGAATTTCGAAAAGGCCAAATAGCCGTTCCCGTTTTTGAGCCCAAACTCGCGCTCCCCCGCAACCTCGGTTCCAGGAAACTCGTCTCGTTAATACACATGATGATTCAGCGCCGAACCCTTCTCGCCCTCTTCGGCGCCGTCCTCATCGGCCCCGTCTTTCTCGGCCCCGCCCCCCTGCTCCTCGCGCGCGCCTCCGCTCAAGCCGGCTCGCCCAATCCCGAACACCACGGGCCGCCCTGGCGCTCGCCAGTCGCCTCTTCACAAACTTTCCACATCGCCGGTTCCGCCATTCAGGTCGATTTCGCCCCCGGCTCCCTCGACCTTTCCACGCCTCAGGTCCTGCAGTGGGTCGAAAACGCCGCGACCGCCGTCGCCACGTACTACGGCCGCTTCCCCGTTCCCCGCGATCGCATCCTCATCGTGCCCACCGAAGATCGCCGCGGCGTCATGCAAGGCACCACCTGGGGCGATGTCGGCGGCTTCCCCGCCTTCACCCGCATCCGCCTCGGCCAACACACCACAGTCGACGGCCTCACCGAAGACTGGATGATGACCCACGAGCTCACCCACACCGGCTTCCCCTCCCAGGAGGACGAGCACCACTGGATCGAAGAAGGAATCGCGGTCTACGTCGAGCCCGTCGCCCGGGTCCAGGCTGCCTTCCTCAGCCCCGAGAGAATCTGGTCCGACATGGTGCGCGACATGCCCAAAGGCAATCCCCAGCAGGGCGATCAGGGCCTCGACCAAACCCACACCTGGGGTCGCACCTACTGGGGCGGCGCGCAGTTCTGTCTCCTCGCCGACGTCACCATCCGCGAGCAAACCCACGACAGGAAGGGATTACAGGACGCGCTCCGCGCCATCGTCCAGGCCGGCGGCGCCATCGATCAGAATTGGCCTATTGACAAGGCCTTCGCCGCAGGCGACGCAGCCACCGGCACCCACGTCCTCGAAGATCAGTACAAGCGCATGGCCAACGCTCCCGTCACCATCGACCTCGATGCAATCTGGAAGAAGTTAGGAATTGTCCGAGCCGAAACCGGCATCCGTTTCGAGGACTCTGCGCCTGACTCCGCTATCCGCAGAGCGATCACCGCAACGCCGGCGACTGGCCGCATCGCGCCTTCGCCATAATCCGTGGAAAACGGGAAACGGCCTCTTTCTGTGATCGAAGCCGCTCTGCCAAATCGAAGCTGCCACCCCCCGGGATTTATTTGGCTAAGCGTCTGATTCTGCTTGGGTTGATGGTTTGGGGGCGAGGGTAATCGATTCATTGCAGGCGATTTAGATCTCAAGTCGCTGAGCTGGCTGCAATTAGGCGCCGTTTGGGAGCTTTGATGACCCATTTGTATGATTCTGCATGGCTTAGATTTCATCTCGTTCATTCCAAAGGCTTTGGTGAGCATTTCGTGCCAGGCGTTGAGAATAAGCTGTTCCCCAAGGGAAAAGGCCGCGCGCAGGCGGCCTTTTTCTTTTTCTATCTATAAGATCAGAATACCAGATGGAGAGAATAAAACTGCCAAATATTTTGGGTGAGTTTGGCGTGGAAGTTATTTGGAATCATGGGTCATTACTTCGGTTTTTTCCACAAAAGCTTGACAGTTTTTTGGGGTGAACCCCTGGAGTGAGACAGTTCGGGTTTTGACAGTTCGCTGCTGGCTGCATTTCGGTGGTCATTTGGACTGAGCGGTTGCAGACTCAGCCCCGGCTGGCGAAGCGGAAGCGGGCTCTGCTCCACCCCAGGACGCCAAAAACCGCGCCCCGGGGACCCCGGTGGTGGAGACCAACCCGCCGAGGGTCCATTTTCGGTTTTTGGTGAATCGTCGCCAGGCGCTGCGATCGACAATGGCAGCAAGCACTCCGCAAACAAATCCAAAGGTTTAAGCGGTCAGCAGAAGTGCCGCGGTCGACAGAAAATAGACTCCAGGGGGGAGGCTTCGATTCGCAGAAAGACCACTTGCGGATTGCCGGTTACCAGGCTGGCAGTTCAGGCCTTGACGACCTTGCCGGCCTTCAGGCAGCTGCTGCAAACGCGCAGCCGCTTCGCGCCGCCGCCCACCTTGGCCTTCACCGGGTGCAGATTCACATTCCAGCGCCGCCGCGTGATGTTGTGCGCGTGCGAAATGTTGTTCCCAAACTGGGGACCCTTGCCGCAAATATCGCAAACCTGTGCCATGTCTTTCTCCAAAAAGACGAGTTCCGCTCCCGCGAATTCTGGTCGAGGATGTCGTCGAAATTCCGGGGCTCCCGGACCCTGGTCCAGACCCCGCCGGATCGAGGCGCAGGCGCCCGAGCGCCCCACACGCCGAAATTTCAGTTTACCGGGAACTCCCCCGCACGACAAATCGCGGCCGCGTACTCCACGAAAACTTTCTCTGTCCTGGCTTCCAGATTCACGGTTCGGAAACGACGACAGCTTTGGGAAGCCGCGAGTCGTACTGCTCCAGCGCGTCACGCAACACTCCCGCCGACTCGTCATCCATCGCGTAGAAGCTGACCGTTCGGCCCCCCAGTTGCAGCGTCTCCGGCGTCGACCAACGCGCAACCCGTACCCAGCCCGCAGGGATCGATGATGGGCCCAGCGAGTCTCTGTTCCCCGGCTGAAACCAGGCATCGTAGACCATCGCGACCTTCACCTGCTGCGCTTCTGTTTCTTCCCGGAGAAACTCAGTCGTGTAGTGTCCCGCGCGCCGCGCCCGGAAAACCTCGCGGTTCGCGAGTCCCGTCAGATCGACACATCGAGCGTCCGAGAAATATTCAATGGCGCCGATGTCATTCGCGGCGATCACCGAATTCGGAAACTCGCTCCGCACCAGCTGCGCCATTTGCCATTGCTGCCAGTAGATATTGCGCGAGTACGACGGCAGCAGAACGAGGGGAAACACGCTCCGCACCAGAAGCAAAACGCCGGCTGACACCACCAGGATCCGAGCAGCTACGATTCCCGGCCGGTTTGCCATCCACCGCAACGCCGGCAAAGTGCAGGCCAACAAAACAACGCCCGCGCCAATCAGATAGTCCTCGTAGCGGAAAACCCAGCCCACGCGCGCCGTGCAGAAATGCACGCACCCCGCGCCGAACACCAGCGCCAGGGGAACGTACGCGCGATGCGAAGACTGCCGCGCCATGGCGATCAGCACCGCGGCCTCCGCCGCCAACAGCAACAGCAGATGCAATCCTTCGTGGTAGTTCATGGCCAGCCGGGCCAGTGCCTCGTGCACGAAGCCCGCTGACGCTACCGTTCCCCCCACTCCCTTCAGCGCCACTGAGTTGGGGAGCCAATATCCGCCGTGCGCCAGAGAGAATAGCGCATAGGCAAACACCGGCAACGCGGCGGCTGTTGCCGTCGTCGCCGCTGCCCGCCATCGCCGTTGTCCCGCGAGCACGCACACTGCCGGCCCCGCAAGAAACAAGCCCTCGTAACGGGTTGCCACCATCAAAGCCGTGATCGCAGCCAAGCGCCGCAACCTCTCTCCAGGCTCCTGACGCAGGAAATATTCGAGGAAGAGCAGCGTCAGCAGAAGATGCAGCGAGTGCTCCATACCCAGCATGCCCACCACAAAAAGAGGCGTGAAGACCACCATGACGATCAGAACGGCGGTCTGCCACCTTCGATCGCTGAAGTCCTTCAGGATCCTTCCCGCGACAAAGATGGTTCCAAGACCGAACATCCAGGAGAGGGCGAACGGCACGCATTCATGAACGCCTGTTATGCGATAAGCGCCGGCAAGCAGCAGCGTATAGAGAATCGACGAACTCGAAGAGCTAAACCCGTTGGGACTTACCCCCCACACTCCATGCAGGGCCAGGTTCTTCGCCATGGCCATGCCGATGTAAGTGTCGTCGACTGGATAAACAAAGTGGCGTTCGCAGGCCAGGTACGCCGCAATCGCCAGGATCAGCGTGATCGCCACATAGGACAGTGCCGCAATCATCGCTGGTTCCAGCCGATGACGCTCTACCGCTGGGGGAACGCGGGTCGCGCGGACTTCCGCTTCCCTTTCCGTTTCCAGCGTCGCCTGCATCATCGGGGTGGAGTCTAGCAGCCAATAGCCGACCACGCCATGCAACTTTATGGGATACCGCGCCGTTCTCCTCGCTCAACCTCTTTCGTTGGATGGCTGACCCCATGTCCATTTGTTATCCTCTCGCCTGTTCAAGCTGACGCCGGCTTCACCGTTGAACCTGTCGACAATCCATCTGCCAGGCAGGATCGACGCAGATAGTGTTTAAGGTAGCCATGCAGACAGTGACAGAGAAGCTTCCAGAGACGGCCGTTGTTCCGCGGACCCGCCGCGAAACCATCTGGCTGGTCTTTGGCGTCGCCGTCGCTGTCCTGTGCCTCTACACCTTTTCTGTTCTGGCCAACCTCCGCATCGGCGCTCCCGATGGCGTCAGAATCTTCGGATCATTCTGGGCCTCGGGTTGGGCCGCGGCGCACCAGCTCAATCCTTACGCTGCATACCCCCTCACGTACACTCCGGGAACTCCCCCGCATGCGAAGCCCGTCCTGGACCTCAACCTGAATCCGCCAACGCTGCTTCCACTGTTTGAGGCGCTCTCCTGGTTTCGTCCGGACGATGTCGTAAAGATATGGACGCTTCTCTCGGTTGCGCTTTACATCGGCAGCGCTTTTCTCCTGGTCCGGAAATATGAGCCGCAAATCCAGCACCGCCAGGTGATTTGGCTGCTGTTATCGTGGCCGGTCCTTAATACCCTGCGCATCGGACAGATTTACGGACTTATGACTGCCCTCGCCGTCGCTGCCTGGATTCTTATCGAGGACAACCGGCAGATTGCCGCCGGTATCTGCATCGGTATCCTGATCGCCTGCAAACCGAACTATGCCCTTTGGGCAGTCCTGTTGATTTTCTGCAGGCGAGAGCGCGCTGCCGCGACCGCTGCTGTGGTGAGTGCAGGCCTCGCCTGCGTGCCATTGATTCTCTATGGTCCCGGAATTTACCTCGAATGGATCCACGCGATCAAAGTGGATCCGCACTGGGCTTTCACCGTTGATATCTCCATCAGTGGCTTCGCTGCGCGTTTGGGCCACAGGCGAGTCGGCGAAGCAACATCGGTTCTCCTGCTTCTGTTCACTCTGGTGTTTGTCATCTGGAAACGCCCTTCCCTGCGAAACACCACCGGGATCGCCCTGTCCGTGGCCATGCTGGCTTCTCCCCTGGCATGGATGCATTATGCTCTGCTGCTCGCGGGACCCCTGGTGCGCAAAAGATGGAATTGGCTCATCACTGCGGCGATGCTGTTTCTCATGCCGCCTTTCTCCAGTGCCTTCTTTTTCCTCCCCATCTGCATAGTCGCTGCGTATTTCTTCACGGAGGCTGCGATCGAGGATCGGCCAGCCGCCCCCCTGCCGGCATGACCTGCGAGGTATGGCTCCATTTTCATCCCCCGGCTGCGGTGAGGCCCCTGCTTTTGTTATCCTCACTCCTGTGCGAGTTCTGTACGGCGTCCTCATGCTCTGTACGATGGCGCTTCTCTGGGCGGCCCTAGCCGTCGTCCGGCACATCCGCCACCAGCGCGAAGCCGCGGCCGCAAAGACGGAACACCACGATGAGCCCCTCTGAGCGACGGCCCTGGCTCTTCTCCCTCTGTACGCCGCACCCTGGACCCTGTAGCCTGTTACGATGAACTCCGCTTACGCCGCATCTCCAGCTCTGCCCCGCACCCAGTCCGCGCTGCTGCGGCGCCCGCTGGCTGTCGTTCTCGGCAGCCTGCTCGTGGCCGTTTGCGCGCACGTCTCCATCCCGCTATGGTTCACACCGGTCCCGCTCACCTTGCAGACCTTCGCCGTCCTTCTGCTCGGCCTGCTCCTCTCGCCCCCCGCCGCGGCAGCAGCCCTGGTCCTCTATCTCGGCGAAGGCGCAGTCGGCCTGCCTGTCTTCAGCCCCCACGGCCCCGCCGGATTTATCCATCTCATCGGACCCACGGGCGGCTATCTGCTCTCCTATCCATTCGCCGCCGCACTCACCGCGACCCTGCGCCGCCGCTTTGCGCAGCCCGAATTCGCCACGTCCCTCCTCGCCGCAGGCACCGGCAGTCTCGTCATCCTCGTGGGCGGAGCAGCCTGGCTCTGCATCATCACCCACCAATCCGTCGCAGCTGTTCTTCCCCTCGCCGTTTTCCCATTTGTCCCCGGCGACATCCTCAAGGTCTTTGCCGCGGCAGCAGCCGCCTTCGGTCTTCGCCGCTTCCGCCGGATCTGAACTCTGCTTCTCGATCACCGCGGCAAAGAATCCGTCGCATGGATAGATCCCTGGGAGCGTCCGCAGAAAATTTCCCACTGTCGCGCTACGCAACCGGTCGCGCCCCTGCGCGGTCACAACTCCACTCTCCGCCAGCCGATCCAGA
>Ga0181520_10004651_pt1 | contig 22728 bp, 18 predicted proteins | sample PEATcosm2014_Bin_29_FD_132451 | JGI IMG/M metagenome (GOLD analysis project Ga0181520, IMG submission 132451) | Peatland microbial communities from MTU Mesocosm Facility, Houghton, MI, USA - PEATcosm2014_Bin02_30_metaG | ecosystem: Environmental > Terrestrial > Soil > Wetlands > Peat | place...
AGCTCCGGACATCGTCGCTTTTCCTGCCCGCGTCCACGCCTCGCCGCGCGTAATCCAAGGCCAGCTGCTTCGCTTCGAGTCCGTCCTCATGGGACAGTTCCTTGACCATCGCGGCCTCGGCGGATTCCTGGAGGTAGGCCTCTTCCACCGTCTTTTCGCCGCTCTTGGGCTGGCCAGTAGCCGCTTGCGCCGTCGAGGCTTGCGTCGCCGTCTGCGCACCAGCGCCCAGCGTCAACGCAAACGCGATCGCCGCCGTCAGGGCCGCGCGGATTGCATGTTTCATCATTGCCTCCCGATTCCTATCTTCCATGTGTCGCCATGCTTCTCGAGCATGTAAAGAATATTCCGATCGCCCTTCGGGCTTACGGTTATCGCCTTTATGAGATCTTCCCTTACGAACTCGATGTCATCGACTTTATCGTTTTGCCGAGAGGGATATACGACATTCAAAAAATAATCCTTGAGCGTTTGAAGCCTGATGCCTTTGTTCTTGATTATCGGATATTCGGAGTATTGCTGAAGAATGGCCGGATCCGAATTGTGCCGGATGTATTCGTCGGTCAAATTCGAAAGCCAGGCGTCGTAGTCTTGACGCCGTATTATCTGGTTCAGCGAATCGATAAACGCGCGGACGTCGGCAATGGTCGCGACCTTCACCTCTTCGGGCACGGCATTAGGATCGAAAGCCGGGCCGGCCGATGGCTGGACCGCGGCTTGGGGCTCGGCCTTCCCGGTCGCCTCCTGAGGCGCTCGCGTCTTGGGAGGGCCGGCGCAGGACAGCGCGAGCAACGAAACCATGCAAGCTGCGGCGAGGAAGGCAGCTCCCTCTTTGAGACCAGGCATGGAGCCTATTCTACAGCGTATAAGGACAAATGTCAAAAGCGCGAACTGCCCGGCAATTTATTTTTATTGAATGACATCTCGTTTCGTTGTATTATGTCCCCCATAAATTGGAAAGCGCGGGGGTCCTTGCGAGCCGAGAGTGCTCCCGCCTCCTCGACGAGGTGCTAATGAAGGACATCGCAGCGCTTCACCGGGCTGAATACGACGTCGCGCCGGACGTAATAGCGGCGGCGCCCGGTGTGGTAAAGTTTCTCGGTGAGCACACCGAGGCCTCGGACGGGTTGGTCCTCGCTGCGGCGATTTCCTTCGAGATCCAGGTCGCCGTTTCGATACGACGCGATTCCTCGCTCCGTTTCTTCGCCGCCGACCTCGGCGAGCGCAAGAGGACGAGCGTCGGGAATCTCAAATTCAAAAGGGAGGACAGGTGGGCGAATTATCCCAAAGGCGTCCTCGACTTCCTCGTCAGGGAGGGCTTGCCCGCCAAAGGCCTCAACTTCACGATAACGGGCGATATTCCCGTCGGCCTGGGCCTCGCATCGTCGGCAGCCCTGGGCCTTGCCTCGGCCCTGGCTCTTAAGGAAGTCTTCGGCCTGAACAAGCGAGGCGAGGAGCTCGCCGATCTCGCGCGACGGGCGGAGACGGAGTTCCTCGGGCGTCCGGTACCCTCTTACGACCATCTCACGGGAGCGGCTCCGGCGGGAGGGACGGTGTCTATCGTCGATCTCAGGACGGATCGACGCCGTGCCGTCCCCTTTCTCGACGGTAACAATATCGTCGTGCTCACCGATTCCAAGGTGCCGCGGGTCAACGTAGACGCCGAGCTCAAGCAACGCGCCGAAGATTGCATGAAATGCCTGGCAGTCCTCGCGCGCGGCTCGTCCAAGACCCTCAGGGATTTCGGTCCGGAGGAAGTGGACGAACTCATGGGCAGCCTTCCGGAGAGCGTGCGAAGGCGCTGCCTCCACGTCGTCGAAGAGCTCGCTCGAGTCACCGAAGCCGAAGAGGCCCTCGTCAAGGGCGACGCGGCGGCATTCGGCCGAGCGGTCAACAAGTCGCATACCTCGCTCAGGAATCTCTACGAAGTCTCCTGCCCCGAGATCGATTGGCTCGCGAAGCGCGCCGTGGAGATCGAAGGCGTGCTGTGCTCGCGCCTGACGGGCAAGGGCTTTGGAGGCTGCACGGTGTCCATCATGTCCGAATCCTCTCTCCCCGAATACAGGAAAAAGCTCGAGGATTACGAGCGGATATTCGGATTCCGCCCCGCGATTCACGAGACGAGGCTCGCAGGCGGCTTGCGCGTCGTCGGTTGACCGATGAGGATACTCGTTACCAACGACGACGGCTTCGAGGCCGAAGGTCTCGTAATCCTCGCCGAAGTCCTGTCGAGGGAGCACGACGTGCGTATCCTCGCTCCGGACAGGGAGCGTTCCGGCGTCTCGCAGGCGATCACCCTCTGCGATGCGCAAAAACTGCGTAAAGTCGGGAGAAACGCGTTTTCCTGTTCCGGGACTCCCACCGATTGCGTGCTTCTCGCGATGCTCGGAGCCATCGGTTTCGAGCCGGAGGTCGTAGTTTCCGGCATCAATCGCGGCCCCAATCTGGGGACCGATATCCTCTATTCGGGAACCTGCGCCGCGGCGAGGGAGGCAGTCCTCGCCGGCGTGCCTGGAATCGCCGTATCCTGCGCGTCCCGCGCGCCCAGCCTACGCTATGGCGGAGCCGCCTCCTTCGTACTCAAGCGCCTGGACGCGCTCGCGGCTGCCTGCTCGGAGAACGCCTTCGTGAACGTAAACGCGCCGAGCGTCGACGACGATTCCCTCGAAGCCATCTGGACCCATCCTTGCCGTCGCGCCTACGCGAACGAGATCAAGTCCTTCTCCGGCCCCGACGGCTTCGATTATTTCTTCCTCATGGGGGGCGAATCGGGAGCGCGCGCGGACGACGCGAGCGACGTCTCGATCGTAAGCGCGGGGAAAGTCTCCGTCAGCCGGATCCTCGTCCAGCCTCAGGTCCCCGCGGGCTTCCTCTCCGGGCGGGAATTCCGTTAGGATATGCCCATGTCCGAGGCCCTATCCGAGGCCAGGCGATTGGTCGCATCCCGCGATTGGCTCGGCGCCCTCGCTCTCCTCCGCGGCGCCGAGCCCGAGGAGGACAACCGGTTCGAGATGGCCTACCTATTCGGGATCTGCTATACGCGGCTCGGCGAGTGGGACGACGCGCTGCTCTACCTCGAGCAAGTGGTCACCGGAGCTCTCGATCCCGTCCGCGAGCGTCAATGCAGAATGGCGCTCGCCTATGTCTATGCCCTCACGGCCAGGCATAAGCTGGCCGAATACGAATTGGCGCGGCTCAGGGATTCCGGCTACGAAACCGTACAGGTCTATTCTTTCCTGGCGTACACGGCATGGGCCCAAGGAAGGCCGGGAGACAGCCTGCGCTGGTACGGGAAGGCCCTGAAACTCGATCCCGAGAACGCGAACGCGCTCAACGGGATGGGCTACATCCTCGCCTGCGAAGGAATGGACGGCGCGCGGGCCTTGACCTTATGCCGGAAAGCCCTGGACAAGGCGCCCGACAATCCCGCATACCGAGATTCGCTGGCCTGGGCCTACTTTAAGCTGGGGTTCCTGGACGAGGCGAGGGATCATATAGGAAGGGCCCTGGCTCAAAGGCCGAGCGCGCCCGAGATCCGCGAGCATGCCCAAGCCATAAAGCTCGCAACGAGGTAAACCGGGATGAACCTGAGGCGATCTGTGATGCTCGCGTCCTTCGGCGTGGCCCTGGCGCTCTCTCCGCCGCGCGCCGACCGCGCATGGGCGCAATACGGCTCGGTCCTTCAATCGCCGGGGGCTGCCGAGCAGCTTCGCCTCGGAGTGCAGTCATATCACCGCGGCCATTACGCCGAATCCATACTTCTCTTCGAGAAAGCCCTCGCCTACGCGCCGGGCACGGCCTTGATCGAGTATTGGCTCGGCCGAGCCTACTTGAAAAGCGGCTACGAAGAGACCGCGCTTCGAGTCTGGCAGCCCCTCCTCGACGCGCCGGACCTGCCGCCCTTCCTGAAGGCCAAGGCGGACTCCCTGCGCGGTTCGAGGGCCATCCCTTCCGGCGCGGAAGCCTACGATTTCGTCGAGGTCGAGCGCTTCGAGGGAAGGGTCGGTCGGCAGTCTATCTTCGAACGGCCCTCGACGATCATTCCCCGACCCGACGGCTCGTTGTTCCTAGTGGCGCACGGTTCCGACGAGCTCGTCACTCTCGATTCCTCCGGCGTCGCGCGCGGTCGGGATAGAGGCGGACTCGCCGGCTTCGATAGGCCCTATGGGGCGGCCTTCCTGCCCGACGGCACGCTCTTCGTCACCGAGTTCAACGGCGATCGCGTGGCGAGAATCGCGCCGGACGGAAGCTCGAAGACTTTCGGCCGGAAGGGGAGGACGGCCGACGGCATGATCGGACCCCAATGCGCCGCGACGAACGGCGAGGGTTACCTATACGTCGTCGACTTCGGTAACGCGAAGGTCAGCAAATTCGACGACCAGGGCGTTTTCGTCCTTTCCTTCGGGGCCAAGGACGCGGATACCGGTTTCCCCGGCTTCGAGAGTCCTACGGGAATATACGTTGCCGACGGGATAGTCTATGTGGCGGATTCGATAGCCAAATCGATCTATAAATTCGACGAGTCGGGCAATTATATGGGCGTCCTGGCGGAAGGCGAACTCCATTCCCCGGAAGGGCTCTCCTCGTGGGACGGAGGCCGCTCCCTCCTGGTCGCGGACACCGACAGGATAGTCTCCATAGACCTGGAGACCGAGGCGCTGTCCGAACTGTACCGCGCGCAGGGCAAGAAGGCTCGTTTCGTCGACGCGGCCCCCGATTTCAACGGCAACCTCGTGGCATGCGATTTCGACGCATCGGCCGTCTCCGTCCTCTCGGATGCGTCCTCCCTGGCCTCCGGCTTGGATGTTGAGATCCAGAGCATCGATTCCAGCGCCTTCCCCAGGGTCACCCTCGACGTGATCGTGCGGGACCAGAACGGCGCCCCGGTCGTCGGCCTCAAGGAGGGCAACTTCTACCTTACGGAAACCGTTCGCAGGACGAGTCAGGTTGACGAGGGAGGAAAGGCGGTCATCCGCACCGAGGAGACTATTCAGCCCGTCTCGGAGGCGAGCTACCTCGGATCGGGCGATAGGGCGACGGACTCGCGAACGGCGATCGTTCTCGAGCGCTCCGCGGATATGAGCGCGCTCGGCGATTCCCAGCGCGCGGCCCTCACGGAGCTGTACTCGAAGCTGAGCGGCGGCGACCGGGATGGGCCCTCGCTGATAACCGCGGGACCTGTCCCGGCCCTGCAGTCGAAGGGCGATCTCTTGGCCGCCCTTCGCGTCGCGCTCTCTCCCGCCGCGGGACGCGGACGCTTCGATCTGGCGCTGCGCCTCGCGGCTACCGGACTCCTGCCGTCCGGCAACCGGGACGCGGTCGTCTACCTCGGCACCGGCGCCGTCGACGAGGCATCCTTCGCCGGCACTACCCTGTCCGAGCTCGCGGCGCTGATGCGCGACAACGGCATCCGCTTCTTCGCGGTGGTCCTCGCGGAGCCCGATCCCGCATTGCGCTATCTCGCCGAGCGAACGGGGGGCGGCATCTTCTCGGCCTCCAGGCCGCGGGGGCTCGGCGACCTCGCTTCCGAGATCGCGTCGGCCGCCACCGGGCGCTATCGCTTCTCCTTCACCTCGAAGGCCGAGACGAACTTCGGATGGGCGTATCTGGAGCTCGGCGTGGAGGCCTACCTATACAAGAAAAGCGGGAAGGACGAGCTTGGCTACTATGCCCCGCTCAAGTGAAGCGACCCTCTCCCTTGACTAAGGGGCGGCCTACGGATATATTTCCCGCCGTCGTCGAAGCCATCTTAGCTCAGTCGGTAGAGCGCGTGACTTGTAATCTCGAGGTCCCCGGTTCGATTCCGGGAGATGGCTCGGGCCGTCTTGAGCCGCTTCGATCCCCTGGGGAGATTCCCGAGTGGTCAAAGGGGGCAGACTGTAAATCTGTTGGCTTACGCCTTCGAAGGTTCAAATCCTTCTCTCCCCATCGCCCCTTCTCGCGGAGAAGGGGTTTTTTTTCAGGAGCCGCGTTGGAGAGAGAAAATGAGTGAGCCTTTCTACGCCCGGGGAGTACGGTTCTCCTGCGAGCGATGCTCGGCCTGTTGCAGGGGCGAGCCCGGCTACGTATTCCTGACGAAAGACGATCTGCGCAGGCTGCTGGCCAGGCTCGGCCTCGAATTCAAGGCCTTTTTCCGCGGTTATTGCGCGCTCGTCGACGTCGGGACGGGAATGGCCTTGAGTCTACGGGAGGTCCCGCGGGAAAACGGCTCCAACGATTGCGTGCTGTGGGGAGCCGGCGGCTGCGAAGTCTACGAAGAGAGGCCAGTTCAGTGCTCGACCTATCCGTTCTGGTCCTCGATAATGGAATCCAGGGAATCGTGGCGAAGGGAAGCGCTTTCCTGCCCCGGTATCGATTCGGGGGAGACGCGCTCGAGGGAATATATCGAAGAACGCCTGCTTGAGCGGCGCGGGGCCGGGACTATCGTCCTGAGCTACGGCGTCGATCCGGAGTGCTCGGATGAGGATACGATTCTGGGGAGTTAGGGGCTCGGTGCCGACCCCGCTCATGCCGTCGAAGGTCAAGAGCAAAATCTCGTCGACTATCCAAAGGATCTCCACGAAGGACATCGAGAGCCAGGAGGCCCGAGAATTATTCCTTGGCTCCCTGCCGGATTACCTCTTTTCGACGGTCGGGGGCAATACGGCCTGCGTGGAAGTGGCGACCAAGGAGCGCCGCCGCTTCATCTTCGATGCCGGTACCGGAATCCGCGAGCTGGGGAACGAGATTCTTTCCATGAAGAAGCCCGTGGACTGCCACATCTTCTTCTCGCACTTCCATTGGGACCACATACAGGGCTTGCCGTTCTTCGGTCCCGCCTTCGATCCGCGGTGCTCAATCGCCTTCTACAGCCCCGTCCCCGAGTTCAAATCCATCCTCGAAGGCCAGATGAGGCCGCCCTATTTCCCCATTACGATGGACGTGATGTCGGCAGCCAAGGAGTTCCGCGTCCTCGACGGCGATCCCGTCCGCGTGGGAGGGGTGAAGATCGGCTACCGCGCGATGAGCCATCCCGGCGGCTGTTACAGCTACGCCATAGAGGAGGACGGCATCCGGGCCATATACTCGACCGATACCGAATTGCGGGAGGACGACTTCAGCCGCACGCCCGAGAATAAAGCCTACTTCCAGGACGCCGATATCCTTGTGCTCGACACGCAATACACCCTGGGCGAGGCTATCGAGAAGTACAATTGGGGCCATTCATCGTTCAGCCTGGCCCTGGACTTCGCGGCGACCTGGGGGATAAAGAAGCTCGTGCTATTCCATCATGAGCCTTCCTATTCGGACCTGAAGGTAGAGTCCATATTCAAGAACGCGTCTTGGTACGTCGAGCACCTCGAGAGCAGGGGAATCGAGGTAATCCTGGCGCGCGAGGGTCTCGATATAGAGGTCTAGCCATGGACGATTTCACGCTGCGAATGGACCTCAGGTCGGCCTTGAGATTGTATCTTTTTTTGGAGGCGAGAGAGGACGAGCTCGCGCCCGGCGCCGCGGAGCTCTATGCCGCGCTCCGGGCTTACCTCTATGATCGCCTCTCGATAGAGGAAATGGAGTCGCCCGGGACTCTCCTCGCCAAGCTCGACGAGCTCTGAACGAAGCATTTACGGAGGCCCGCCTACGATAACAGGAGCATCAGGACGCCGGCTGGCTCGAGCCTTCGGCATCGCGCTGGCCGCCGTCGTCCTAGCGGCTGCCGCCTGCTCTGCCGCCCTCGTCATCGGCTCTCTTCCCTCGGGCGGCATCGGCTCCGGCGGTCTCGTAACCGTGGATAAGGGAGACGGCGCGCAAACGGTCGCCGCCGCCCTGGCGCGAAAAGGCTTCATCCGATCGGCATTGGCCTTCAGGCTTCTCGCCAGGGCCGAAGGCTTCGGTTCCTCGTTGAAGGTCGGGACTTACCGAATAAGCCCGGGGATGGGCTCAAGGGAAATACTCGACGAGCTGGTCTCGGGCAGGCAGGCCCTTTCCCGCGTCACCATACCGGAAGGCTTTACGCTATCCCAGATCGGCGGACTTCTCGAGCGCATCGGCCTCGTGCCCAAGGCCTCGTTCATCCAAGCCGCGACCTCCTCGTCGCTTCTCGCCGAGCTCGGGATCCCGGCCATTTCCGCGGAGGGTTATCTTTTCCCCGATACCTATTTCTTTCCGGTCGGTTGTTCCGCCGAAAGCATCGTACGCGAGATGGTGAAGGCCTTTCGCGAGCGCGTTTCTTCCATACAGGAAGCGACGTCGCTCTCGTCGAAGGAGTTGTACGAGCGCCTGACGCTCGCGTCGATAGTCGAGCGCGAGTACAAGTCGCCCGAGGAAGCGCCATTGATAGCCGACGTGTTCTACAATCGGCTCAAGATACGGATGGCCCTGCAATCCTGCGCGACCGTCGTCTACGTGATAACCGAGCGCCTCGGCCGGCCGCATCCCGACGTGATCTACGACCGCGACCTCAAGATCCCCGATCCCTATAATACTTACGAGCGCCGCGGCCTCCCTCCGGGCCCCATCTCCAATCCGGGCATGACTTCCTTGCGCGCCGCGTTCCGCCCCAAGCCCAGCCACTATCTATACTTCCGCCTCGTCGACGCGGATGCCGGGACGCATCACTTTTCGACGACGCTCGAAGAGCACCTGGACGCGCGCTCCCTCTTCATAAAGAAGGTCGGCGACTGATGGGACGGATCCCGGATCGCCTCGTGCAGGAGGTGCTGGACAAGACCGATATCGTTTCGGTGATCGGCGAGCATGTCCGCCTTGCGAAAAAGGGCGGCAGATGGGTCGGGCTCTGTCCTTTCCATGCCGAGAAGAGTCCGTCCTTCAGCGTCGATCCGGATAAGGGTCTCTATTATTGCTTCGGCTGCCAAAAGGGCGGCTCTACGGTCCAGTTCCTCATGGAGCTCGAAAAGCTCAGTTTTCCGGAGGCGATGGAGGATCTGGCCAAGAGGGCCGGGATAGCCCTCGCGCTCGAAGAAGCGCCCAGCGAGGACGAAAAGGAGAAAAAAGTCCTCCTCGAGCTTTACGACCGGCTTCGCGGCACCTTTCACTGGTTCCTCACCGGTCATCCATCCGGATCCTTCGCCAGGGAACGCCTTCGTTCCCGCGGCATCCCGGATTCGATCGTCGAGGATTTTCTGCTCGGCTATGCCCCTGGCGACAGGCGCTGGATGTACCATTTTCTTTTAGGGAAAGGCTATTCAATTGATTTTCTAGCCCATTCAGGTTTGTTCGCAGGTTCTTCTCGCGATTATCCCATTTTTTGCGATAGGCTTATTTTCCCCATCAGCGATGCGAAGGGAAGGGTGATCGCCTTCGGTGGGCGGTTGTTGGAAGGCGAGGGGCCGAAGTACATAAACAGCCCTGATACGCGGCTTTTCAAAAAGCAGGACAATCTTTTCGCATTAGAAAAGGCTCTGCCGACGATAAAGAAGCAGGGCGAGGCCCTTATCTGCGAAGGCTACATGGATGCGCTCTCCTTTCACGCCGCCGGAGTCCTCACGGCCGTCGCGCCTCTCGGGACGGCCTTTACGGCCAGTCAGGCAAGGCTCCTGAAGCGATGGGCCGACCGGGTCCTCCTTTGCTTCGACGCGGACGAGGCGGGGAAGAAGGCCGCCGAGCGCGGATGCGCCATCGCGGCGGGCGCCGGCCTCGACGCTCGGGTCGTCTCTCTTCCGGGAGGTAAGGATGCCTCCGAAATTTTGGAAAAAGAGGGAATGGGGACATTGCAAAAGATACGGGATTTCACTATAAATGGAGGCGATTTTCTCGTACGGCGAGCAAAGGAGCTTTTCGACATAGGCAGCGTGGAAGGCAAGGCGAGGGCTTCGACGTTTCTTTACCCCTACGCCGATGCGCTGGACTCGGAGATCAAGCGCGACGCTTTCCTGGATCTCGCGGCCAGGGACTTCGGGGCTAATCCTAAAGCGATGAGCGACGATTACGAGGCCGCGAAACGAGGGGCGGCCTCGCGCGTCTCCGGGCGGCAAGCGAGGGATACGGAAGATCGCAAGGCATCGGGGCGGCGCAGCGCGAGGACGGACGAGCTGGTCTTCATGGCGGCCGTGGCGCTCAATGCCGGGCGCTTCGAGGAGATGCGCTCGAAGATAAGGGCGGAGGATCTAGACGATTTCAGGGCTCGGGATATATTCATAGCCCTAGAAGAGAGCTTTCGAGCCGATGATCTAGGCATAGAGGCGGTCTTGGCGCGAATCGAGGACGAATCCGTACGGCTCTTCGTCCGCGAGGTCGCCGCCTCGGGCGAGATGGCGGAGAACGCCGATCGCTTCGTGTCCGACGGCGCGGGAAAGGTCCTCCGTCGCAGCCTGGAGCGAAAGCGGGAGCGGCTGCTATCTCGGATCGCAGAAACGGGCGGAGCGTCCGGCTTTTCCGACGCCGAGGCGCTCAACGATCTTTTGTACGAAAAAAAGCGTCTTGATACCGAATGGGAGGCTATGAAGGGTGAGCGCAATGAACGACCTTGAGCTGGACCCGGCGATCGCCAAGCTTCTCGAATACGCAAAAACGAAGAAGTCCATCAGCTTCGACGAGCTTTCCGATTTTCTTCCCGAGCACGTCCTCAACTCCGATAAGATCGACGGCATCCTCGCCCTCCTCGAAGCCAACGACATCAGGCTCGAGGAGGAGGATATCCAGATCGAGGACGAAGTCGCGGTCAAGGAGGCGGAAGCCGAGAAGAAGCGGCTCGTCTACAACGACAAGGAATCCTCCGTCGACGATCCGATCCGCCTCTATCTAAGGGAGATAGGCAAGGAGAACCTCCTCACCGCGGAGCAGGAAGTGGAGCTCTCCAAGTCCATGGAGGAGGGCGAGAACATAATCAAGGGCATAATCAAGCGATCGGGCGTGCTCATCCCGGAGTTCTTCCAGATCGGGGTGAAGGCGACGCGACGCGAGGCCAAGGATTCCTCTTTGCAACGCAAGGAGAATACCGAGAAAATAGCCGAGCGCAGGCGCCTCAACCAGTTCTACCGGGACATCATCCGCGACTGCCTGGCGGACCTCAAGGAATACGTCGAGCACAAGCGCCACATCCTCTCCCGCGGCGGCGATATCTTTACGGACGAAGGCCTGGCCGCCGAGCGCGAAGGCCTTCTGTCCCGTCTTAAGGAAGCGGAAATTCACCCGGAGGAAATAAACTCCTTCTCGGAAAAGTTCACCTTTTCGGCCAAGAAGATACGTAAGTACCGCAAGGAGCAGGAGCGCATAGAGCGGATATTGCGCATCTCGAGCATGCGCGAGCTCCGCACCCTGGGGCGCAACCTCACCGTCAAGGAGAAGCGCGAGACCATAGAAGAGGAACTCGGCCTATCCTCCGACGAGGTCAAGGAGAAGATCCGCCAGATCCAGGTTACGGAAAAGAAGATGCGCGAGCTCGAGACCATGTTCGAGTCCGACGCCGACTCGATAATCGCGATGGCCAAGGAGATCAACCGCGGCCGGATCATGATGAAGAACGCGAAGGATCGCCTGATAAAGGCGAATCTCCGGCTGGTCGTCTCGATCGCCAAGAAATATACGAATCGCGGGCTCCACTTCTTCGACCTGGTGCAGGAAGGCAATATCGGCCTGATCAAGGCCGTCGAGAAATTCGAGTATCGCAAGGGCTACAAGTTCTCGACCTACGCCACCTGGTGGATCAGGCAGGCGATCACCCGATCGATCTCCGACCAGGCGAGGACGATCCGCGTGCCGGTCCACATGATCGAGCAGATCAACAAGGTCGTGCGGGAATCCCGCCAGCTCATGCAAAAGCTCGGGCGAGAGCCCTCGGACGAGGAAATCGCGGAGCAGCTGGGTTGGCCGGTCACCCGCGTCAAGAGCGTCAAGAACGTGGCGCGCGAGCCCATCTCCCTCGAGACCCCGATAGGGGAGGACGAGGACTCCCTCCTCGGCGACTTCATCGAGGACAAGGAGGTGGAGAATCCGTCGGTCCAGACCGACTATAAGCTTCTCCAGGAGCAGATCCGCGCGGTCCTGTCCACCCTGCCTCCGCGCGAGCAGGAAGTCCTCAGGATGCGCTTCGGGCTGGACGACGGCTATTCCCTCACCCTCGAGGAAGTCGGATTGTATTTCAACGTAACCAGGGAGCGGATACGCCAGATCGAGGCGAAGGCGCTCAAGAAGCTCCGTCATTTCAAGCGCAGCCAAAAGCTGCGCGACTATATGGATCACTAGCCAGGTTTCGAATTCGAGAGGTGCCCTATGCTGATGGAAGAGGTTTTCGAGCGTCTCCGGGAATACCAGGAGATCCTCACCAAGCGCGTCGGGATCGAGCGCGAGGTCGACGAGATACCCAAGGCTCTAGACGCTCAGATGGAGCTGCTCTCGCGCGTCAAGAAGTCCTACCTGGAGAAGAGCGAGGCCTTCCAAGCCTCGGAGGCCAAGGTCCGCGAGTTGCGGCAACAGCTCGCCGAGGCCGAGGGATCGCGCGAGACCGCGGAGAAGCAGATGGATTCCATCTCGACGCAGCGCGAATACGAGGCGCTCAACAAGGAAATCCGAGATGCCACCGATCGCGAGCACGGGATCCGCAAGGATCTGCAGCGCGAAGAGCGCTCGCTTGCCGAGATAGAGGAATCGCTCCGGCGCGACGAGTCCATGATTCAGCTCCAGGAGGGCGAGATCGCGGAGAAAAGCGCCAAGATCAACGGCGAGAAGGAGCTCAAGGTCGCCGAGATCGAAAAGCTCAGGGCGAGCGAGGAGAGCTCCTCCGGCGGGATAGACAAGGACGTCCTGTTCAAGTTCGAGAGGATCATCAGATCCAAGCAGGGCCTCGGCATAGTCCCCGTCAAGGGCTACGTCTGCACCGGCTGCTACATGATCCTTCCCGCCCAGTTCGTCAACGAAGTGCGCTCCGGCAACCGCATCATCTTTTGCCCGTATTGCTCCCGCGTCCTGTATTATCAGGAAACCGAGGAGCAATCCGAGCAGCTGTTCGCCGACATCGAATCCGGCTCCCTCTCCGACCTCGAGGATTATTCCGAAGAAGGCGAGGACGACGGCTACGATGAGGATACCGACGAGGGGGAGAAGGACTCGTCCATGGAGGATTCGGAAGAGTGAATTTTGGCGGGCCGCGCCGCCGTCGCGTATCGTCCGCGGGCCTAGCCGCCCCGGGCGATACGCGGAGGAAAGTCCGGGCTCACGAGAGCGCAGCGCCGGGTAACTCCCGGGCCTTCGCCAAGCTCAGAGCGTCGTAAGGCGCGACGGGCGCGGCGGGGGACAGAAAGCGCCACAGAAAACATACCGCCCGGGGTCGCCAGGGTTCGAAGCAAGCGGTTCGAGAGCGAAAGCGATCGAATTGCGAGCCGAGGGCCGCTTCGCGGCCCTCGGTAAGGGTGAAAAGGCGGGGTAAGGGCCCACCGCGCCGTCGGCGACGACGGCGGCATGGCAAGCCTCGCTGCGAGCAAGGCCGAGCAGTGAAGGGCAGCTCGCCCCTCGTCTCGGCCCTTCGGGCCTCGACGTCGCAATCGCCTCTCGGCGATTGCGCGCCGGGATCGTCGGGCCGGGACGAACTTCACGGGTTGGTCGCGCGGATTCGACGGGTAACCGTCGGACGAGATGGATGGCGGCGGCCCCGAAAGGGGTACAGAACCCGGCTTATAGGCCCGCCTTTTTTTATCGTGCGGATTCTCGAGGCTTCAATCGTCGCAAGGGCGTTCATTGACGAGATTCGTCCTTTCGTGGTACAAGGAGGCGAGGCGTTATGGCGTCTCTGCCTTTATGGAACCCTTCTCCAGAACCCTTGAACACTACACCGGAAGCTATCTCGCTAAGCGCCGGCGCAAGCGGATGGCTATTGTCCTTGTTCTCGTCGCATCGGCGGCGTTATTGGGCGGCATCGGCCTGCGATTGAGGAAATCGGGCTTCTTCGAAAGGATAAGCGCTACCCGCCCGGTATCCAAGCAGAAGATAATGGACGACTGGAAATCGAAGAAATGGGACGATGTCCGCAGCGAATGCCTGGCCTCGCTCGAGGCGAAGCCTCTCGATCCGTTCTATCTGTCGTTCAGGGGCTTGGCGTCATTCTATAAAGGGATGGACTTGGCGGAGGGCGAGGATAGGGCGGCCCTGATCGACGAGTCGATCGCGGCGCTCAGGAAGGTCCTCGTCACGGGGAGGAGCATTCCGAAGGCGCAGATCGAATACGTCCTGGGAAAGGCCTATTACGATAAGGGCGATTCCTATTACGACGAATCGGTCAAATACCTGGAGCAGTCCATTGCCGACGGATACCTCGCATCGGATAGTCGGGAATACCTCGCGCTCGCCTATGTCGCGCTCGGGGACAAGGCGAAGGCGATAAGCAACTTCGAGGCCGCGCTCGCGAAGAGCCGAGCCGATCTCCTCCTCATCTCGACGGCCAAGGCCTATGTAGACGGGGGGGAGCCGGTGAAGGCCGAAGCCCTCCTCCTCGAGGTCCTGGCCAACGGCAAGGATGATTTGGCGAAGGAAAACAGCCGCTTCATCCTGGGAGACATTTACGGCGGGCGAGGCGACTTCGCCAAGGCCGAGGAGCAATATTCGCTCATTATCGCGATGGACGCCCGCTCGGCCGAGGCGCATTACCGGCTCGGCTTGGCCTACCAGTCGCAGGGAGATTCGATAAAGGCCCGCGCGGAATGGCGCAAGGCGGTCTCTATAGACCCCATGCACGCCGCGTCGCGGCAGAAGCTATCCGAGAAGTTATAGTCAAGCCCGGAGGTTCGTAATGGCTTTTCGCAGTATTTTCGATTCCTTTTCCCTCGATATCGGGATAGACCTCGGTACCTGCAACACGCTCATCTACGTGAGGGGGAAGGGCATCGTCGTGAACGAGCCATCCGTCGTCGCGGTCGAGCGCGGTACCAATAAGGTAGTCGCGGTCGGTTCCGAGGCGAAACGCATGCTGTGGAAGACGCCTGGGGATATAATCGCCAAGCGGCCGCTTCGCGACGGCGTGATCGCCGATCCGGACATGACCGAGAAGATGATCAAGTATTTCGTGCAAAAGGTCATATCGACTCGTTGGTTCGTCAAGCCCCGCATGGTTATCGGCGTTCCCTCCTGCATCACCAAGGTCGAGGAGAACGCCGTCATGGATTCCGGCTATAAGGCCGGGGCGCGATTCGTAAAGGTCATTCCCGAGTCTCTCGCGGCGGCGATCGGAGCGGATATTCCCATCTCGGAGCCGGCCGGGCATATGATCTGCGATATCGGCGGAGGTACGTCGGAGATTTCGGTTATCTCCCTGAAAGGCATGGTCGTGACCAACGCGATACGCGTCGGCGGCGACGAGTTCGACGAGGCGATCATAAAGCACATAAAGAACGTGCACAACCTGACGATCGGAGAGCAGACCGCCGAGAGGCTGAAGATCGAGATCGGGAACGCGAGCCCCGACAAGGTCATCGAGAAAGTCGAGATCAAGGGCACGGACGCGATCACGGGCCTGCCTCGCCGCCTGGAGATAGATTCGGTCGAAGTCAGGGAAGCGCTTCAGGAGCCGATCACCCAGATAGTCGAGGAGATAAAGAAGACCTTGGGCCAGACTCCGCCCGAGCTCGCGGCCGATATAGTCGAGCGCGGGATCGTCATGGCGGGCGGCGGTTCCCTGCTGAAGGGCCTGCCGAAGCTCGTCGCGAAGGAGACCGGCGTGCCCGTGATCCTTGCCGAACGGCCTCTCGAGTGCGTAGCCCTCGGAGCCGGCAAGTATTTCGAGACCATGAGGAGCCAGGATGGCTCCCAGAGCGTCTACGACAGCCTGAACATCTAAGGGCAACGTGGCCGATCAAACGCCGAGCGCGGGAACCAGGGGGCGCAGCGCCGTCGCCCCCATCCTTTTGGCGGCGAGCCTCCTATGCCTCATCGTCTCGACGAGGAGCCTGGAGGGGGTTCCCGAGAGCCTGGGCCTCAGCATCCTCGGTTTTTTCCAGAGAGGCTTCTCCGATGTCGGCGAATTCGTATCGGATACCTTCGCTTCGATCAGCGAGCTGCGCCGCTTGAGGGAGAATTACGATGAGCTGTCCGCGAAGCTCGAGCGGTATACGAACATGGAGAGAGGGCTTGCGGATCTCCGCGAGGAGAACAACAGGCTCAAGGAGCAGCTGGGCTTCTCGCAGGATATCGCCTACCAGCGCATAGCCGCCAGGATCGTCGCCAAGGATCCGGAGAATCTCTATTCGACCATCACCATCGACAAGGGCTTCGGAGACGGGATCCGCAAGAACATGCCGGTCATCGCGTTCCAGGACGGCATCGAAGGCTTGGTCGGAAGGATAGTCGAGGTCGGCGCCGGCACGAGCAAGATCGTGCCCATCTACGACTCGATGTCTTTCGTCGCCTCTCGCCTGGCCGGCGGCTCGCGAACGGAAGGCCTGGTCGGCGGGCAAGGATCGCCGGAATACCCCCTGCTCATGCGCTTCGTCAAGAAGCAGGCCAAGGACGAGATCCAATTCGGCGATCTCGTCGCCACCACCGGCTACGAGTCCGTGTACCCCTCGGACATGGCGGTCGGACGGGTCAAGAAGGTCAGGGTCCTGGATTACCAGACTTCGATCGATATCGAGCTCGACCCCGTGTTGGATTTCTCCCGCATCGAGTACGTATTCGTGGTGAAGCCGCCGGTCGCGGACGAAGGGGACTCGCGATGATCCGCAGCGTCGTGCTTTCCACCATGCTCCTCGTCGCCTGCGCCCTGGCCCAATCGGCCTGGTTCGGCGGCATCGCCGTCCTGGGCGTCACGCCGGACCTAGGCCTTATCGTATTGATCTGGCTGAGCTACATGAATGGGCTCGTCGCCGGGCCGATCTCGGGTTTCCTCTCGGGCTTTGCGGAGGATTTCCTATCGGCTTCGCCCCTCGGCTTTCATGCGTTCATCAAGACGGCCGTCGCGGCCGCAGCCTCGCTCCTGCATGGCTCCTTCTATATCGACAAGCTGCTGCTCCCGGTGATACTCGGCTTCGCGGGAACGATCGCGAAAGCCTTGGCCGCGGGGGCGCTCTTCCTCCTGTTCGGATCCAAGGTTCATGCCTACTCCCTGGTGGAACGCACGATATGGATCGAGGCGGCCTACAACGGGCTGCTCGCCCCCCTCGCATTCCTCCTCCTCGGCCCCCTGCGCCGCTTGCTGGCCACGGAGCGCCGACGGGGATGAGCCGCTCGTCCATACCCGAGAGATTCGAGAATTCCCGCGATTCCTCGGCGAGCAGGATACGGAGCCTTTCCGTCCTCAGCCTCGTCCTATTCCTGAGCTATTCGGGCTATCTCCTATACCTGCAGGCCATCAGGGGCGGCGAGTATAGGAGCAAAGCGACCAAAATCTCGCAACAGAGCAATGTGATTCCCGCCCAAAGGGGAGAGATATACGATAGGACTTTCTCCACCCCCTTCGTCGTCAATACCGACTCCTTCGCCATCGATATCACCCCCGCCGATTTGCCCGACGCGAAGCGCGAAGCCGTATTTTCGAATCTGGCCTCCGCGCTGCGAATGCCGGTCGCGGATATCCGGAAGAAAATAACCCCTGCGAATTATCACCTATACCAACCGATCGAGATCCTCGGCTCGGTTTCGTACGATACCGTTACTTCCCTCGCCGAGAGGATCGATGAATTCCCGGGGGTATCCTGGCACTCGAAGCCTGTCCGCAACTACATCGAGACCGGCTCGCTCTCGCACATCATCGGCTACGTCGGCGACATTACCAAGGATGAGCTGACGCTCATGTACAATCAGGGCTACAAAGCGGGCGACGTAATCGGCAAGACGGGCATCGAAAAGCAGTACGATACCGAATTGCGCGGCCGCGACGGTCGCGAATTCCGCACGGTCGACGTAAGGGGCCGGAGCATCGCATCGGAGCAGGGAATCGTCGACCCGCCGGTAATGGGCTCGAGCGTCGTCCTCACGATCGACGATACGATTCAAAAGCTCGCGGAGAAGGCCCTCGGTCCCAGGATGGGGTCCGTCATCGTAATGAGGCCCGCGACGGGAGAGATCCTGGCGATGGTTTCCTATCCCTGGTACAACCCGAATCTCTTCACGGGCGCGAACGCAGGCGACGAATACGCCCAGCTTCTCGCCGATCGCAACAATCCCCTCCTGAACCGGGCCGTGCAATCGAGCTATCCCCCGGCCTCGACCTTCAAGGTCATCATGACGACGGGCATCATCGAAGAAAAGGCCTTTCCGACGGATAAGAAAGTCCTTTGCACCGGGCAGATCAGCTACGGCGACAGGGTTTTCGACTGCTGGACCAAGAAGCCGGGGCACGGTTGGCTGGATCTGAAAGGCGGTCTCGAGAACTCCTGCGACGTGTATTTCTGGACGGTCGGCAGGGATTACCTGGGCATAGAGCGGATCGTCTCCTATGCCAAGGAGTTCGGCTACGGCAAGGCGACGGGCATCGACCTGCCTGGAGAGCTCGACGGATTGGTCCCGACGCCTCAATGGAAGGAGCGTCGAATACACGAGAAATGGCTCGGCGGCGATACGATGAACCTCGCGATCGGCCAAGGAGATTTACTGGTGACTCCTCTCCAGATGGCCGACATGATGTCGATGATCGTCAACGACGGAATCGTCTATCAGCCGCACGTGCTCAAGGAGATACGCGACCCCTCCTCGGGCGCCATCGTACGGACCGTCATCCCCAAGGAGATCCTTCGCTCGAATATCTCGAAGGATACTTTCGCGGAGGTGCGGGACGACCTGCGCGGAGTCATTACCGAGGGTACCGCGAAATTCCCGGTCAATACCAAGGCCGTCCAGGTGGCCGGCAAGACGGGTACGGCAGAGGTGGGATTGAAGGACCATTGGCATTCCTGGTTCGTGGCTTTCGGCCCTTACGACGCCCCCGATCCGAAGGATAAGATCGTCGTGGTCGTGATGGTGGAAGCCTCCAATCCCTGGGAATGGTGGGCCCCGTACGCGACGAACAGTATCTTCCAGGGAATGTTCGCCAAGCAAAGCTACGATCAGGCGGTCGACACTCTCGGCCTGCGGTACCTGGTGCCGAGACAGGGGCGCATCGAATGAATCTCAGGAAGACGATCGCCGAGATGGATCTTGCGCTCCTGGGCGCGACCTTGGCCCTGACCGTGCTCGGCATCCTCTCGATTTATTCTTCCGGCATAACGGCCGAAGGCGTCCACGTATCCAACGAATACTTCAAGCAGATTATTTGGGCCATCTCCGGCCTGGCGATACTGGCGGTTTTTTCCCTGATCGATTATCAAAGGATGAAGGATTACTCCTCCATCATATACGTGTTCTTCCTCCTTCTCATCCTGTACGTTCGCTTCTTCGGCCATGAGGTCAACGGCGCCAAGTCCTGGATCGGCCTATTCGGGGAATTCGGCATTCAACCCTCGGAGTTCATGAAGATGGCGACCATCCTCTTCCTGGCCCAATACCTATCGGAATCCGAGCACCAATCGTCGTTTCGCAGGCTGCTCATGGCCTTCGCTATCATCCTTTTGCCCGTAATCATCATTTTCACGCAATCGGACATGGGCACGGCTCTCGTATTCTTTCCCATCTTCCTTTTCATGGCCTATATGGCCGGCATCGAGCGTCGCTATATCTTCTTCATTATCGCCGCCATCCTCGCGATGGTCGTCCTTACGATTCTCCCCTTGTGGGAGCAATATATCCTAAAGACCCCTACGGCCTTCCTTTTCATACTCTACAAGGCGCCTTACGTGCTTTACCTGATAGGAGTATCGATCCTGATACTCTGCATGTCCCTCTGGGGCTGGCTTTCTTTCAAGAAGAAGTACTATTTCTGGATCGCGTATGTCGCCCTTCTCGTCGCGGGCGCCCTGACGGCCTCGGTCCTCGCGCACAAAGCCTTGAAGGAATACCAGATAATGCGGCTCATCGTATTCCTGGATCCGAGCATAGATCCCCGCGGGTCCGGCTGGAACATCCTCCAATCCATCACCGCCATCGGTTCGGGAGGCGTATTGGGCAAGGGCTTCCTCCAGGGTACGCAGAGCCACTATCGCTATCTGCCTCAGCAAAGCACGGATTTCATCTTCTCGATAATCGCCGAGGAATGGGGCTTCATCGGAGGCTTCATCGTGTTTTCCCTGTATTACATCCTCCTGAGACGATGCTCCAACCTCCTCAAGACCGTAAAGGATTCCTATGCGACCTACGTCGTGGCCGGAATAATGGGCATGATCTTCTTCCATTTCATGATCAATGCCGGCATGGCGATGGGGATCATGCCCGTAACCGGGATACCCTTGTTCTTCCTGTCCTACGGGGGCGCATCACTTTGGGTCATCATGATCGCGATCGGCTTGCTGCTGGGCATTTCCGCGAGGCGGTTCAGGGCGTGAGGGGCTCGGATCTCAGGCGCATCGAGCCTCGTTCGGTATTCGGAGGAGATCTGCTTAGCGTCGAAAAGCCTTCGCGCTACCTGGGCGGCGAGATGGGCTCCATACGCAAGGACGACGATTCGCTCCTGACCATCGCCCTCTGCTTCCCGGACCTCTATGAGATCGGCATGTCCAATAATGCCATTCGGATCCTCTATTCGGGCCTGAACGCGTCTGCGCTCGTCAGGGCCGAAAGAGTCTTCGCGCCCGCTCCCGATTTCGAGGCCCTGCTCGCGAGGAGGGGGGTTCCTCTTTATACTCTGGAGTCCGGAATCGCTCTCCATGAAGTCGATATCCTGGGGCTTTCCCTCGGTTATGAGCTTGCCGCTACCAGCGTAATCACGGTCCTCGAATCCGGCCTGATCCCCGTACGTTCGTCCGAAAGAGGGGAGGGCGACCCTATCGTGATAGCCGGCGGTCCGGCGGCGACGAATCCCCATCCCCTGGCCGCCTTCCTCGACGCGGCATTCATCGGAGAAGCCGAGGCCGGCTTTTTCGACTTGGCGGAGGAAATGGCTCGCCTTAAGCGCCGGGGAATAGGGCGATCCGGCATTCTCGAGCGCTTGCTGGACGTCGAATCGATATGGATGCCCAGTCGAAACGGAGTCGGCGGGAAACGCGCTCGGAGAGCGGTATACGGCGGCTTCTCGAGCTCTCCGGCGATGACGACTCTGCCCTTGCCGACCTTGAAGACCGTCCAGGATCATGGGACGGTCGAAATAATGCGCGGTTGTCCCAATGCTTGCAGGTTTTGCCACGCCGGGTATTATTATCGGCCGCAAAGGGTCAAAGCCTACGACGCGATCCGTTCGGAAGTGGAGAGCTTGGTAAGGCTCGGCGGCTACCGCGAGATAACCCTCGCCTCCCTGTCCTCGGGGGACTATCCCGGTATCGGCGAGCTTCTCGATGGCCTAAGCGCGGAATGGGGCGAATCGAGGGTCTCGTTCCAGCTTCCTTCCTTGAAAATCAGCAGCTTTACCTTGCCGATCGTACGCAAGCTCGCGAAAGTCCGGAAGTCGGGCCTGACTTTCGCGGTGGAATCCCCCGTCGAGGAATGGCAACGCGCGATCAACAAGGAGGTTTCCTTTGAAAAGACCCTGGCGATCCTTGAGGAGGCACGCTCAGCCGGCTTCAGGCAGGCCAAGTTCTATTTCATGATCGGCCTACCCGTGCCTGGCCGCGGGCCGGGAGAGGCCGAGGCCATCCTCGAATTCTTCGCGCGGCTTCGTTCCAGGATAAGCTTCCAGATAAACGTGAACGTCGGTACTTTCGTGCCCAAGCCGCACACGCCCTTCCAATGGTCGGCCCAGCTCGGCGAGTCGGAATCCCTCCAGGCCATGAATATCCTGCGTACCGGGTTCCGGCAATTCAGGAATATAAAGCTTTCCTTCCATTCCCCGTTCGTTTCCCAGCTCGAGGGAATCTTGGCCCGTGGCGACGAAAGGGTAGGGGAATTGATACTTGAAGCCCATAAGCGAGGCGCAAGGCTCGATGCATGGGAAGAGCATTTCGATCGGGATTTGTGGCGTTCGGTGATCGAGAATGCCGATTGGCCCGTCATCGAAGAATGCTGCGGCGAAAGAAAAATCGAGAGTCCCTTACCTTGGGACGACATTTCCATTCGCGTCTCGAAATCGGCACATATTCGGGAATACGAAAAGGCGCTACGATTCGAAACCACTTCGGCATGTATCGAAAACTGCACGAATCCCTGCGGCTCCTGCGGCGACGAGGTCCGTATCGAGCAAAATAGTCTACACGGCGAAGCGGTAATAAATCCGGAGAAAGAAGCCGTTATAACGCGAAAGACCGAGGGAAGGCTGTTGCTTCAATATTCAAAGACGGGCATCGCATCGTATCTGCAGCATTTATCGATCGTCGATGCCTTCGATCGCGCCATATTGATGTCCGGCATCGATGTAGTCTATTCGGAAGGATTCAATCCGATGCCGCGCTTCGAGACGACGCAGCCCCTACCGATTGCCGTCGAATCCGATTGCGAAATGGCTTCCATGCTTCTCTACTCGGAAGTCGATCCCATCGAATGCATGAACGGGCTCAACCTCCGTCTCCCCGCCGGTCTTCGGATCGAAGCCGCGGCCTATTTCCCCATGGTCGGTGGAAAGAAGCAAAGAACGATCGGAAGCCTCGAATGTGGATCGATATTTCGGATTTCGAGAAACTCGGAAGAGGATATTGATGCGCCCATGAAAAAACTCGAAGCCCTCATAGAAAGCCTCTCTCTTGCGGAGGTCCAACTGCATCGAGACTCCGAATCTTCATATTCTTTACGGATTCCGTTGCCGAAGAAAAAAGAATATGGACTCATGCGCTTGCTCGAGCGCTGTATCGATGC
>Ga0181520_10004652_pt1 | contig 22727 bp, 18 predicted proteins | sample PEATcosm2014_Bin_29_FD_132451 | JGI IMG/M metagenome (GOLD analysis project Ga0181520, IMG submission 132451) | Peatland microbial communities from MTU Mesocosm Facility, Houghton, MI, USA - PEATcosm2014_Bin02_30_metaG | ecosystem: Environmental > Terrestrial > Soil > Wetlands > Peat | place...
CCAAACTTGATTTGGGAGAGGAGTCCGGAAAGCAGAGCGGCGACGTGCCGCCGGGCGCCGGATGTGGCCCGAAGCGTGTGACCGGACAGAGTAGGGATGGAAACGGAAGACGAGCGCTTCATGATCTGCATAGACCGAGGAATTCTCGGCTTGCCAAACCCGCGCTGATGACTGCGGAACCATCTCATTGCAGCCTGCTCAAGAGACCTGAACGGCGAACGGACATACCCTCTTTGCGCGTATGGTGACGGGATTCTCCGTCTGCGAAGAAACGAAGGGCCTAACTGCCGCGATTTGTGACCGCGAAAGGACATGGGAAACGCCTCGTATGGGATGTGTCTTCGGTTCGGGCTACTCGAATGCCTGGTCGGCCCTGAAGCGGACGATGGTTAGCCCAAGGGGATCGACTGCGAGTTCGTTATTCTTCACGTTCTCTCGGAAGACATAGGTGACGGTGGCCGTCCAACGCTCGCGCTTCAACTCGGTATGGTCAGTTGGATTCGAGAACACCTTCACGAACTCGATTCGCGCCGAATAGGGCGACTGCCGCAGGTCGTCGAGCACGACCTCTTTCACCTCGACATCGACATACGGAAGCGAGCTGTCCTTGATGTAGGTCGGAATGATGTTGTCTTTCCGTTCCTGATCGATCACAGCCCGCTGAACGTCGCTGTTGAGGAAGTAGAGAGCATTCGTCTGGTCGCGCTCGATAGTGAAGCGATTCCGGCTGAAATAGAGTTCCGCGAAGCGGGTCAGGTAATACTTGTTCTCGGCTTCCTGCGGGCGGTACTGGAAGTTGCGGTAGTCGATGGCCTCAGCCCTGCCCACATCGTTGATGCGAACGATCATGGGGTGCATACTGGCGAGCGCGCTCTGGCTCTTGAAGGTGAGCGCCGCCAGTGCGAGACAGACGATGGCGAGCACGAGGATTGTCACCTTCAGATAGGTGTTCATAACGAGCGGGTCGCCATACTGTTCGAGGTAGCGTTCGGCGGCTCGTGTGATCTCAGGTGTTGCCTTGGTTTCGGTACTCACATCCGACCTCGTTTCTCCGGCATTGTTATATCGCGGCGCGGAAGGCCATCATCGCCATGCCGAGTCCACTACTGCCGCCACCGGTGTGGCCGCTGAAGAGGGACTGCGTCATGGCCGGAATCTTGAACAGGATGTAGATACTGACGAAGACAAGAAGAATCAGCAACGGCAGTTCCTGGACCATATTGCCGGGGTCTGAAAACGCGACAAGTTGTGTGTAGTATTCAGCTAGCACATGAGCAAGAATGCTGAATACTGCGGCAGCCAGCACCTTGTAGAAGCAGAAGCCCATGAAGGCGCGGAGCCATCCCCAAAAAAGGAATTCCAGCTTGCTGAATACAAGGAAAGGGATGAAGACAGGGCCAAGCAATCCGATTACGGCGCTGGCAATTGCTCCATAGGCGATGATGGCACTCACTGCGGCCGAAAGAACGGCAATCAATACCTGGATGATTACGTAGACAATGGCGTAGTAAGGATTCATCAACGCCTTCGTTATGCCCGGTCCGCTCGATGACTGCGCCTGATTCAGTGTGTTCTGAATACTTGTTACACTGTCGGTTCCAATGACCGACACAAGGTACTGTGCGCCGCCGTTGATAAAGCCCCTCAGCGAATAGCCGACGCCGGGTATGGAGCTGTCGTAAAACTTCACCATCGTATAGGCAAAGGTGATGAGCAAAAAGAAGTTCAGGAATTTCCCCATGTTGAATCCTGGGCCGCCGTTCGCAGAGGCCAGAGCCTCCTGAACGCCGAACCATACGAGCATGATGGTTGCGAGAGCGATGCAGATACGAAGACCGAGTGCATCAATCGATGGTGACGCAGTGCTGGCCAATGTGTCGCAAGCCTGAGTAATCCAAGTGAGTAAGCCCACAATCTGCCTCGCTCTCGGTGGTTGAGGTTAGTACGTCAAGGCTTGCGCCGCTCCGTTATAGGCGGGGGCGACCTGAGCCTGGTAGGTGTTATTGAAGTTGCCAGCATCCAGAAACCCGGCTTTCAAGGCGTCCTGTTGTTGCTTCTGTGCAATCATTTGTTGCAGAGCAAGATTGGCGTTGATCTGGTTGGCATCCTGCTGCGTGCGCAGTTGCAACAACAGGGCTTGATTGATGCGCTGAAGCGTGGCCATAACGGTCTGTTGGCTGGGGTCCTGGTTCTGCGATGCGGCCTCAAGATTGGCTATGTCCGTCTGTCGTGCAGTTTGATTCGCGCGGATGGTACCAAGCACTTGCAGGTTGGTGCTCATCACGGAGTCGCCAATGTCGATGGTGGCCCCCTGCGCGGCGATTTGCTGTTGTCCGAGGACACTCGTCGTCCCGTATCCGGGAACCATGCTGGGAGTGCGTGGCACGACAGCTTGCTGATACGAGGCCGCCGCTCCCGTTCCCGTATTCGACGCATTGAGCCATCCCATCGAATTGCCGTAGGTGTTCGAGATCTGCTGCATGAGCATCAGGTCGCTACGCGGGGAAAGGAAGCGCTGATAGAGCATGGCCGGCGAGTTCATCATCTGGCGGTAAAGGTTGTACTGCTGCTGTACGGTGTTGTAGGTTTGCAGGGCAGTCGTAGCGATCTTGACGGTGTTGGTAAAGATCTTCGTTCCGTTCTCGATTTGCTGAGCTTCATTCTCAAGGGACTTACCTTCGTTTTCGATCTGCACGATGGCATGGCCTGATTGCGTCGGGTCGAAGACGATGCCGGAGCCGAACTGCGCGTTCGCGGTTGTTGCGCCGACGAAAAGCGCGATGGTTAGTGGGAGTGAGAGACGATTCATAATGGAACCTCCTTTGGGGGAATTGAGTTACTGTTTTGGTGGTTGTTTGGGAGTGGGCTTCTGAGCTGCCTTGGACGAGTCATACTTCAGTGCGTCTGCTGCCCCACTTGTAGTCGTGGAAGGACTCGTTGTCATTTTCATGGCATCTCTTTCTCCCTCGCGACAAACTTCGACGGCTGTGCCGGATTTGAAGCACTCCTGCACACCTTTGCAGACTTGCGGTGTATCGCCAGATGCGCATTGTTCTTGCTTCTTGCAGCCAGTGAATGCCATGGTGAAAGCCAGCAGAGCAACGACGGGGAAGGAGCTGTACTTCATAGGGAACCTCCTCAGAACGTTTGCGGAATCGTGTGGTTGCTATACGCAGGCAAGAGCATGTCCTGCGTGAAAAAAATCTTCACGCGGTGGCCCTCACGAATCGTGATGGTGGGGGGAATCTGCATGAAGCGGTCCAGGATAGTGTTTGCGGATTGGGAGATGCTGCCTGCGGTGCCAGTGGTGAAAGCCTGGGAACCACTGGTGCTGATCGTGCCGCCGCCCTGGGTAATTTCGCCCGCTCCGGCAATCACACCTAAAGCGATAGACGCTCCGAAGATTTCAAAGTAATGGTTGTTGACTTTGTCTTTTATGCCTTCCTCGCCGATCTGGTCGAGGCCGTGGAATTGGTCAAGATCGACCGAGTAACCGTCTGGCATAATGAGGCGGTGAAAGACGACGGCCATCCGTCGCTGTTGGCCAAAGCCCGCCGCGCCAATCTTCTTTGCTTCGCCTAGAACGACGGTTCCTTCGGGGATGATGACGTGCTGGTGGTCGTGCGAATACAAAGGATTCGAGACGAGAACTTTGACTGGTCCTGCGGCGTCTCCGTCCAAGCGATTCATCAATACCGTGTCTAGAACCGAACCCTCATAGACGAGGTATGGCTGGCCTACCGCTGAATCGACATTGGCCTCCAACGAGCGCTTGTAGCCTCCGGCTGGCTCTTGCGATTCCCCAAAGGCTCGCGGCGATTGAAGGGTGGTATCTTCCGGCCGCTGGGTAGTCTGGCCACGCTGGGCAGGCAACATCTGTCCTGGCGCTTGTTGCGGCTGGTCTGGAGCACGAGCGTAAACGAGATTCGAGGCGAAGCGAGACTCGTCGGCCCGCTCACGCTCCTTCGCCGCGATAAGCTGTGCCTGCTGCTGCTCCGGGCTGAGTTGAGGCTGTGCGTTGCCTGGTTGTCCAGAACCCGCCGGTCCGTAGCCCGCTTGCGGGCAGGGCTGGCCCGGAACGCATGGCGCGGCAGTGCCAGTCGGCCCATAGGCCGCGGCGGCAGCTTGCTGCGCGGGCGTCGCAGACGCGAGTGTGGGATCGCTGCCAGTAGTAGCGGCGTTTGCCGCTTGCAGCTTGTCTTTGTCTTGTTGTGCCTTGAGCTGGTTTTTCAAGTCCTGCACGTTGTTGTCGGTATTGTCCTGGAGCATCGGCTGCGGCGGCTGTCCCTTCGCTGCCGCCTGCTGCGCTGGAGTCTTCTTGCTGGTCGAACTGAAGAGCGCCGCCACGATTACCAGCAACGCCGTGCCAAGGTACACGAAGGTCTTGAGGTTTTTTTGCAAGACACCCTTCGGCTCGTCCTTCGTGCGGCGCAATTCCGGCTCAATCTGCGGCCCGGTCTGCGTTTCAGTGCGGGGAGTGAAGATGTTTTCCGGCATGACGATTATCCCTTCCGAGTGAAGTCCATGCGCTTCTTGCCCAGCTCGATATAGCCTGAGTCCACCACCTTCGGGATGATGTAGGTTCCGTCCCGAAGGTCATAGCTGATGAGGTTCGGTTTGCCATCCTTCATCTCGTAGACGCTGAACTTTTCCGGCGCATTCGTCTTGATGTAAGTGAACTTGTCGTCGTGATAGATTGACTGAACATCGAAGGGCGCTTCGTTCGCCTTGTAGCTGTAGTCGAACTTCAACTGCATCGGATACGCGCTCTTGTACTCATCCACTGCCTGCTCAACGTGCGATTGCAGAGCAGCAAGCTGCTGCCGGCTCTGCTCCAGTTGGGCGGCAGGTACGAACTGCGGGGGACCGCTGGCCGCGACAATCGAGGAGTGGTCGGCAGGTTCAATCAACACCTTGAGATCTGGTGCGGCAGAGGTGCCGGACACATCTTCAAGCGTGAACGAATAGATGTTGCCTTTGTCGGTGATTAGGTTGAGGTTGGAACTGATGCCAGCCTTGGCCGGATGGACAAAGCAGAAATTGCCCACCACATCGACAATCCAAAAATCCTTGTCTCCGGTAGCTGCCTCCATGATCTTCTCGGTGGGCGGAACCTCGATCAGCGTCGTGTATTTCAGCTTCGCGTGAATGGGAACGATGTCCTGTGAGTGGTACTGAACGGTGCGCGCTGACGCCTCTTGCGCGACGGCAGCAAGAGAGGGAAGCGCCAGGGCAAGCCAGGCGATGAAGATGAGTTTGCGGGTCATACAATAGCTCCTCTGGGGTTGGGAGTAATGGTGCCGGCCTGCGTGCGAGGCCGGAATGGAAAGTCCTCCGCGAGCCGACGTAAGCCGTCGGCAATGCCGAAACGCTCGAAGTAGTCGCGCTTCTTCAAGTTGTCGCGGGCGTTGTTCGTCGCCATCCAATGCGAAACGGAATCGACGTTCAACTGGACCTTCTTCGAGGTCTGGGCCTTGCGGATGAGCATCTGACCCGGCGGAACGAGACCTGCTATCAGATCAAGTTCCGTGTCGTTCAAGTGAAACGCCTCCCGGTACACGTCCCGGTTCATCTCCGGGTTTGCAAGGAATATCTTCGTCGGGCAGCTCTCGGAAACGACTTGCAACATGCCCGACTCTTCAAGCTCCTTGATGGACTGCGTGGCCAAAATCATGGCTGCGTTGTGCTTGCGCCAGGTCTTCTGCGCCTGCACGACGTAATTTCTGATGGTCTCGTTTTTGATAAAGAGCCACGCCTCATCGAGAAGAAAGAGCTTGAAGGTCGCCAGCTTCTTCGCGTCTGCGATTTCGTTGCTTGCTCGGTGCAGCACATAGAAGAGCAGCGGCTCAAGGACATCAGGCGCGTCGCCCCATCCCGCAAAGTTGAATGTCTGAAAGCGGCTGAAGGAAAGCGTGTCTTCGGCATTGTCGAACAGGAAACCGTGTTGGCCGCCGCGCGTCCAACGTCGCAGGCGGTCTTTCAGCTCTCCGATGATGTTGGCGAAGTTGGAAACGGTTCGCTGCTCTGGCTCCAGCACGTACACGCGCTCGATCGCATCCCACAGCTTGCGCTCTTCTTTGAAATCGAGCCGGTAACGCTGTTCATTGCCCTCGATAAGCACACGGAAGAAGCTGAAGAGAAATTGCAGATTCTCTTTGCTGGGGTCGAGCGAAAATGGGTTGATTGTGAAGTCGCGCGCCTCCTGCCCGACGTTGAGGTACGAGCCGCCGAATATCTTTGTGAGCGATTGGAAGCTCCCGCCGATGTCAAAGATGAAAGTCAGGGGCGCATACTTCTGCGCATTTTGCAGGATGAAGTTGCAAAAATACGACTTGCCACTCCCTGTCATTCCGAGGATGAGCGTGTGGGCAACCTCGCCATTATGCAGGTTGAGAAAGTACGGCGTATTGTTGTCTGTTTCGAGCGCGGCCAGGTATTCCGAACCGAGGTGGGCGTTTGTCTTCTCACCGGGAAGAATTGTAAAGAGAAAGCTCAGGTCGGCATAGTTCGAATTCAGCAGGTACAGCTTGCGGAGATTAAGAGCATGGTTGCCGGGAACCGTGGCGAAGTATGCGTTGAGCTGGTTGTACGTTTCGACGAATAAATTGCCGTCGACGTTCGTGAAGACGCCGCAGAACTCGCCCACAAGCTGCTCAAGCTCCGGCTTTGAGCGGCCATATAGCACAATCGTTAAAGAAAAATCGCCAAGCTGTTGGCCGTCGCCCAATGCACGCAAGCAATCGCCAAGGTTCTCAATGTCCGCCTGCTTCGATTCATCGACCAGGACATCACGCTGATTAGTATTCGTCGCGTCATTGCCCATCTGCGAGATGAAGCCGGTCTTTGAGACGTTGAAGTGGCGGCGGCGTTTGTTCACTTCTTTGCGCGCCTTGTCGGTTGCCATCGGCGTCCATTCCGTCATGACGTAGAAGTTCGCAGTGATCTTTAGCAGTGAATCGAGCACAAGGGGCCGCGTCTCCGTGATTGCTTCCTTCATGGTCAGCACACGGATGAAGTGATCGCCAACGCGCAGATGATCGCGCTCGGCCTCGATATTGGAATTCACAACTTGATAGTCAAGAAACTGTGTGGATTGCGGCTTGCCTGCAATGCGCCAGTCGTCGTAGTTGAGCAGCCGGCGAAGGAACCTGAACTGCCCCTGCTGATTCAAAACCTCGATCTCAATGAAATCGCTAAGTTGCCGCGTGAATGCTTGGACGCGCTGTTCAAGCGTCGCAACATCGCTTTCAATCTGCACCTGCAGGAGCTTCTTCATGCTGCTGTTGGTGAACTGCGTCTTGAGTTCATCGACTGCTCCGGCAGGATCACGTACCAGGCGGGCAAGTGCGGCTCCCACGCCGGTCTTCGACCGCACACCTTCGAGAACGACGCAATAGAAAATCTCAATTTGATAGAGGCGGTCGCGCTTGGTTTCAAAGAACTGTCGCCGCTGGTCGATTGCAGCTTCTACGACGGGGTCGTCGTAGTGGCCGAATGGGATATCAGGCCGGTTCTGTTTGAACAGGTATTGATAGACATGAAAGCCGGGACCGAACGCCTTGAGAGCCGACTCCAGCCGTTTGACGGCGTATTCCTGCTTTGCATGATCGAGACTCTCGTAGTCCACGCCGGAGACGCGCAGCACCATGCCCACGTCGCCGCTTTTCGTGAGAAAGGCAGTTTCGTTCCAGAAGCCATAGAGGTTGATGTGGTCGTTGAGCGATGCCGCTTCCTTCCATGGTTTGATGACCTTATCGAGTCGCAGCATCAGACACCTCCACACGCGGGACACTCTGCTTGGCGGCGTCGTAGCGCACGTTGTAACGCTCCGATTTTGCAAGAATGCGCAAGAAAGCCGGGTCGGTACTCGTAACCCAATGACCGAATGCGAAGCCGCCGATGAAAACTGCAACTCCGGCAAGCAGGCTGTTGAAGAGGTTGAATACGCCCACGGCCCCGACGCAGACGAAATAGAAGAGCGTCCGCTCCACACCGAGGTATGTGAGGGGCTTGTGCAGGCTTTTGTAGACCCGGTTCCCACGACGGGTTGTAGTGTGTGTCTGCATCTTCGCCCCTCACAGCTTGAGAAATGGTTTGGTTGGCGTTGTCGTGGATATGGCCTGAGGCGCTGTTTACACACCCCAAAGCCAGGTCAGTACATTGGTGGCGAGCACGGCGATTCCAGTGCCGGCAGCGACGCCGGCGAGAGTCTTCTTGGCGCCCGGTTCGCCGTGCGCGAATTGGTAGCCGCCGACCACGATTGCGATCAGACTTGCAACTTTCGCAACCGTGCCGGTGAAGAGGGTTTGCATAGCGGTGAAGCCGGTATCGAAGGGTGACTGCGCCAAGGCAAGCGCAGGAAAGAGGATCAGCAGGGTGAAGAGGCTAAGGCCAGGGTGAGTCCGGCGCAGGCTGCCTCTGAAGGCAGCCTGCAACCGGTGGCGGTGTGTAAGAGTGGCGATCATCGGCACCTCCAGCGGCCCAGGTTGAGCCGCGATATGCCGTGAACGTAAGCCGAATCCGAGCGTCGCGTCCAATAACTTTTTGGAATTTGCCTATAACTTTTTGGATTTCACCTGAGGCTGAATTTCCACTGCTACTGGAAATGCCATACTGCCATCCACGGGGCGATCCTAAGGCCACTTGTGATCAGGTCGGAATTGCGAATGCAACTCCTGAGAGACAAATGGCCAGAGAGATCTTCTTTGTAGTCATATCACTGCCCTCCCAAGGGCCGGTTCTCCCACCTTGGCGGGTCCTGCGAGATTTCCTTCTCTCTGTAAGGTGCAAGGTTCTTGCAAAAGGGTGTGGGCACATTTCTCCTTGGCTGGATTCTGGCTACTAGTCGAGAATTCGAGGGAAGCCACCTTTTCCGCAGGAAGGGGTGCGGGTCTGAGATTCAGCGAGGGAGCGGGCATTGTCAAATTGAGCCCAGATTTGTCATTCAAACCCGTAAAATCGTTGTACTATATACCAGAATTGGTACTCCGTACCTTGCGAGGCGTAGAGCTTGGGGATATTCAAACGGTGCAAGCACATATATTTCAATGACCTACACTTCGCGTGTCGGAGACGAAAGGATTGGCAGCCTGTGTGCATCACTTGAGGATGGCCTAAGGACTTCTTGGTGTGTGGTAGGAGTCTTACGAGGGCGCTGTTGCAAGAATGCGTGATGTGGATGTGTGGAAATGAGGGGAGCAGTTCATCGTGGCCAGACATGACGCATTGACTTCGCAGGGCATTAGTAAACACTATGGCTCCCTCCAAGCGCTTCAAGATGTGAACCTAATCTGGGAGTCGGGTAAGATCACCTCGATCTTAGGCCCTTCCGGTTCCGGCAAGACAACGTTGGGAGAGATCTTTGCTGGTCTTGTTCGCCCAGACGAAGGAAGAATAATGATTGGGCACGAGGATACTACGGATTGGAAGCCCAATCGTCGAAAGATCTCGCTGATGCCTCAGGAATGGGAGCTTTTCCAGCATCTGACTGTTTTGGAAAATGTGGGGTTCGGACTCTGGGCATCTGGTGTAGCCAGGAAGGCACGAGACGAGCGTGCTCGCGCTCTCTTATTGACCCTGGGCCTCGCCGACCGCGAACAAGCTTTCCCGCAAGAGCTATCGGGGGGGCAACAACAGCGTGTAGCCTTGGCTCGAGCTTTAGCCGCACCGAATCCCCTTGTTGTTCTTGATGAACCATTTTCCAGCGTAGATCAAGACACTCGCGGTCTGCTCCGGATTCTCCTGACGGAAGAATCTCGCCAGGGGCGGGGCATTCTGTTAATCACCCATGATCGAGCCGATGCCCTGATGCTGTCGAACACTATTCACTGTCTCATCTCAGGCCGCTTGGTAATGTCAGGGACTCCGCAGCAGTTGTATTGCACACCTGTCTCGCTCCAGGCGGCCCTGCTAACCGGAGCTGCGTTTCTCGTCCCGCTATCGAGCAACGGAATTACTATGACCAGTTCAACAGGAATTGCAGCGGGTCTGCGCCAAATACAACTTCCTCTTAGGCGGTCGCGATCATCTCAAGAACTGCAGTTCGATGATGGAGCCTCGGCCATCGTACGCCCGGAATGGCTGGAGATCGCCAGAAACGGGGAATTCCACTTAGCGGGCAATGTCAATTCTTCGAGCTATTCCGGCGGGTACTATGTGGTCACGCTCAAGGGAGTTTCAAACGCCTTCTATCAGGCCCATCTGGATCAAGATATACCCATTGGAACGTCGGTTCCACTTTGCGTCAAACAGGGGATCGAGCTACCTGTGATCTCAAACAACTAGGAGGTATAACATGATGCGTTGGAAAGTCTTTCTTGGAATTGTCGGTTTCCTGGCACTTTACTCATTGACAGGTTGCTGAGCAAAAAGATAAGCCATGGGAACGTAATTCGTACCGTTCACAGTGGACAGACGGCGGCAGTCCGGGTACTGGTGATTGTCGCTCCGAGAGGATGTGCGTGCAATGACAATAAAAAGACTGCTGATTCTGCTGCTGACCCTGCAGGTCTTGGCTGTAGGCTGTCACAAATCGACGGAAGGTACGGCGGACAAAGCTCCTGTTGTGGTACTCCACGCTGCAAGTTTCGGAGGATCGTTTCAGGACGACCTCGATCAGGCAGTGATTAAACCGATATGCAAGGACATCGGCTGTACTTCAAACGTCGATGCATATTCTGGAGAATACGATCATCTCGCCGCCACAATTAAGAACGGTACCAACCCCTTCGATCTCGTTCATGTTGAAACGCGCTTCCTAATTCAAGGCGGGAAGGAAGGCCTCTTAACTCCTATCGACTGGAATCAGGTGTCCGGCTCAAAGCTTGTCCCAGGAGCGACGAATCAATATGGGGTAGGACTCCTTGCATGGTCCCTGGTGATGAGCTGGAACCAATCACGTCTTCCCGCCGGAGTTGTTACACCATCCTCTTGGCACGATTTCTTTGATGTCAAGAAGTATCCAGGACCCCGCGCAATGCGAAACACCCCAGAAGGAAATATTGAACTTGCGCTTCTGGCGGACGGTGTAGCTCCCGAGGATCTTTATAGAAATGGTCTCGATGTGGATCGGGCTCTGCGTAAGTTGTCTACGATCAAGCCATTCATATCTTGGTGGTCATCCGGCGCGGAGCTGGAGCAGAAACTGTCGACTTCGTGCGTTATGGCTGCAGCCTGGAATGGAAGGGTTTACAACCTTAAGAGAACTGCAAAAATTCCTTTGGCTTACACCTATGCTGGCTCCATCAATCAGTTCGACTGGTGGGTCATCCCGGCAGGAGCGGCCCATAGAGATCTGGCCGCAAAATTTCTCGCAACGTTTGTAAATGGTCAGGGACAAGATACGATTGCCAATAATTTCGGTTATGGACCAGTCAGTTTGAAAGCTCTCGATCAGATTCAACCTGACCTATTGCGCCAACTGCCGTCGTACCCTCCGAATGCGAAGTTAGGTGTGTCGTTTGACGGTGTGTGGTGGGCTGCTAATCAAGCGTCTGTTCAGGAAAAGTGGAATCGCTGGTTGCTTCAGCATTAACACGGCCATGGATGAGAATGTCTTGAGACCAGGAATGCAATCATCGCGGTCCGCGTATGTGATGCTCCTCGCCACACTCTTCGTGGGAGGGGGAGGAACCATTGGTTGGCTGTTGTTGCCGATCGGGGCTCCGCGCCTTTCATTCGTGGCCACAGTCAAACTGGGGCTCGAAGTGACCGTCTTGTGTCTATTGCTTGGTGTGCCGTCCTTATATGCAGCATTTCGACAGCCTCGGTGGCCGGGGTTAGCCCGGTTCTTGGCTGCGGTGGCGATGACAAGTCTACTTGTGCCCACGATAGCTCGGAGTTTGTCGCTTTCCGCCTTGTTTTCTTTCTACGGTCCTCTGGCAACTGGGCTAAGGACTATTGGTTTGTGGCCTCAGGGACAGCCTCTCGACAGTTCTCATCTTGCCGTCGTTATAGCTCTTGTAACACTTTACCTTCCATTCGTCCTCCTGATTCTGTCCGAGAGCATGCAACTGCTCGGGAGAATGCCGGACGTGGCTGCAACGTTGGGCGCGAGCAATTTCCAAACTGCACTCCGAGTGACCCTACCAACACTGCTACGACCTATAGCAATTGTCGGTCTGATTATTTTCAGTCAGGTGCTGGGCGTGATCATAACCCCTCGAATTCTCGGTTCCGAGGATGTTACCCTTGCGATCCTCATAGATGATTTCCTCAAACGGAGCTTGGACATATCGGCGGCCCTAAGAGTCGCGTGGTCAGAAATGGCCCTGGCGGTTCCTCTCGCAGCGGTGGCGGCGTACTTCATCGAGGCGGAACTGACGGCCAGAGCACGCCCTCTCCAGCCCGCACTTAGATTTCGGGGTGGCAGAATCCTAGGGCTAATTCCAGTCGCGATCCTTTTGGTTGTTCCATTTGCTCTTGCGGTTCTTTCCTTAGGTCGCTCGCCGATTCTGGATCTGACGAGTGTATTCCGAACTGGGCCGACTCTGAATTGGTATGGAAAGGCGCTATCCGATACATCCTTTCAACGTACGATCCTTCCCTCATTGGCGGTCTGGATAACGGCAGCAGTCCTCTCCGTTTTTCCAGCGACTGTCGCTTCAATTCGTGTGCTACCGCATCAAAGTTTGCGGCGGTTCTTACGTTGGCTGGGCCTTGTTCTGCTGTTTATCCCTCAGAATGCGCTTGGGGTGCTTCTATTCATCATATTGAGTTTAGTGCCGGGAATTCAGACTCATCTGCCGGCTTGGCTGCTGGCCGGAGCTGGCCAAGCCATTCCAGGTTTGGCGTTCTCATTTCTTTTTATGGATAGAGTATCCGATCGCTTGGTGCGCTCTCTGAACATTGCAGGGACATTGGGAGCGACTACTACTCAACGCCTGCTTCGGATAGGATTGCCCAGATTGCTGCCGTCGATACTCATTTGTTTTGCTGCGACCGCCCTGATTTCCTTGGATGATATCGTTTTTGTGCGTTATGTTCCGCGAGTTTCAGTAAATACCTTTGCGACGGAGCTATTTGGTCGGGCCCGCTATGGAGCGGCTCCCGACCTGGCAGCGGCTTGCATCCTCATGGCCGTGCTGGTGTTGATTCTCGCAGGTACTGGATCTGTTGTAAGCTATGCGCCACGGATTCTCAGAAGATCCTGTTCAGATCGCCAAGAGAGCCTCGCATTGCCTGCTGAGACAGGTCATATCGGGAGAACAGCGTGAAAGAGATAGTCATTCTTGTGAGCATGACTGGCCTCATGGTTCTGAGGTGGATACATCTCCTATGGGCTTGTGAGGGTGCGCGAGTCGGTCGCCGGGTTTCTAGCCAAGTGCGCAACAATGATTGGCCGGCGACGGCCTTGGGTTTCGTGTATGGATTTGCATTCTTTGTGTGGTTGTCGCGCTTTTGGAGTACGGATCATTTGACAAGCGGAAGGGAAGTGTCAGGTCTGTGCCTGATGATAATCGGTGTCCTTTTCCGGCTTGCTGGCCAAGATGCGCTCCGATCCGCCTTCTCATGGTACTGGGCTCCATCTTCATCACTATGCACCTCGGGAATCTACAAGTGGATGAAGCACCCTCTTCTCTTCGGATACCTTTTGGAAATTGCGGCGCTATTAATCGCCGCTCACACGGCGCCTTGGGCTTGTTTGATCCTCATTGGCATAAGCGCAGCACTCATTTGGATTCAAGCGATAGGCGAAGAGAAAAGGCTTGAATCTCGGTTTGGGGAACAGTGGCGTTCATTTGCCCGAGGGAAATGGGCCTAGCAGTACAGGAGGAAACATTGCCTAGCATCAATTTTAATTTTCTTCAGCAGTTGGCGAGAAATCCGCGCTTCGCCGGCAATTCTGCAATGAATTTGATGGAGATACGAGCTGGAAAGGAACAGCGGAAAGCTGATCCAACCATGCTTCAAATTGAGGTGACTTCCCGTTGTAATTTCCGATGCTCCTACTGCATTGTTCACAACGGGACCGAGAATGAAAAGCCGGGGGACATGAGTGTCGATCTATTCCGGCACGTGCTTGACCGGTTTCCTAGCTCTTATTACCTTCAACTGCACGGTCAGGGGGAGCCCCTCCTTCACCCGAAGCTTGAGGACATGGTTGCAATCGCGGAAAAGCAGAGCCGCTTTAGTTCACTTGTCAGTAATGGCAGCTTATGGACAGAAAGGAAGTCAAAAGCCCTCCTTTCGGCAGGTGTTGATGTGATTTCTATCTCACTGGATTTGGATAGCCCTGAGGAAATGGAGGCTGACCGAGTCGGTCTAAAGTATCTCGATGTGATAAGAACAATCGGCAAATTGATTCGGTGGCGTGACGAGATTCGGCCGCTTACGGCGGTTGGCGTTTCAGCCGTATTCAAGAGGAGCCTAATCGATCATCCGGAACTGCTCAAAAATCATGTCAAGCGCCTGGACGACCTTGGGATCGACTTTCTGTTTGTCGGGCCGCTTGCCGGGACGCAATCCTATCGTGGGAGATATCCTGAACAACATCTTTCCGAAATCATTCCTCCACCTGATCAAAGAAGATTGATACCTTTTGCAACTCACTGCACAGTGTACGAAACTCCAGCTACTAACTTTGTGCGAGGGCGTTGTATGTGGCCCTGGATGGCCCTCTATATCAATTCTGATGGAACGGTATCGTATTGTTCGAATAACCATCGGGTGCGCGTTGGTCACGTGGATGACCCGGACGTAATCAATCTTGCGCTTCACCGCGAGTTGAGGATGAAGTTTGCCGCAGGTCAAATTCCGAAAGGTTGCAAGGGATGTCAATACCTTTTGGCCCTGAGCGGTTCCTATGAGCAGGAAGAAGCGTCCAGTGATCTCGTGACGAGCATTCGCCCCGCTGGCCTTCGGGAAGTCGTGGCCCATCCTTTATGAAATAGTCCTGAGTAATTGAGCGGTGCAGCCGGATGAAGAAATGGAAGTGATTCAATGGCCCTAACGGACAATTCGAATTCTAACCTACATTCAGCCCGAATCGCGTTGAGTGAACTCTTCTATAGTTCTGGGCTTAAAGCCCTGACTTATTTTTGGTATGCAGAAGTAAAGCTCTATGGAAATAATGAAAAGTGGTGGCCCCTTTTAGGAACGCATTACAGAAAGAGTACCGGAGAAGAAGTACTTGAAGAATTCGATTATTTACGGACCTCCGATGGTGAAAGAGGCTTCAAGCGGCCTGACTTTTATGAGGGTTTCGTCAAATTAAGCGAGGACAAAAACGTTCTGTCTGTAGTAAGTGCCGTTCAGAAACAGTTCGAAGGTAATCAGGAACACATCTCTCCTAGGCCGTTGTTCGCGGTATTCGATTCATCTCAATATGCGGATAATATCACATTGCAAGGTAACTTAATCAAACGTGCGGATGAGATTGCCGAGCTCACGGAAGGACGTTACTTGACTCTTTTCTCCCTGGACGAGATTACAGAGATGAAGAACTCACAGGACAAAAAAGAAGTGCACAAGTCAGTGACAAAATACACGATGTATGTTGAGAACTTGATGAGGCGCTATGATTTCACACTGAGAATCAAAAATAACTCTACAATTAAAGGAAGCTTGTATCCGCAAAAGGCATGGCTTTATTCAATTCCGATTTACGAGATACGCAACGGACGTCAGTTGATGTTAGCTACCTTCATTATCTTTGTAAACGCACCTTCCCAGGGTCTGAAAAGCGCTGAGGCTAAAAAGCGCTTTCGCGCAGTGGAGAAATGCCTCATAAGCCTAGAAGTAGATGCGACATATCTGCTCTCCCACAGGTTTTACCACGATATTGACGGATACGTTCCTGGGACTGACCCAATCGTATTGCTTGCACATCCAGGCCTCAGCAAGGAGGCGAACCTTGGCGCCCTCCGGATGGAGGGCGAGGATCACCATAAGACCGTGTTCAAGGCGAAGTTTGAGAAGACAGACTCGATTCTGAAGCGCGTCTACGATAGACTTTTCACGACACAGGCGGAGAGAAATGTAACGACAATACAGAGCGAGGCAAAGAGCATATTAGCAAGTAATACTGGAATTAAGTCTGCAATGGATGAGGAGAATTTACAAGAAGAACATATCAAGTCATTGCTATGGCTCAAACCGCTTTACGCGCATCAGATCTCGCGCGCCCATCTTCCCTATCAGCCCTCTGACAACGGTGAGTATCATCACAGATGGTCTGACCTTCCCTCACTCTGCGATTTGATTAGCATGATGGATGCTCGTTTAGGTGCAGACGGAAAGCCCTTTACTCGAGTCCATCTATATCCGATACCTAATAAAGAAGGAGGCGAGCGATTATTTCATTGGCCTGTGGAACCCGGCATCAGGCTGTTAATTCCATGGATGCATATGTTGCTGGGTATCGCGGCGAATAAGGAGTCGGCTTGTACTTTTATGACCATTCTGGTAATGAGTGGAAGCATTTCTAATTGGGGGAAGCCAGCGTGCGATATCAAATTTGACTGTGAAAGCTACTTGATTCGCGAATGGCTCAAATCCCAGGATACGAAAAAGCCTCGACCGAATGGCCTTGTCGCTGCGCTCAATATTCCTGAAAAGCATGGAGATCCTTTCCGAAATGAAAGAATGGCTCGGGGATGGACGAGAGTGCTTATCGATCCGCTCCGGCGCAAAGGCGCAGATACGACTCAATTCAGGAATTTGATCTTGGGAGATGTAGGTGCGGCGATGCGTGACAAAGGATTGGTTTTTCCGCCTAGTGATCCTCTCTTTCTTCCTCTGGAAAGGTCAATGCCAATTGATGTGGACATTAAGGCTTCGGGAAACGAATTGCTTGTTGCGGTCACTTGGCAGGCGATTCGAGCGAAAAACAATGAATCATTGAAGTCGGGAACCAAGTCACCTCAAACAGAAGAGGGGGAGTGATAATGCCAATCAGGAAATGCTTTTTTGACCGCAACGGTAGCGTCGTCAGGATGCTTTGTCCTGATGATAAGGAAAGGCGGGATATTAATAACAACAAAGATGCCGACGTCATTTTCTACGAACCTCCGGATAGTCCCCCGGTTTGTTGGGTGTGCTCTCTCATTGGTGCGGCCGCTACTCACAAGATGTCAGACCATGGAAGGCAACACACCACTGCTCTTGATATTTGTCCTCATGATTGCACGGAAAGGCCCAAACCGACCAAAGAACAACCAGAGTTATGGGTGATTCATGGCGATGGTTTCCACCGAGAGTGGAAACTGAGCGGGAAGATCGAAGTTGTATCTCCTCCGTTAGCGATCTTGTTTGTTTCATACGGTGCTGGCGACAACGTCTTTGCCAATAGGACTCCTGAGGTTGTCGAACTAACTGTAAATGTCAATAAACAACTTGTAACCTCTAAGATTCCCGTCTTTCATCATCGAAATCAGATTGCTGGGCAAAAAGTACAGTTTGAAGAACTCCTGGACCGCTTTGTAGTCGCTCTTCAGGATCTGGAGAATCATCGCGATGGCAATCCGTTGGCACCTTTCAAGAAAGTGGCATTGGATTCGCTATCTTCACCATGGCCGTGGCAAGTTGGACTTCTGGATGACCCGACCGATCTCTATATGCTTTATGCTGTGATTTGCTTGGATATTGATGCCCAGACGAAAAAGGAATGGGTAGATACGCTGTTAGAAAGTGATGGTCTATCGATAGCCAGAACGAAAAGCTACTTAAGCGACCTAAGCGCATATCTTGCGTGTGAGCATAACAATCTTCGCATCCCGCTCGGGTGCTGGGCTGATCTTAGGCAATGGGAGCATGATCCGCATACGACCTTGCCTTCCTCCAATGAAGATCGAACGGATGCAATTAGGAATAGGAAACTGGAAATAGTCAATGCTTGGTTTTGTAAGCTTTGGGAAGATGCTGAAGCAATTAGCTTTTCAGCCGAACAATGGAATACTGTCAAGCAAATGGCTATAGGTGACGTGGCAAAATGGGACTCGAAGGTGAAGTAGGCCAATGAATTTGCCATCAATTTTAGTTGTAGACGATGAGATCGGAGCGGAAGGACTGTTTGCGGGCCTTCCGGATCTTGCCCACTGGGCAGAGAGATCGAAGACGCGTCGGCAAGAATTCTGCCAAAACCTGGGCCTGGTTCCAGACGTTGACCCAACCTTTGAAGTGAAGCATCCTGTCGCGAAGGCAACCTTTATTTCATGCCTTCGGTGGAACGGTAGACTCAACGCGATTCCAGATTCAGATCTGCTGATTCAAGAGGTACTGCGCAAGCAGGTGAGTACTCCTCCTGGGTATGCCCTTGTTCTTCTGGATTTGCAGTACGGTTACGGGGCCTTCAATGCGATTAGCGGAGAATTCAGTCTGCGTAGTACAACATATGGTCTGGACGTTCTTCTTCCCGCTCTGAAAAGGCGCTTTGGTATGAATCTTGCTTCGCCTCGAACTGGCTGGGCAGCTATTCCGGTGATCATCGTCTCAACTCTTCCAAAAGAGGAGTTGGAGCCGAAGGTCAGAGCGGGCGGGGCCCGCGAAATGTTGGAGAAACAAACCGCGCCTGAGAAACTACGAGAATCACTACAAATTCATCTTACGGATCATGGGCTGTTGGAGGACGGACGCGGCATCATTGCAGGACAATCACTAGCACTTCTTAATTGTCTTGCCGCTGCTCGTCGTGCAGCCCAGGCCAATCTCAAAGTATTACTGTTGGGCGAGACAGGAACTGGAAAGGAATTGATTGCTGCATACGTTCATGACTACTCCGCCCGGAAGTTGGCTCCCTACTGTGTTTTTCACGCACCTGGCCGGGCTGAGGGGCTTCAGGAAGACGAGATATTTGGACATGTCAAAGGAGCTTTCACTGGGGCACAGGATAGCCGTCCGGGCCTTTTGGAAATGGCACGTGGGGGAACGCTTTTTGTCGATGAAATTGCGGATGTCGGGCAAACTGTTCAGCGATCCTTGATGCGTCCTGTCGAACAGGGGATAGCCAAGCGAATGGGGGCTTCAAAAGACTTTGATGTCGATGTGAAGTTCATCTTTGCAACAAACAAAGACATCCACAGTATGGCTAAGAACGGGATATTTTTGCCAGACCTGCTTTCTCGAATAGAACAATTCACCATCTATTTACCCACACTTCGGGAGCGAAAAGAGGACATCCCCGGCTTGGCCGGCTGCCTTTTGGATAGGGCAGACCTGCAGCTCGGAAGCAATGTTAGGCATTTTCTCGACGAAGGAGCGTTGAAGCGACTTGGCAGGCGCGAATTCAGAGATTCCAATGTACGCGAGCTAGAAAATCTATTAAGAGACGCAGCAACCTCGCATAGGAGTGACGCACGAATCACGGAGGCCGACTTGGGCCCAGATGATTCGCAGGCTCAAACCATTTCTTTGTCAGATCCTAATGAAGATGCCCCCGACACGTTAGTTTCGGAGCGTTTCTTCCTTGTCGCCGACCTCGCAAATGGCAGGAAGAAGTGGAATCAACTCACTCTCGATGAAGTGATGGTAGCCGACAGATCTTTAAGGGGAATGGCTCCTGAGATAATGGTCAAGCTCTTAGAATTATCGTTGCAAAGCAATGTGCTCGCGGGTAGAAACTTTTCGATGGTTCGCCTCATGGAACATTATTGGGGCGTTGCGGGGCTTACTTCGCAACAGGCTCACAGGCATCTGGATCGCATATTGAAGGCGGCTCCGAACAGGGCAGTTGCGACAGCGGCTGCTCGAAGTAGCATTCTGATGGCGGAGCCGAGGATTAGTAAAGCAATTCAAGCAGCTTCACTTTCAGATGAGGAGTCCGAGCAATGAATAAGATTATGTTTTGGGACCTTCAACGTTTCCCCGCGCCTGACTTAAATGTGAAACTGCGTCGGCTGGTTAATTCCCCCCTTGTTCCTTGTATCTCGACTGAAAAGGGTCTGGACAATCTGCTGGAGAGGCTGGAATCGTTGTCTTGTGTGGACTTAAAGAATGCGTTGGTCTTCTGTTTTATTGATTCAATCAATAAGGACAATGTTGCGAAGCCACAAACTCCTTCACAGTATGTGCGCCTTCTTAGCCGACTCGTGTGCGCCCATCCAGAGGTTACTTTCCGTTTTATCGAGGATTTATCTAAAAGTGCGAAGTCCTCATTCGAAGGTTACTGTCCCGAATGTTTTATCGGAATCAAAGATATTCGCGCTTCAGTTGAAAGCTTTGAGCTTGGCCAGCGGGATATATTTGATCGGTGCGGAATCCGCGCTGCCATTCGTTCCGCGAAGTGGATGGATAAGAAACCGAGCGAAGTAGAGAACATCGAGGCCACGCTAGCATCATTTGCGGTGAGGCCATGTGCATACATATTGGAAGACGAGCGGGACTATTCAGAGCTCGTCGGTTATTGCGCATATCGAAGCGGCAAATATCGGGTTCGCCCCATACTCACTCAAACGAAGATGGATACTAAGAAGTTCATAAATGAGTTTGATAAGGGCACTGGTGGAGTTCTCATCCACGCGTGGGATATTCGCAATTTGGATGATGCGAATGAACGGAAAAGCTTCGATGTATTAGAAAAGAATGCGATAAAGAGAATGGTGATTACTGGGGCTGGGGAGGACGTTGTGAAGCTCAAAAGTCCAAAGGCTTGGAAAGATCCCGATGACCGTTGGCTAGCCTGGACTCTCCCGATGAAGTCTAGGCTATTTTGGAAGAATAGTAAGGTTCCGATTCTAAGAGGATTACCAAAACCGTTGGAATGGATTCACGACATCCAGAACCATGGCTTGTTGCCGGACTGGACCCTAAAAGATTCCGAGGAATTCACATTCTTAGATGGAGTTCCGCTAAGTAATGACGGTCTTCACTCGGCACGACTTGAAGCTCAGGAGATGGCGCAACAATTGTTGAATCGATCGCGTATCGCACTCAAAAGTGACGAGCCGCTCCTGGCAGCGATCTTTTCTTTAGAGGCAGTCCGGTGGCTCCGAGGCTATTCATCAACCCTCTTACTCGACTCGGTCCAGTCCCTCTACGAAGCGGAAACCGAACTGGAGTTGGGCTTAGGTTCCTCAGGCAGGAGCAGTCGCACGGAGGCGCCGTGTCTGCGCGAGAAAGAACTTAAGGAACTTATGGAGATGCTCTCGGGTTCACATAAAATGCCCAAGGCGCAAGTTCCTGAGATGAAGGAACGCATCTGGACGTCTCTACGCAGGCGATACCTTGATGTCGGCGCCTTTGAACCCGCGGAAGAAGCTCTAACATATATTCATGACGCTCATTGGGAGCGAATTGGCCAAGTCAGTTGGTCCTTACGTTCGTTCTTTCCCAAGCTGATGCTATATTTTCCAAAGACTTTGTTTGGACGCATTATTCTTCTGTTTCTTGCGGCAGGCCTGATTTTGGTGGCCTATGAAGCCCCATTGATTGAAACAAATCTCCTCGATCCCGCTGGTTGGTATTCGCCGTGGCCGATTCTGACCTTTGCGACACCCTTCATCGTGTTATTTGCGCTGGTGGGGTTATGGGCGCACCAGTGGCCATCTGCTGCACTTAGTCCAGTGCGGTGGGCTGTAACGGTGTTTTGTAGCATTGCGGTTCTGAGCGCCGGCAATCTGGCGTTGCTCTCGGATCCGTCTAATTCGACAGTTATCAAGGATCACCGCTGGCGGGCTTATTCCGAAGCTATTGCTTGGACATGCGGCGGCGCACTGGCACAGGTGTTGCCAAACAAGTTTATCCATGCCCATCGGGAACTGAATCCGCCGCTGGCAAGTCTTTCCTTCGGTTGGCGTGGCAAGACGGTGAGAGGGGAAGCCGATCAGGATCTCAATGGAGTGGAGGATACGCAGCGTTTTCGTACGTATCTTTGGCTTGAGAATGTGATTGCGGGCTGGCTGTCCTTTGCGACTGGGTTATCCACAATTTATCGCAAGGCGTCACGCAGTTAGGTGTCGGAGGGTATCTGGACAGTGGTTGAGATTTGTTTGCCGAAATGATTTGTGGGTCAGTTACAGCCTGGGTAAAAAGGCAGAGGTCGAATTGACAGAGGTCGTGGGTTCGTTAAGGGTGCAATAAGGGTTTCCATGGGTTCCTCAGGGCGCTACAGGTGTCGTCCGTTGCCCCTGATTTCTGTTGGTTACCTGTTTCTTGCTCACTGTCACGGCAGAGGTCGCGGGTTCGAGCCCCGTCGTCCCCGCCATTAAATCCTTAATAATCAAGGGTTTATGGCAAGTGACAATCGCAAGAATCCCTTTTAAAGTGTTTTGTACGGCAAATATACGGCAAAACCGTTTTTATGCGTTCGTGTCTTTTGCCGTACGCGAAATTGCCGTACGCCTGTTGACCGCCTGACCAGCGAACCCGCCGCCTCACCTTTAGAGACCCCCCGCACCCCCGGAATCGACCAGCGCCGCGCCGCGCCCCCCACATAATCTCTCCGGGTGGTTCAGGACTCAAATTCGATCAGGGTGGAGTTTCTGTCCGCAAAAGTAGACCCTGACCCAATACCGATACTTGCAAATCTGAGCAAGGGCGGTTAGGTTTATCGGGGCCAGATTATCGCTTTCCATTTGACCGTATAAAAACCATCCAAACGCGCTTTCCCGCGCACTGAGGACCATTATGCAGGTTGAGGAAATTGCCATTCATTCCGGTGGAGTCGATCAACCGTAGGCGTCCCGGCAACTACATGGGTTGCCAGTTCCGGGCATTTGCAGATAGGCTACTCGGCGTGCTTGGCGGCGTAGGCGACGGGAGAGAGTTCCGCCAGTGACCGGATGGAGCGATCG
>Ga0181520_10004653_pt1 | contig 22723 bp, 19 predicted proteins | sample PEATcosm2014_Bin_29_FD_132451 | JGI IMG/M metagenome (GOLD analysis project Ga0181520, IMG submission 132451) | Peatland microbial communities from MTU Mesocosm Facility, Houghton, MI, USA - PEATcosm2014_Bin02_30_metaG | ecosystem: Environmental > Terrestrial > Soil > Wetlands > Peat | place...
CAAATGCGTTCCGCCCGCATACGGATCGTTCAAAATCGCAATGTCTCCCGGCGCAAACTCGATGGCCGCAATCGCTGCCTGCACGCTCATCGGCATCGATCCCAAATGCACCGGCATATGGTCGCCCATTGCAATCGCTCGCCCGCGCCCATCAAAAACCGCGCACGAATAATCGCGCCGTTCCTTGATGTTCGGCGAAAGCGCCGTCCGCCTGAGCGCCGCGCCCATCTCTTCGGCGATCGAGTGCACCGCAGATTGAAAGATCGCGAGCTCCACCGGATCTGCCGCCTGCATCTTCATGCGCCTGCCTCTTCGCCAATGTCGATCACCAGGTTGCTCAGTCCGTCGACGCGCGCAACACATCCGGGCGGCAGCAGTGTGGCCGCGGTGTACTCGGTGATCATCGCGGGCCCCGCGATCACATCGCCCGGCGTGAGCAGCTCACGTTTGTAGAATCGCGTTGGCCTCCATCCCCCTTCGAACCAAACGTCGCGCTCAGCGGAAATAGCCGTACTGCCATCGCCCTCGACTAGCGCCAGCCGTTCCGGTTCATACGGCTCGCTCGCCGCAATCATGCGCACGCGCACGTTCACAATTTCGATTGGCCGTGCAGCATCCGCAAATCCGTAACGCTGCCGGTGAAGTTCATGGAACGCCGCCATCGATCGCTCAGGCGCCGGCGGATCGTAGCGAACATTGAGCTCGTATCCCTGGCCCCGGTAACGCAGGTCGACGCTCCGCTCGACGACACCGATCAAACCTTCCGCCGCAAACTCCGCCGTGCCCTGCAGCTCAAGCTCGCCAAGAATCCCGCCGAGGCTTTCCATCGCTTCGCGAGGCAGCATCACGGTCCGCGAAAAATCGCGCACGGTGTCCGCCAAAAGAATCCCCACAGCCGAAAACGCTCCCGGCAGCGCGGGAACCAGCACGCGCGGAATGCGCAAAGCCCGCGCCAGCGAACACGCGTGCAGGGGCCCTCCGCCGCCAAACGCCACCAGCGTGAAGTCGCGCGGATCGTGTCCTCGCGCCACGCTGATCACCCGGATCGCCTTCTCCATTTGAGTCTCAACCACGCGCACAATTCCCGCCGCGAAATCCTGTACTGTCGCGAGTGCGCCCATTTGTTCGCGCATCAATCGTCGCGTTCGCTCGCCGTCTAAGCGCACGCCTCCGCCGAGAAAACTCCCCGCGTCAAGACGCCCCAAAACAAAGTTTGCGTCGGTTACTGTTGCCCGATCGCCGCGCCCAAAGCAGATTGGCCCCGGATCGGCACCGGCCGATTCCGGTCCCACGCGCAGCATGCCTCCCGCGTCAAATCTCGAAAGGGATCCGCCGCCCGCTCCTGCCGTGTGAATGTCGAGCATGGGCACACTGATCGGTACTCCCGCAATTACGGATTCATGTGTGCGCTCGGCGCCCATCGCCGCGTTGGCCACAAAAACGTCGGTCGATGTGCCTCCCATATCGAACCCGATAATCTTGTCGAACCCCGCCCACCGTGCCATGCGGCACGCGCCAACCACTCCGCCCGCTGGCCCGCTCAGCACGGTGCGCACCGACTCCTCAGCCGCGACATGCGCCGCGATAATTCCGCCCGACGACTGCATCACGTCCACTCGCCCGCCCGCATGCTCGGTGCCCACGCGTTCTTCGAGCGCCGTCAAATATTGAGACATCCGCGGTGCGAGATACGCATTCACTACTGTCGTTGACGCGCGCTCGTACTCGCGAAACTCCGGCAAAATGCGGTGCGACGCGGAAACAGGAATTCCCAGATTTCGTAGCGCCGCTTCTACTCGTCTCTCCGTTTTCGAATTCGCAAACGAAAACAGCAGGCTGATTGCGACAGCCTCTGCTCCGCTCGCTCGCACCTCCTCGACCAGCGCGGCCAGCTCGTCGTCTGTCGGCTCGCGCAAAATCTCACCCTCGGCGCTCACCCGTTCCGCCACGCCTAATCGCAGCTCTCTAGGGACAAGACACACTGGGACTGGCGAAAACCAGTCGTAGAGCCGCGCCCGCGCCTGCCTTCCAATTGCAATCGTGTCTTCAAATCCGGCTGTCGTTACAGATGCGACGCGTGCGCCGGTACGCTCCAGCATCGTATTGGTGCCGACAGTGGTTCCGTGGCGGACTTCCACATTCTCCGCGCCGCCGAGTTGCCGCACGCCTTCGAGAACCGCGCGCGACGGATCCGCCGGCGTCGAGAAAATCTTCTTGACGCGCAGCTTTCCGTCCGCCAGGCAAACGCAGTCGGTAAATGTGCCGCCGGTATCGATTGCAATGCGCAATTCCGCCCGCTCCTGTTCGGTGGAGTCGTCAAGTCCGCTTGAGTTGTGAGTTGAGTCTAAATCCAAGCTACGACAAAAACTCCGCAATCGCCCCGGCCACTGCGTTCTGCTCATCCTCGTGCAGCTCCGGAAAAATCGGCAGTGCCAGCACCTCGCGCGCCGCGCGTTCCGCCTCGGGGAAGTCCCCTTCGCCGTACCCCAGACCCTTTAGCGCTTCCTGCAGGTGCAAAGGAACCGGATAATAGATCTCCGATCCAATCCCGCGCGCCGTCAAGAACTCCCGCAGCGCATCGCGGCTCGCCACGCGAATCACATATTGATGCCACACATGTTTGGTCCCCGGCGCTTGATGCGGCAACACCAACCCATTCGCCGGATACGGCCCATCCTCGGCGAGCCCGGCCCTGGCAAACATCCTGCCATATCGCGCTGCCAGCTCGCACCGCGTCTCATTCCATGCGCTGATATATTTCAGTTTTATCGTCAGCACCGCACCCTGGAATCCATCCATGCGTGCATTCCAGCCCAGCTCGTCGTGGTGGTATCGCCGCCGCATTCCCTGGTTGCGCAGCATCTTCACCCTCTCCGCCACATCGTCGCGGTTCGTCGTCACCATCCCCGCATCGCCCGCAGCGCTCAGGTTCTTCGTGGGATAAAAACTGAACGCAGCCGCATCGCCCAGCCCACCCGCTTTTACGCCCTTCCACTCGGCGCCCCACGCCTGCGCTGCGTCTTCAACGATCGTCAGTCCGCGCTCTCTGCCAAGCTTCGAAAAGGCCGTCGCATCCGCGCACATCCCATACAAATGCACCGGCAGAATCGCCTTCACATTTTTCCCGCGCTCCCCATCAAGAACCGCTTCCACCGCGGCCGGCGAGAGATTAAACGTCGCCGGGTCGATGTCTGCCAGCACGGGCGTCGCGCCAGCGCGCAGAATTGCGCTCACAGAAGCGAAAAAGCTGAATGGGGTCGTCACGACGGAATCGCCGGCGCCGATACCCGCTCCCGCCAGCGCCAGCCATAGCGCGTCTGTTCCCGACGAGCAGCCCAGCGCGTGCGTCACTCCCAACTGCTCCGCAGCCGCTCGCTCAAACGTCGCCACGTGCTCGCCGAGAATGAACTGCTGCGTCTCCAGTACCCGCCCCAGCGCTTCCTGCAATTCCCCTTGAATCGGCTTGTACTGGCGCTTCAGGTCCAGCATTGGAACCGGAGTACGCGCGACTTCGCCGCTTTTTGTCTCGGCGCGTTCGGGGATGGCACTCTTTTGCATGCCGCCTTCTTTCTCATAGGAATGCTATCAGCCGCGGATTCTGGCCCGTCCCAGCAGGGAAAAGGGTCTTCCGGCCCAGAATGCCGCACCGGAAAACGGTTTGGCCGCTTTTTCCGTCCCTTCGCCTATGCGGCGGCAAACACACAGCTTCGCCGCGCGAACACGTCTTCCAGCCCGACGGAAAAGCTGAATTCCAGCCCCAACTAACCCTCCCGTGGAGTTGAAATAGGCCAGAAATCTCTATAAAGTTGACCCATTGCGGGGTTTGCCGGTTCCGGGCGTTCCGGGACCGTCCCGCGTATCTGAACCGCGAAGCAAGAACAGCACCATACAACTTCACAAGAAAGTAGGAGATCGGCACATGGAGAACAAGCCGGCACAAAATATACAGGACACCTTTCTGAACACCGTTCGGAAAGACAAATCCCCTATTACGATTTATCTGGTCAGCGGCGTCAAGCTGACAGGGAAGATCAGGTCGTTTGATAAATACTCTGTGCTCCTGGAGAACAACAGCCAAGAGCAGTTGATTTTCAAACACGCGATCTCAACCGTGGTGAGCAACCGGAGCGTGATGCATAGTGAGCATCGTCCGGCCGGTGTCTCAGGGGGCATCGGTCCGTCGGCGGTTCCGGCGCCCGTGCAATCCATATCCCAGGCGACCGCTGAACAGCGTTAGAGCGGAGCGTCTTTGATTGGTTCGCGGGGCGAATAGGTCGGGCACCGTTCGTGGCCGGTCGCAAACCTCATCGGCAGATCCTGGCCGCTGGGGTGGCGAGCCTGAGCGTGCAGTCCTCGTCGCGGTGGATCTCGACTCCCGCTCGCCAACCAGTCGCGCTGCACGCAAAGGCCTGGCGACACCGAGTGAGCGCTTCGGCGCTGGCCCATCGGGTGGTTCTGCGCCTGAAACGGCACCATCACAATCCTCTGACCGCTCTGAGCTTTCTTCGACCTCGCGCGGCCTCAACGCCGAGGAATCTCTCGCCGAATTTCGCGAACTGCTCCTGAGCGCCGGCGGCCAGGTTGCCGCTGAGCTGATCCAGCGCCGCCCTCGCCTCGATCCCGCCACGCTCATCGGTTCCGGCAAGGTCGAAGAGATTGCTGCGGTTGCCGCTTCAACCAACGCCGACCTCGTTCTCTTCGACCACGACCTTTCGCCCACGCAGCTGCGCAACCTTGAGGCAGCTCTTCCATGCCGCGTTCTCGACCGCACGCAACTTATCCTCGACATCTTTGCGCGCCACGCACGCACGCGCGAGGGCCAGCTTCAGGTTGAGCTCGCTCAGCTGGAATACATGCTGCCTCGGCTTACCGGCCGCGGCAAAGCGATGTCGCAACTCGGCGGCGGAATCGGGACCCGCGGTCCCGGCGAAACCAAGCTCGAGACCGATCGCCGAAGCATTCAACGCCGCATTGATCAGCTCAAGCGCGATCTCGATGCAGTGCGCCGTGTCCGGCGCCAGCAGCGCCAGCGCCGCGAAGCTGTCCCCGTGCCCACTGTCGCCCTCGTCGGTTACACCAACGCCGGCAAGAGCACGCTCTTCAATGCCATCACCGGCGCACAAGTGCTTTCATCTTCTCGAATGTTCGCCACGCTCGATCCGAAACTGCGAGCCATTGAGCTGCCCAGCCGCCGCCGCGTGCTCTTGTCCGATACGGTCGGCTTCATCCGCAATCTGCCGCACACGCTCGTGACGAGTTTTAGGGCGACGCTCGAAGAGGTCGCGCAGGCCGAGATTCTCATTCACGTCCGCGACGCGTCATCCACCTACGTCGAAGAGCAGAAGGCTCAGGTTGAAAGGGTTCTCGGCGAGCTTGAATCGCTCTCCAAGCCGCGCATCGAAGTGCTGAACAAGATTGATCTGTTGCCCGAAGGCGAGCGGGCGGCGCTGGTGGCGCGCACTCCGTTGGCAATGCGAGGAGTGTCAGGGCACGACTTCAGTCGTGCCACAAATGCGCCGGACCTCGGGCGGCCTTTAGCCCCTGAGGCGTCCCTTGTGCCCGTCTCCGCGGTCACCGGCGAAGGCATCCCGGCTTTGCTAGAGGCGATTGACGCTACGCTCCACTCCGACCCCATGATCGACGCCGAGCTGCGCGTACCGCAACACGAAGGCGCGGTGCTCGCCGCCATTGAGGCTGGAATGATCGTTCACTCGCGCGATTACGAAGGGAATCTGGTTCAGCTCAGCGTCAGCGGACCGGCCTCGCTGGTCGGCCGCCTGCGCAAATTCCGCGCGCAGAAAGTCTGATCGGCCGGTCTCCGATAAAAACTACATCTTCAGGTTGTAGATCAGCCCGTACGGATCCTTCACGTAGCAGCGCGGAAACTCCGGCTCGTCCTTTACAATCTCGCAACCTTTGGCCACAAGTTGTCTCTTCGCTTCTTCAACGTTCTCAACCGTCACTTCGAGAATGGGGCCAAGCGGAGGTCCCTCTTCGATGAAGAGGTTAATGCGCTTCCCGTGCAGGCTGATCATGTTGTGGTCTTCGCCGCTGATTTTGAATCCGAGTTCGTTCACATAGAACGCCGCCGCAGCTTTCGGATCCGGCGCCTGAATCAGAATGTCCGTGCCAAATTTGTTCGCCAAAGGAAAACCCTCCGCTGCAGAATGACGGGTGCCCCAGGTCTCGATTTTGAGACCTGGGATACCACGATATTTCCGTTACAATTTCGTGGAGCTTTGAGATTTACCGCCCACCAGGTCGCTTTCCGCCAAACCGCGAGCCGCCTCGATTCCCGCCGCCGGACCCGCCCGGTTTCGAGAATCCTCCCGGCCTCGATCCACCCGGTCTGGCAAATCCGCCCGGCTTGCCCGGCCTCTTGAAACCGCTTGGTCTCGTGCCGAAGGCTGGCCTCGCTCTTCCCGCGCCCGGCCTTGCGCCGTACGCCGGTTTCGTCCGCCCCGCTCCCTCGCCACCGCTGAATCCCTTGCCACGGTCGCCTCCGAACGCAGGAGCAGGGCGTTCCCCGCTGTTCGTCCGTGCGCGCCCTTCGTCACTCCCCGCGCCACCGGGCCTCGGAACCCAACGCGCTTTGCTTCCCGTGCGCCTGTCGGAGCTCTTGCCCGCGCCCGGCCCCGCACCGCGTCCGCCCTCGAAGGTCTTCTTCGGGGGGCCGTCGCTTCGCTTGAACGAGCTCTCAGGCCGCACAAAGGCGCCTTGAGCACGGAAGGGTTTCCGCGGAGAATTCTCAAACCGGCCCGACGGCCGCTCGCCAGGCTTCGCACCAAAATCCTGTCCGCGCGGCTTCCATTCCTTACGCTCTCCACCCCGCCCAGCGCCGCCTTCGCGTCCGCCGCCAAATGCAGGCCTCGCTCCAAACGGCTTGCTCGGCCGCGCGCCAAACCCCGAACCGGCTCTCGGCGGCCCGCTCGAACGTTCGCTTCTGGGCCTCTCGAATCTTGGTTCCCTTGTTCCCTCGGCCCCTCGGTCCCTGCTTCCGCCGCCTTCGCGTCCGCCGCCAAATGCAGGCTTCGCTCCAAACGGCCTGCTCGGCCGCGCGCCAAACCCCGAACCCGCTATCGGCGGACCGCTCGAACGTTCGCTTCTGGGCCTCTCGAATCTTCGTTCCCTTGTTCCCTCGGTCCCTCGGTCCCTGCTTCCGCCGCTTCGCTCCGCGCCGGCCGCGCTCCCGCCGCCAAATTCGCGCGGCTTCCATTCTGTCCTCGGTCCGCGCTCTTCGCGCCGCCCTGCAACCTCACCGGGTTTGCCGGAATACCGCTCGCTTCGTGGTCTTTCGAATCCTCGGTCCCTGGGTCCCTTGTTCCCTCGGTCCCATCCCTTGCCGCCCCGCTTTCCCGGAGCCCTTCCCGCATCCTTCGGCAACGAAATGTCCACTCTCAAGCGGCGCGGCTTGAGCTTTCCTTCGGCCGTCAATCGCAACGCCTTCACTTCCTCGGGCGATAGCTCGCGCAGCTTTCCGGGCTCGACATCCAGCACCAACGGCCCATAGCCCACGCGCCTGATCTTTTCGGCGAAGTGTCCTATGCTCGCAAACATCTTCCTCAGCTCGCGATTCCGTCCCTCGGTCAGCACGACCTCGTACCACGGATTGTCACCGACTCTTACTTGCCTGATCCGCGCCGGCGCCGTTCGCACGCGCTCCGACCCTGCTTCGCCGCGCTCGATCGCCACGCCGCTCCGCAGCCGGTCCAACTCTTCTTCGGTCGGCTGCCCGGCCACTTTCACCAGATAAACCTTCTCCACGCCCGATTTCGCCTTCGACAGCAGGTTCGCCAGCTCGCCGTCGTTGGTCATCAGCAGCAGGCCTTCGCTCAGATAATCGAGCCGGCCCACCGGATAAAGCCGCTCGCCCATTTTCGCGAAGAACTCCATCACCGTCGGCCGCTTTTCGGGATCGCTCACGGTCGTCACGTAGCCCTTCGGCTTGTTCAGAACAAAGTAGCGGTGCCGCTCGGGGCCCTTCAGCAGCTTGCCGTTCACGCGGATGTGGTCGCGCCCCGCGTCCGCCTTGCTTCCCAGCTGCGTCACCACCTGGCCATTCACCATCACCTGGCCGGCAACAATCATCTCTTCGGCGTGCCGCCTGCTCGCAATTCCCGCCTGCGACAGAATCTTCTGCAGCCGCTCAAGCTTCGCCGGCGGCCGCTCCTTCACAGGTATATCTTCTTCGCCGTCGTCTTCGCCCGCGCCGTCAGCCTCGCCGGCCGCGCTTGCCGCCATCTCTGGCGCGTCTTCAAGCGTTCCATCCACTGCCGCGACCTCCGTCTCCTCGCGGTACGCGTCGATTTCCTCTTGCCCCAGGCTCTCCACGCGGCCCTGCGACTCCGAGTCACCCAGGTACGTCCGCGCCTCTCCGCTGATCACATCCCCAATCGGATCGAGCACCGGCTCTCCGATTCGGAACGTTCCCGCATCCTCGGCCTTCGGCTTCCGGGGTTTCGCGCTCGTTACGCGCGCCTGCGGCCTCGGTTTCGCCGCCGCCTTTGGCTTTTCGATGTTCGCCGCGCGCTTCGTCGCCGGCTTTTCCGCCGTCTTGGCTTTTGCCGCTTTGGTCTTCGCGGCCGGCGTCTTCGTTTTCACAACGGTCGCCTTGCCCTTCGAATCCGTAACCTCGCTCGCGGCCTCCCGTTTGCTCGCGGGCGCTTTCGCGCTTGTCGATGTTTCTTTCGGCGCCGTTTTTGGGGCGCGCTTGGCCGCCGGCGGCTGCGCCTTCGATTTCAACTCTTTTTTCATGGGGGAACTGCCTCGGTTTCTTCTTACTTTGCGCCGTCTGGGTGGGCTTCAAGGATGTTGTTTTTCGTTTCCAGCGACTCGTCGGTCGCTGCCTCGTCCGATTCCGCGCTCATGTCCGCGTCAAACTCCGCGGCAGCCTCCGCGGCCGGCTCGTCTCCGTCCGCTTGCGTCTCTTCCTCGAACTCGCTCGCCGCCATCTTTTCAAACTCTTCCATCGATGGCAGCTCCGTCACATCCTTCAGCCCGAAGCGCAGCAGAAACTCCCGCGTCGTCTTGTAGAGAATCGGCCGCCCTACCACCGGCTTGCGCCCTGCCGTTACGATCAGCTTTCGCGCCAGCAGGGAACCGAACACTCCCGACGAGTCTACGCCGCGAATCTCGTTCACCTCGGGCGCAGTCACAGGCTGCTTGTATGCAATCACCGCCAGCGTCTCGAGTGCCGGCAAAGACAGCTTCAGCGGCGGCTTCAGGCTCTTCACAAACAACCGAACTGCGTCGTGGCACTGCGGCTTGGTCGCCATCCGGTAGCCGCCCGCAATTTCCCGAATCTCGATTCCGCGTTCGTCGCCCGCATACTCCGCAATCAACTCGTCCAGCGCCAGCTTGAGGGCCACGCGCACTTCGCGCTCGCGCAACTTGGCTGCGCGCTTGGCCTCGGCTTCGGCCGCGGCCTCATCGCCCACGCCTGTTTCTTCTTCAGCCTCAGGCTCTGTAGCGCCGGTCTCCTGACCGGCTGTCGTGTGGGCGTCCTCGCCCAAACTGTTCTCGTTGGCTCCCGTGCCCGCTCCAGCTTCCGCTGAATCTTCAGCAGCAACAACCGGCTCCAGCCCCAGATACGGAAACGCCTCGTTGATCTGCGGCAAAGCCGCGCTCTCCGACGCACTCTCGGCTGCAGCCGCGGCTTCTCGCTCCGCCTTCCACTCCAGCGCCTCATCGGCAAACAATCCGGCCAGTTGGGCCAGCGTTACCGGCTCCTCGGCGGCATAAATCACAGCTTCCAGCTTGGCTTTCAGGCTCATTCCTCTCAACGCACCATTCTGTATGGTACCGGATGCGCCTCTTGTTTTGCCCGTTCAGCCCGATCGCCCTTCGTGTGAACAAAAAAGGCGCCCGGCCTCGCCGGACGCCTCCCATCCTTGCAATCCCGGAATTATTGCGATATCTGCCGGAACAGCCAGAACAGCGAACCTGAAAGCAGCGCAGCCACCGGCAGCGTAAACACCCACGCCGCCGCGATATTGCGGATGGTCGAGAACTGCAGGCCGCTACGGTTAGCCGCCATCGTTCCCGCCACGCCCGAATTCAGCACGTGCGTTGTCGATACCGGTAGCCCAAAGTTGTCCGCGGCCATGATGGTTCCCATCGCTACCAGCTCGGCGCATGCGCCCTGCGCGTAAGTCAGGTGCTCCTTGCCGATCTTCTCGCCCACCGTCACCACAATGCGCTTCCAGCCCACCATGGTGCCCAGTCCCAGCGCCAGCGCCACGGCCACCTTTACCCATCCGGGAATGAACTTGGTTGCCTTGTTCACTTGCGCCTCATACTTCGTCAGCGCTGTAGTCTCGTCCTTGGTGAAATTGGGATTGCCGCTCTTCAGCATCAGCCGGATTGCCTCGCTGGCCACGTACATGTCGTTGCGCACGTTGGTCTGTTGACTCGCCGGAACCGACTTGTATTCCTTGTAGATTGAAACTTCGTTGCTCAAGTCGTTCACAAGCTCGCGCAGCGCGAGCATCGTGTCCGGCTGCAACTGCTTGGTGGCGATGTACTGGGTAACGGTAGCTCGCGCGTCGGCGCCCATCACGGCCGTTTGGTCCGCGTGCTTATTGATCACCTGGTCGGCCGCTTGCGAAGTCGTGACAAACGCCTGTACGTCTTTCGCAGTCACCGCATGGTTCAGTGCATACGCTGTCGGCACCGTGCCGATCAGGATCAGCATGATCAGGCCCATGCCCTTCTGTCCGTCATTGGAGCCGTGCGCAAAGCTCACGCCTGAGCACGTAAAGATCAGCAGCGCGCGAATCGGCCACGGCGGAGGCGTGCTGCCCTTGGGCGCGCTAAACAGAACATCCGCATTCTCGATCACAATCCTGGCGAACACGGCGACGAGGTACCAGCCGGCGATGCCCACCAGCACCATCGTGGCGATCAGACCCGCAGGCGGATTCCAGGATGTGAAGTATTTGATGGGCTGCCACACGGCCAGCCCCGGCGTCCCAAATAGACCGAAAACCATGGGAGCGACCCACAAGAATATGTAAGCCCCGGGGATTCCTGCGATGGCCACAGTCGGGATCAACCAAAGAGGCTTTTTGTGGTTGGCATCGAAGAGGACCGCGAAATGCTTTGCCCATTGGGTGAGGATGAAGAACTTCGAGAGCAGAAGCAGGGCGCCGGCACAGACGAAGCCGACAATGGGCGAAATGAGAAGCACCTCGAAGACTTTGCCGGCCTGTCCCCAGTCCACGCCCGATGTTCCGGAGTGCACGTTCATCAATTGATTGGCCACGCCCACGCCGATGATTGAACCGACCATCGTGTGCGAGCTCGACGCAGGAAGCCCGAACCACCATGTGCTCAGGTTCCAGATGATGGCCGCGATCAGCAGCGCGAACACCATCGCGAATCCCGCGCCGTAACTGACCTGCAGAATCAGCTGAACCGGCAGAAGCGTAATCACGCTGAAGGCCACTGCGCCGCTTGAGACCAGCACGCCGCACAGGTTGCACAGCCCCGACCACACCACCGCGATGTTGGGATCGAGCGAGTGCGTATAGATCACCGTGGCTACCGCGTTCGCTGTGTCGTGAAATCCGTTCACGAACTCGAATCCCAGCGCGATCAAGAGAGCCACGCCCAGCAGCACGAACGGCCACGCACTGGCGATCGTCACATTGCTCAGGTCCTGCTGGATGTGGAACCCGATGTAACCCAACCCACCCAGCAGCGCAACCGCAACCACTACGCCACTCACCCAGGCGGAGCTTTTCTTCATCTTCTTGTCTAGAAGGGATCCGCCTGAAGGCGGGGCTTCAACTGTCGTTGCCAGATCGGCCATGGTCGAACTCCAGATTGTGAAATTTATTTTGGCGTCGAAGTTGGTGGGAGTGGGAAACTCCGAACCTCATCAGGGATAAACCTCCTGTGTGAAAGGAACATCAACGTCTTGTGAATTCGAGCCCGGGACGGATGCTTGCGACTGATCGAACGAGCCCCTCGGCCCTCAATCCGCACAAGGGCCATATCTCGCTGTTTATAAATTGCTTAGTTGATATGTAACTGTATTTCGTGGGCACCCGGCATTCATCAAAACAGCCTTCCTCAATCACAGGATTCGGAGTGCCTGTTCTCGCGAATTTGCCGCCGGTTCAGGCGCCCCGGTGCGATACGCGCCCAATCCTTTCGCCATCTTCTCCAACTCTTCGGCGTGGGCTGAGAGTCCGCACGGGTGTCCCTCTGTCTCGAGCAGGTGGCCGTTCTCCCGAATCATTGCGAACAAGGGACTCGCCAGCGCTTCTTCCAGATTCGACCTCTTCAAATTATGCGTCGCCAGCGCGGAGACCGGGCAAGCCGTCACATCTCCACTCGGATTCACGTGCACGAACCCGCGCCCGGCGGAAACGCAGCCTCCGAGAGTCTCTTCATCGCCCGGCGAGTGGATGATGTATGCGCCCCCCGTCATCCGGTCGCGGTACTCGACGACCACTCGGCGGAAACGAACTCGATGCTCATCCGTAAGCACCGCGCCGTTTTCGCAGCCTCCCGCCGGAATCTGCTCAATGAACATGGCAAGCGGACCGCTGTGGGCGATCAGCGCGTCGATATTCTCCGCCTGCGACCAGTATTCGACGTTGGCCGACCCGATGGTGACGGCGATCCCAGTCAGAATCCCCGCCTCACGCAGCCTGTCGAGTGTCTCCATCGCCTTTTCGAAAACTCCGCTGCCTCTGCGCAAATCCGTCAGTTCGCGATCGCCCTCCAGGCTCACCACGATGACGGTGTTTGTCGATCGCCTCAGGATTTCGTAGTCGCTCGGCCGCAGCGCCGTTCCATTCGTGAACACGAGAAACAGCCGGTCTGGATAGTCGCTGAAGAGCTCGGCGATTCCCGGCAACAGAAACGGTTCGCCTCCGGCAATCATGAACGCCATCACGCCCAGCCGAACCGCTTCGTCCACCACTCCGCGCCATTCGCTGAGGGCGAGTCCCCGCTGCGCTGGCGCACTCGTCACCGTTCCCACCGCTCCGGCATAGCAGCCGGAGCAGCGCAAATTGCATTTGGATGTGACGCTGAGAACGAGGAAGGGAGGAACCCGCACTCCGCGAGTCAGCCAGCGCGATCTTACCCGGCTTGACTGCGCGACCGTCCGCGCAAGGCGCAGGAACCCTGGCAGGTAGCGCCGGTGCTGCAAGACCCAGGGAACAAGGACGCGCGTAAGCTGCGGGTCAATTCCCTTGATCCGGCCCGTCAGATCGAAAAGCCGGTCAGACAGGAAGTCGGCTCGCAGAAAGTCGCCGCGCCGATCGGGCAACTTATGTTGAACGGGCATTTCCTGAAGCATACGCGTCTCGTGTTGCGCTAGTTCCGGCTTGAGCTTCTTGCGTGTGCCACATCACCTACTCCGGTATCGGCACCGTTCCCTTCACGCCGAACGTTCCCGTCGCCACGGGCGCCCCTGTATCCGGCTGGCCGCCGCCCACGCTCACCGTGTACGTGCCTTCCGCCTCGATCAGCGTGCCAATATCCGTCACCATGCTCAAGTCGCGTGGATTCAGCTCAAAGTGCAGCTTGGTCGACGCGCCCGGTTCCAGGTGCACGCGCGTAAATCCCCGCAGCGCAATCCTCGGCGCGCCTGCCACATCCGGAAACTTCAGATAAAGCTCTGCCACTTCGTCGCCCGCACGCGACCCCGTGTTTGTCACCGTCGCTTCCACCACTGCCGGATCTCCAGCGTTCACCGTGCCTGTCGGAACCGCAAGCCCGCTATACGCGAACTTTGTGTAGCTCAGCCCATACCCGAACGGATAGAGCGGCGTCCCCGCGAAGTACCGGTAGGTTCGCTTGCTCATTGTGTAGTCTTCGAAGTTCGGTAGTTGATCAACGCCTTTGTAGAACGTCACCGGCAGCCGTCCCGCCGGATTGTTTGCGCCCGAAAGCGTTTCGGCCACCGCATTCCCACCCTCTTCGCCCGGATACCACGCGTCCAGAATCGCGTTGGCGTGCTCATTTGCCCAGTTCACCGCCAGCGCGCTTCCGTTCGTCAGCACTACCACCAGCGGCTTGCCAGCGGTTGCCAATCCACGCAGCAAGGTCTCTTCGGGCGCAGGCAAATCCAGGCTCGTCCGGTCGCCTCCTTGAAAACCCGGCTCGCTCACCAGCATCTCTTCGCCTTCGAGTTCGCTCGTGATTCCCACCACGGCCACCATAGCGTCCGCATCCCTGGCCGCGCTCAGAACCGCCGGATCCATGGTGCGATCGATCTTGGCCCACACCAGCTTCAGGTGCAGCGGCCGATTCCGGTCTGTCAGTTGATACTCCACCACCACCTGGTACGCCCGTCCCTTTTCCAGGTGTACCTGGCCTGTCCGCGTTTCCACGCCGTGCGGATAATTCGCAGTGGTCACGATCTTGCCGTCCAGATACAAGCGGAAGAACCCGTCCGTCTCAATGCCCAGGTTGTAATCGGCCGTGTCGTCGGGCGTCAGCGTCGTGTCCCACCGCACCGTCAGCGGGGTCAGATTTGCGGCCTCGGCTGGTAACGGGTCCGCACCAAGGTCGATTCCCGGCTCAATTCGTGTCGCCAATACGCCGGTGTTCTCGCTGAGTTCATTCGTGAAGCCCACAATATTCTTGCTCGAGAAGGACTCCTGCGCGCCCGGCTTTCCTTTTTCTGTCAGCAGCGTATTCGGCACCGGCCACGTCTCTTTGCTTAGATAATTCGTTCCATTCATGTAGTTGATCGTGTCGCCGGCAAACTCTTTCTTGATGCCGTCAAGAATCGACACCGTGTGCGACGGAATCCCGTTGTAGTTCCCCAGCAGCACCTGCGTTTGCTCGGCCAGCGGACCCACGACGAGTATCTTCTGCCCGGTTGTCTTCAACGGCAGCGTTCCGTCGTTCTTCAACAACACCATCGCTTCGTTTGCAAGCTTCAGCGCCAGCGCTCGGTGTGCCGCGCTGTCCAGCTCGCTCGGGTCGGTCTTCGCGTATGGCACCATCTCCGGCGGATCGAACAGGCCCAGCTTCATCCGCGCGGTGAACAACCGGATGACCGCCGTGTCGATGTCGCTCTCCTTCAGGTAGCCTGCCTTCACCGCGTCGACATAAGGCTTGTAGTCGTGGTCGTCCTGCACCTTGGCCCTGAAGTCGATGCACTCGTTGTCCATGCCGCGCTGCAGGCTGATCGCCGAGGCCTGCGCCTGCGTCGGCTCATAGTGGTGGCCTTCAAAAATGTCGCGCACCGCTCCGCAGTCCGACACCACATACCCCTGAAATCCCCACTTGCCCCGCAGTTGATCCAGGAGGGTAAACTCGTTCGCGCACGCCGGCTGCCCGTTGATGCCGTTGTAGGCACACATCACGCTCCCCGCTTTGCCTTCCGTCACCGCTGCGCGGAACGCCGGCAGATAGGTATCCAGCTCATCGTGCCGGCTCACATCCACGTCGGCAAAGTGCCGCGTCGGCTCCGGTCCTGAGTGCACGTCGAAATGCTTCGGCGTTGAAATCACGCGGTAATAATGCGGATCGTCGCCTTGCATCCCGGTCACGTACGCCACGCCCATTCGCGCCGTCAAAAACGGGTCCTCGCCGTAGGTCTCCTGGCCACGTCCCCAGCGCGGATCGCGGAAGATGTTCAGGTTCGGCGCCCAGAAATCTAGCCCTCTGAAAATGGGCGTGTCGCCGTTCGATTCAACGGCCTTGTCGTGAACCACTCGCGCTTCCGTTCCCGTGGCGATCGCCATCTCGTGAATTCCAGAGGGGTCAAAAGTCGCGGCCAATCCAATCGGCTCGGGAAACGACGTCACGCCGGTGGTGTTAGCCACACCGTGCAGCGCCTCGCTCCACCAGTCGTACGCCGGCACTCCCAGCCGCGGAATCGCGCGCGCCTGGTTCACCAGTTGGCTCGCCTTCTCGTCGAGCGTCATGCGGTGCACCAGGTCTGTGGCACGCTGCTCGGCGGGCAAGCTCGTGTCCTTATATGCCGGCTTGTTCGTGTCCTGCGCGCACGCCATTCCCATCGCGCCCATCGCCAGCAACCCCCCAGCCACCATCCGCATTCCACGCATCGAAGTCATCTCCTGGTAAACCTTTTTCCATTCACGCCAGCGGTATTCATTCGAGATGCGAAGTTTCTCGCCCTCAGCGGCTCACTTTAATCGCCGCCAAACTTCTCTGTCAATGAATTGCCACGGGAAAAACGTTTTACAAAGAGATTTTCTCACCTAGCCCTCACCGTCTCTGGCAGCTCAATAGCGAATCAATTCGGAATTGCTTTTGAAAAAGCGCTACCGAATCACCACTCTCCGAGAAGATCGCGTGCCGCGAGCCGACACATCCTTGAGCTGACCCCTTCATGCCGGCAGGCGCAAAGCAAAAAGCAGAAGCTAGAAGCTAGAAGCCGGAAGCTGCTCCCTGGGTGTAACCTTTCTGCCGACACCTCCGTAAACCGGTTCAGAAAGGGAAGTCAGATGCCGCAGGGCTCGGACATCGCTCGGTCAGGCAACCTGCCCGCACGGCCGCGCGACGGTATCGAGAACTCAGAAAATGTATTGGTCCGCTTTCGGCAAGGCGATCTCGATGCATTTGAATCTCTCTTCCGCGAGCATCAGCGTTCCGTCTATGGCTGGATTCTCCGCATCGTGCGCGATCCCGGCGCCGCCGAGGACCTCACGGTCGAAACCTTCTATCGCATCCACCGCGCTCACGCCCGCTTTGAGTCCGCGCGTGCCTTCGAGCCGTGGGCGCGGCGCATTGCAACCCGTGCCGCGCTCGACTGGCTCCGTGCGCGCCGTCCCGAGTCCGGCATCACCGATCTCGATGTCGCCGATCTGCCCTCGGCGCCCGTGCCTGATCCCGGCATCGCCGCCGAGGTTCGCTTGAAAACCGCTCAGGCCTTCGCCCGACTACCGCCCGGTCTGCGCATCGCGGCTACGCTCTCAGTCATTGAAGAGCAGCCGCATAAAGAGGTCGCCGCCATGCTCGGCATCACCGTCGGCGCCGTCAAGCTGCGCGTCTTTCGCGCCATTCGATTGTTACGAAAAGACCTTGGAGGTCAGGGAATCACGCCATGAAAAAAGCCGACGACGAACGCATGAAAGAGCTTCTCCAACATTCGCTGCCGCGCGTTGATCCCGCGGCCGAGCCATCTCGCGATCTTTGGCCCGCAATCCTTCGCCGCCTTGACGCCGATCCCATCACATCGGCGCCCGCCCCCCGTCGCCAGAACTGGTTTGACTGGGCTCTCCTCGCCGGACTCATCGTGTTTGCGGTCTCGTTCCCGGCCACGATCCCGGTCTTTCTCTATTACTTATGAAATGCAGTTCACAGTTCGTAGTTCAAGGTTCGCAGTCGGCCACGCTATGTGAGCGCCAAACAAAGAATACGCAAACTGCTCTCCAGCTAACGAAAACTGGGAACTACGAACTAAGAACTGTGAACTGTCTGAAAGGAGACCAACCATGACTCCACATCCTTACCTTCGCGCTTACCTCGGCGGTGTCTTTGTCACCACGCTCATCCTGCCGCTCATCCTCACGGCGTTCATCATCATTCGCCTTGTGCTGCAGCTTCCGGTTCCCATCGAGCGCGGTCTCATTTTCCCCATGGCGCTCGTTCCTGCGGTCTGGGGACTGTGGAACATGCTCTGGCTCGCGTCGCACGAGCGCACGCACCTTGCCGTCGGCGTCCACGGTGCGGTGCTGCCCTTTCTGCTGCTGCCTGTCGGAGCCACTTTCGCGCGCTGCTACGGCATTCTCGCGTTCGGCGCGAGTGGCGTCACCTGGTTCAACGCCTGCTCCATCCCCTATGCTCTGTTGGCCTTGGGCTTCTGCTTCGGCGTCGCCGCCTATTACCTGGTCTGGAAGTACATCGTTGGCTTCCTCAACGGAACGCTCGGCATCGCATGAGAAATCGCGCACCGGCACTGATCTGGTTGTCCCATCCTTCAGCAGTTCCATCGCGGAAGGGTGGGAAGCCAATGACTGGCTGAAAGCTGACAGCTGAAGTGGATACCTGATAGCTAGAAGCTCGGAGCCGTTTCTTCCTCATGCGGCGCGCGCACAATCTGCATCAGCATTCCGCCGTCGAGCCAATGCAACTCGCACATCTCGCAGCTCGACATCACGGCATGGCCTCCGCCCAAATAAAAGTGCGTGTCCATTCCTTTATGGCATTTCGGGCATGCCACCTTCCGGTTCAAATCAGCCGCGTCCGCCTGCATGGGGATCAGGGTTTCCGGATGCTTGGCGCGCATGGCGTCAATCAACGCCTCAAACTCGCCCATCGCTACCAGCATTCCGTGGCATTGCTTGCAGCCGTATAGTCGCAAGCCTGCCAGCATTGCGCTCCACAACGCTACGGAGCAATTCGGGCAAGTCAGCTCGGCCGCCTCGTCCACAAACTGCATGCCTGTATCGTCGGCCTGCGCCATCACCACGCTATGGCAGTAGTCGCAACGCAGGCTGCCATTGTCGGCTGCCATTCGCAGCGGCGCGCCGCACGATGGACAGTTCATTGCTCCCGCCCGCACCCAGGGCAGAACTTCGCCCGCTCCGGCATCGGCTTGCCGCAATCGATGCAGAACTTCGTTTCCGGTTCCGGCGTTGCAACGGCTGTGCTCGTTGCCGGCGTTGCCGCCGCCGCACTACCGGCAACTCCCGCTCCCGACGCCGCGCGTCCATACATAGCCTGCGCCATCGCCGCTCCCGCGCCCAGTCCCACGCCCATGCCCGCCGTGCCGCCCGGATTCTGCGCCGCCTCTTCGAGGCTTTCGGCGGTTTCGAACTGGGTCAGCCGTCCCAGGTCGCCGGCCATGTTTACGCCGATCCGCTGGTCCATCACCTTCTGCAAATCGTCGGGCAGCGAAACGCTTTCCACCACGAACTGGCTCAGCTCCAGCCCAAGCGCCGCAAAGCTCGGCTTCACGTCCGCCGCAACCTTGTCTGTCAACGCGCCCAGGTTGGCGGCCACGTCCACAAACGACACTTCGCTGTTGGCAAAGATCGCCGTCATTCGCGCAACGATCGTCGTGCGCAGCTGTCCTTCCACGTCCGTCGCGTAAACTTCCTCGCGCGTTCCCGTCACTTCGGTAAAGAACTTCCTCGGGTCCGCGATGCGATAGGCGTAATTTCCGAAAGCCCGCAGCCGCACCACCCCATATTCCTTGTCGCGGATCGTGATCGGCGCCGGCGTGCCCCACTTCTGGTCAATCTCAAGCCGCGTCGAAAAGAAGTACACATCCGATTTGAACGGCGACTCGAAATCCTTCGTCCAGTTCATCAGGTCTGTCAGGATGGGCATATTCTGCGTGTTCAGCGTGTGCAGTCCCGGCCCGAAGACGTCGGCAATTTTGCCCTCGTTTACAAACAGCGCCAGTTGCGATTCCCGCACCGTCAACTGCCCGCCGTTCTCAATCTCCATGTCCTGCATGGGGTACCGGTACGACAGAATGCCCTCGTCGTCCTCATTCCACTGGATGACGCGAATGAACTGTTTGCTGATGAACTGGCTAATGGACACGGTGTTCTCCTCGCACGCGAGATTAGCATCGAGTCCGCGCGCAGTAACTCCCACCTTCGTTGAATAAAGTTACTTTTTGGGTGCTTTTGGAGCATCTTCAGGATTGGAAGCAGGGTTGACGTCACCTGAATCGCGGCTGAATCGAGTTCTCGCTAGCCCCCCACACCGTGATCCCGCTCACGGGACTGCGAACTGAGAGCCCGGAACCGACACCTGACACCAGAAACCTGACACCTAGTTCTTGAAGAAATCTCCCAGTCCCGCCCGCTCCGCATGGGCCGCCATTGTCGACTGGATCGTCAGGGCCAACTCCAGCGCTGCTCGTCCCTGTCGCGCTGTGACTTTGGGTTCCTTCCGTGTCCGCACCGACTCGAGGAACGAAAGAATCTCGAGCTTCAGCGGCTCGCCGTCGTTCACATCCGGCTTTACAAAGGTCAGTCCTGGCGCTGAGCCCGTCGCCGGACCACTCTCCGGCGCAGCCTGCGGCCCCGCCAGTCCCCTCGCAATCTCCGTCAGTCTTTCTGGATCGTTCTTCGCGGCCGCGATCTTCATCGCCAACGTGACTGGAACCTGGCCCGACGCAACCAGTTTCTGAATGACCGCGGAATCGAGTTTTCCCGTCGCCAGAAATTCGGCCGCGGCCGCGGCAAGGCCGCCCTCCGACCGACCCGGTCCAACCGTCTGCCCTCCAACAAGGGGGTCGATGCGAATGACCACAACATCCCGCCTCGCGTAATCAATCGACACATACTGCCGCGGCTCGAAGAATCTCAGCTTCCTCACTCGCTCCGTCGAAACGCGCGAAGCGGTAAAGTTCGCTACGCATCCCGACTCAAATTCGACGCGCACATTCGCGATGTCAACCTTGGGTGACAAAATCGGCAGCCCCACCGCGCGCACCTCGCGCACTGCCGACTTTGTAAACGTCAGTACGATGTCCAGGTCGTGGATCATCAGGTCCAGCACGACGTCCACGTCCAGCGCCCGCAGCGTAAAAATGCTTAGCCGGTGCGCCTCGAAGAACATCGGGCGCTTCAGATTTGGTTCCACCGCCAGCACCGCTGGGTTGAACCGCTCCAGATGCCCAGGCTGCAAAATCCTGCCACCGCGCTCCGCGCGCGCAATCAGATCGTCGGCCTCGGCAAGATTCGTTGCCAGCGGTTTCTCAACCAGCAGGTCAAGACCCGCATCCAGCAGCGCCGCGGCCACCTCGTGATGTTTCACGGTCGGCACGGCCACGATCGCCGCATCCAGCTTCAGGTCTGCTTTGAGCAACTCGTCAACGCTCGCGAAGACGGAAATCCCGTACTGCTTCGCCGCTTCTTCAGCTCGCGCCCCATCGGGTTCGACCGCAGCAACAAGAGCCACGCCACGGCCCGCCGCGTCAAAACCAGCCGCCTCAAGTTCGCGAACCACTCTTAAGTGGTTGCGCCCGAACGCTCCCGCGCCGGCCACCGCCACGCGCAACTGTCGTTCGCTCGCTATCTCCCTGCCTCTTTCTGTCGCCCTGAGCGAAGTCAGTTCGCCGTGGCGAACTGACGAGTCGAAGGATCTGCAGTTGTTTTTCAGCCAACGCGAGAGTGCTCGCATCGAAAGCCGGTCGCTGGCAGCTGGAACCTACTTCCCCTCAACCGCTTTCAGGCACCGGCTATAGAGCGCCAACAGCTGGTTGACGTGCTCCTCAGGCTTGGCTCCGCCCGCCCCGGTAAATCCCGTCGATGGCGCGGCCGCCTTGCCCACTCCCGCCGTTCCTGCCACAAACTTCAAAAGGTCCAGCGCAATATCTTCATTCCGCCTGGCTCCAAGTCCCGCGCCATTCAAGGTGTCCATAAGCATTTCTCCGAAAACCGATGCTACCAGATCGAGCGCTCGCATTCATTCCAGTCCCGCTGCCTGCCTCCAAGCCTGATCGCTCCACAATTCATCTCCGCCCGCCGCAGCAAGGGCTATAATCCGCCTAAATCTCATCGGAGACCAGGACATTATGAGTGCGAAAGCGAGCTGGGTAGCAACAGCCGTCGGCACCGCCGTGGGTACAGGCGGCTGGATCTTCGGGCTGGGCAGATTTGTCTGGCCCGCGCATCCTCAGTGGGCGCTCTTTTTCATTACCATCGCTGCGACCATTGTCACAATGGTCTTGGTAGAGCGTGATCTTCGGAGCGCAACGAGTGCCCGACACTAATTGACCACCAACCTCGGCAGAACCGCTCACTTGCTACCCTTGTCTCAATGCTCCTCGCCCACATCGCCCTTGGCGCCAACCTGCCCAGCCCCGCGGGCCCGCCCGATGCCACGCTGGCCGCCGCGCTCGAACAGATCGCAAAACTCGGCCGCATCACCGCGCGTTCTTCTCTTTACTCCACCGAGCCTGTCGGTTTTGCCGATCAGCCTCGCTTTCTCAACGCCGTAATCGCCGTTGAAACCGATTTCGCCCCGCACCCGCTCCTTGACGCTCTTCTATCCATCGAGCGCGTCTTCGGCCGCGACCGCTCCACCTCCGTCCCCAACGGCCCGCGTTCTCTCGATCTCGACATCCTCCTCTATGGCGATCTGGTCCTCACCGAGCCGGCCCTCGAAATTCCTCATCCACGCCTCGCCGAGCGCGCGTTCGTCCTGGTCCCTCTCACCGAAATTGCTCCCGATCTCCGCATGCCTCCCTCCGGCCTGACCGCCGCTCAGCTCCTTGCCAATCTCCCGCACGCGAACGAACTCCTCGCTCCAGCGGTCCTCCCCATCCAATCCTCACTCTGGCGCACCGAATAGGTCTAACGGCCCTGCCTTCGCCTCAGACTCGTCCACGCAAGGTTCGGTCGAATGTGGTCCCCATTTCTTCACCGCAGCGCCGTAAAATGCGCGCCGGGAATGCGAAGAAGGCCGCCTCCAAGGAATCGCTGGACATGTTTGATAGCAGTGTGAAACCATCCAACCCGTCGGTATGCCGAGTTTGAAAGGCGCCGAACGGAGAACGTACGATGAAGAAAGTTGTTAGCCTTATCGCGCTGTCAGTTGCGCTCTTAATTCCCCAGCTTTGTTTGGCACAGGCTCCCGCCGGTGCCCCAGCTGGCACAACCGGACTTTGCAATGACGGATCGTATTTCAAAGGATCAGTAAAGATAGGTGCCTGCACCGGTCATAAGGGGCTCAAAACCTGGTGGGGCGCTCCCAAGACCCCTGCCAAGACCGCGCCAGTGAAGACCGCTCCGGCAAAGACTACTACGCCGCCCAAATCCAC
>Ga0181520_10004656_pt1 | contig 22718 bp, 26 predicted proteins | sample PEATcosm2014_Bin_29_FD_132451 | JGI IMG/M metagenome (GOLD analysis project Ga0181520, IMG submission 132451) | Peatland microbial communities from MTU Mesocosm Facility, Houghton, MI, USA - PEATcosm2014_Bin02_30_metaG | ecosystem: Environmental > Terrestrial > Soil > Wetlands > Peat | place...
AGAATCAGGCCGGGTTTCAGTTCCTCTTTCTCGGTAAGAAACGCCATGTTGCCTCCTGCTGTTTATTCCGTTCTGTGCAGTTTCCGTGCAGATTTTCCGTGCAAGTCGTTGATTCTTCGTAGCTGTGCAGGCTTTGTATAGAACATGATAACAGAATATGTTGTTTATTTATAATTATTTATGATATAGTTCTCATCCTGAGCGGAGTTGGGCGCGTTTTTTGCGCCCAACGAAGTCGAAGGACCTGCGTCTCCGTTACCTGCTATCTCATCGATCTTTAGGGGCACCAAACAGTCTCAACTCTTCGCCGAATCAGCCGTCATTCTCACCACCTCTTCGGCAGCAAAAGCCACCAGCTTGGTGCAGAGTTTCTGATGCAGCTCACGCTCCTGAAAGTTGCGCAGACCCTCTTCGGTATTGAGAGCACATCCCGTCAATTCGCGGCAGAGAACTGTTCCGTGCGCTACGCGGAAGGCCTCCGTCAGTTGCCGCGTTCGCAGATAAAGTGCATCGCGGTTGGCAAGGGGATCGGCTGCCATCGCTCCTCCGCAAGCCTCGCCGAGCGCCAGCAGCGCTCCAGTCAGCGCGCCGCAAAGCTCTCCCTGCCGCGCAACACCGCCGCCGAAGGGCGCTGCCAGCGCCAGCCGCTGCTTCTCGCTGAGTCCATTGCCGGTGGCGCAGGCGGCGTAGACCGATTGGGCGCAGTTGTAGTTCTGCGAAAAAAGTTCCAGAGCGCGCTCGGACGGAGATTTGCTCATATGCGGCCTCGCTTGGTAGATTTGCCCACTCCCACAGTATAGGCGGCATTTCCCGCCGCGCCCCAACCGTGCGATCCTGAAAGAACTATGAAGATTATTCTCGGCATTCTCGCTCTTCTCATCGTTGCCGCCTCGCTCTTTGCCGACTACAAATGGCGGCAGTGGATTGCGGCGCGACGCCGCGAGCGCGAGTAATCCCGCGACGTTTTTTTGGCTTTCTCTAGTTAGAATGAACGGATTTGTGCCGCGCAAGCGGCGGCTGCCCCACCGCAGGTGGTTACAATTACATTCAGGGAGCCGTCCAATCACCATGAAGCAAATGTTCGTTTTTGCCCAATACATCTCCGCTCGCAGAATGCAGAGCAGCCTTTTGTTGGCCCTCGCGGCCATCGCGTTCTTTGGCTTTTCCGCAGTGGCCCACGCTCAGTTTGGCGCGCCGGAACCGGGAACGCGAGTACAAGATGCCTCCGCGCTTCATCCGCCCGCGGGCGCTCGCGTGGCCATCGTTGAATTCATGGACATGGAGTGTCCCCGCTGCGGCCTGGAAAATCCGGTCATCAAAGCCGCTGCTGCCAAGTACAAGATTCCCTGGATTCGTCACGACTTCCTGATTCCCGGCCACATCTGGAGTCCGATCGCGGCAGTCAACGCCCGCTGGTTCGACGCGAACAAAGGAAAAGCTCTGGGCGACGAATACCGCGATCAGGTCTTCGCCAATCAGTCTTCGATTTACACGCTGGATGCGCTTCGCCAATTCACCGAGAAGTTCGCGCAGAGCCACGGTATCCAGATGCCCTTTGCAATAGACCCGCAGGGCAAACTGACCGCCGATGTTAAGGCCGACGGGGAGCTGGGCCGCCGCACTGGCATACACCAGACCCCCACTGTCTTCATAGTGACCGCCAACAGCAAGGGCTCTCCTTTCATAGAAGTCCAGGATCCCGACCGGGATCTCTTTCGAACAATCGACCAGGCACTCGCCGACACCGCCGCGGCCAAACCTCCAGTGCGGAAGCCTGTGGGAAAGTAGCGGATATAATACTCTCAGTATTTCGGGACTTTAGGGTCGATCTCTTCGCTCCAGGCGTTGATTCCGCCGGCGAGATTAGTAACGCGAGGGAAGCCTGAGCGCTTCAATAACTCAGCGGCGCGCTGGCTGCGAACGCCCGAATGGCATTGCACGATGATCTCCTGGTCGCGGTCAATCTCGGCTAGACGCTGCGGAAGCTCGCTCTGCGGAATCAGCCTCCCGCCGATATGAGCAATGACGTACTCCCACGGCTCGCGCACGTCGAGGATGTACGGCTTTTCTCCGGCATCGATACGGCGCTTCAGTTCTTTTACTGAGAGTTGGGGGATTGCATTCATCGCTCTGTCTTCTCCTTGGAATTTCAGGCTCTCATTGCATCGTAGAACGCGGGGGCCTTCAGAGCAAGTTGTATGAGTCGTTTCAATCGGTAAATTGCAGCCCGCGCTCCGGGTGTGCGAGATTGGAAGTGCGGGACTGGATACAGGAAAATTTTCTCACTAGCAGACAGGATGGCATCTATGATTCATGAAACCCAGAGTTTTGACCAGTTGTTGGCGACGTTGCGCGCACACTCCTTCGATGTAGCAGAACTGGCCGAACCTGGCAGTGTATTGGTGACGAAATACGGAGCTGGCGCGGTGATTGTTGCCGCTTCGAATGCGCCGGCAACCTTTGCCGTCGCTCCGGGCGCTCTGGTAGAGGGCAAAGTGGCGCGCCTTGTTGACCGCGGCTACCAGAAGTTCTTAAAGACCGCCCAATCTGAGCTGCCCGCCACGGCCAGCCAGTTGCACGCCATTCACCTGTTCAGCGAAGAGTTGAAGCAATTGACCGGATCTGTCGATCTATACAATGAGGCGCTGGGTACGACGAGCGATCTCTACGTGTATGACCGTTTGGCGGGTCGTGAAGCTGTCTAGTTTGACTTCTGTGTAGATGTAAAGTTGCTGGTTGAATTTGTTTGAGCGGAGGCGGGCCGTGGAAGTAGAGGAACTCAAGAGTCAACCCAGCGCACACTCGATTGGGCCAGCTAAAAACATCACAGAACGCCGGGTATACCCCCGTCATACTGTGGATGAGCCAACTGCAATTGTGACGCTGAATCGTGGCGTCGGCTTTCGTTGCCGCGTGTTGGACTTGAGTATGACAGGGTGCCGGCTGCACACCAGCCTGCGCTTCCCCGGCAGCGCTTGGGACAACGTCGAGGTCTCCTTCAGTTTGCGTGGAATGTCTCTTCGATTCAACGGAATCATTCAGTGGATCGATGGGATGCAGATGATCGGCGTCCGGTTTATGGATCTGACTCCAGGCCGCCGGAAGGAGCTGGCCGAAGTCCTTACCGAGGTTATAGCGTTCAACGCCGCAAAGGCTTCTCCGGAAGCCGCTAAGAAAGTTTAGCGATTCTCGCGGCTCATTCTCCGGCCAACTGCTCCAAAAGCAGATCAAAGTCTTCCAGATGCGCGTATTCGATGATGACTCGGCCGTGGCCGCTTTGGTCCTCGATGTGAACCTTCAGGCCAAGAGCGCGCTGCAAACGCTCCTGGACGGCGCGGACATTGGGGTCGGCGGGAGCTTCGGCTTTGGCGTCCTTTTTGGCTGCGCGTTCGGGATGAATAAGAGCCTGCACATAGGCTTCCGTTTGGCGAACAGAAAGCGAATTTGCTACAATCCTCTGCGCCGTCTTCTCCATCTCCTCGGCGTGTTCAAATGCCAGCAGCGTCCGGGCATGACCAAAACTCAACTCTCCCGCCTCGACGCGCGTTTGTACTGAATGCGGTAACTTTAACAATCGCAAAAAGTTAGCAACGGTTGCTCGATCTTTGCCAGTCCGCACCGCCATCTGCTCCTGGGTCATATGGAACTCGCGTGAGAGCCGCTCGAAGGCGCGCGCCTGCTCCATCGGATTCAGGTCCGCACGTTGCAGATTTTCGACGATGGTGATCTCCATCGCCTGCTCATCGGAGACCTGGCGCAGAATTGCCGGAATGGTCTTTTTGCCAGCCAGTTCCGATGCCCGCCAGCGCCGCTCACCCGCAATGAGCTGGAAGCGCCCGCTGGCCAGTGGACGCACAAGCACCGGCTGGACAACTCCGTTCGCCGTAATCGAGGCAGCCAGCTCGGCCAACTGTCCCTCGTTCATCAGGCTGCGCGTCTGGAAGGGATTGCGATCGATCTGGTCGATGGGAATCTCCAGCGGCTTTCCCCCTTCCGTCTCTACTGCGGCGGTAGGAGCGGGCGCGGAGGGGATACGCGGCAACAAAGAGTCCAGGCCCTTGCCCAGTGCGCGGCGTTTCGTGTCAGGTGCGGCAATGTTCATCGTTCAAAATCCTCTAATCCTTTGAAATTATGATTGGCCGGGTGCCCCACCCTCGCCGCGTCTTTGCTCTTGCGGCTAGGGTGGGAAATCGCGCGTCCATCACTGGTTCGGCACGGCGCTGACCTCCGCTTCGGAGGCAATGCGGCCCTTCCGCGGCGGAAGCTCAATCCCGTTGCGCGCAATGAACTCTCCGGCCAGCTCGAAGTAGGCCTCGGTGCCCCGTGATCGCGCATCATAGAGCGCCACCGGTTTGCCGTGGCTAGGCGCTTCGGCCAGCCTCACATTGCGCGGAATCACCGTCTTGTAAAGCCGGTCGCGGAAGTACTCGCGCAGCGTATCCGTCACCTGCTGCGCCAGGTTAGTGCGGTCATCGTACATCGTCAGCAAGACTCCTTCAATCGTCAGCGCGGGATTGTATGCGGCGCGCACCCGTTCGAGAGTTGAAATCAACTCCGAGATCCCCTCCAGCGCGAAGTACTCGGCCTGCATCGGCACAATCAGCGTGTCAGAGGCGGAGAGCACATTCAGCGTCAGTAGGTCCAGCGCCGGCGGGCAGTCCAGTATCACCAGATCGTAACCGTCTTTGACCGGCTCCAGCGCACGGCGCAATCTGAGCGCTCGGTCCTCGGCTCCGGCCAGCTCGATGTTGGCGCCGGTCAGGTTCTTCGATCCGGGCAGCAGAAAGAGCATATCGATCTCTGTGGGCAGAATCACCTGCTCCGCCGGGGCGTCGCCCATCAGCACGTCGTAGATCGAGCGGCGGTTGTCGTCGCGCTGAAAACCGATGCCGGAGGAGCAGTTCGCCTGAGGATCGCAATCCGCCAGCAGCACCTTCATGCCTTCAAGTGCGAGGCACGCGGCCAGGTTGATGGCGGTCGTAGTCTTGCCGACTCCGCCCTTTTGGTTGACAACGCCAAGTATCTTGCCCATGGACTTCAAGAGTAACGGGAAGGACCGTTTTTTGGGTAGCAGCTTGCATTGTGGAGAACTGGGCGAAGCTGTGGAAAGCCCCTGAGGGTTGCATGAAAGAAATTGCGGCAAACCCGCGCGGCTCAAGGCTTTCGCGGCAGAAGCGATTTTTGCGTTTGAGGGGATGCAAAAAGAGCGAATCGGTGGAAAACTTCCTGATTTTTGTCGAGAATAATGGCATGAAATTGAAAGATTATTCACGTGCGCCAAACTGAAACTGCTCCCATTTCGGGATTTTCTGAGATTTGTTCCACGTGGAACGAATTCCATTTTGGGTTTGCTTTGGAGAATGTTTCACGTGGAACAGACCCCCTCTACCGACTCCTACCCATTCCAATTACAATTCTTCAAAACCTATCTTGAAAGAAAATAACGGCAACTGTCACACAGCCCGATCAAGTTTGTCTTATCTGTAGGAGACTCTATATGCAAACTCAACCCGCCGCACTGCAAATTCCCTTCCTTGAGAACACCACAAGTAACCCTGATGAAGAACTCGTTCGTGGCGCAAAAGCCGGCGACCGCGATCAACTCGAAATTCTATTCTCGCGTCATCTTCCGTGGATCTTCAACCTCTCGCTCCGAATGCTCCATCGTCACGCTGACGCGGAAGACGCCACGCAGGAAATCCTGCTGAAAACCTTCAAAGCGCTGCCTGACTTCCGTGGCGAGGCTAAGTTCCGCACATGGCTTTATCGCATCGCCGTCAACCATCTACTGACCGTAAAGAAACCCAAGTGGGCCGCCTCGGATGCCGTCTGCTCCTTTACCATCGCTTCTGCCGGACTGCGTCAGGTACCCGATCTTGATCCGCCCGATCCGCGCACCGTACCCGTCCCGATTGAAATTCTGATTGAAGAAACAAAGAACAACTGCATGATCGGAACGCTGCTTTGCCTGGATGGCCGTCAGCGCCTTGTCTTTATCCTCGGCGAAATCTTTCAAGTCAGCGACGAAGTAGGCGCTGAAATTGTCGAGGTCACTCCAGCCAACTTTCGCCAGATTCTTTGCCGCGCTCGCCGCGATCTCTACGAGTATCTGCGCGACAACTGTAGCCTCGTCAATCCGGAAAACGCGTGTAAATGCACTCGCAAGACTCACGCATTCATCCAAGCAGGCTTTGTGAACCCGGAGAAGCTTGAGTTCACGCAGGCTCACGTCCGCAAAGTGAGAGAAGTTGCCGCGCAACGAGCTCCAGAAATCTTTGACTCCCACATGGAGACTGGAGCCAGCGTCTACCGCAACCATCCCTTTTATGAGCCTTCCGAACAGGCTGAAATCTTGCGCCTGGTACTACCGCAACTCGCGCTCTAATACTGATTACGGAACACCAAGGAGAGAGATGGAAACAGTGAATGCTTTTATTGGAAAAACGACGAAGCCGACGGAAGCGGAGGTCGCGGCGGCGCTGGGTTCGACCGACGCACTATGGAAGCAGTTGGTGAATTGGATGGCGGAGCAGGGAGCAGCAATTCAGGATTGGAATTCTTACTCGCCGAAAGCTGGCTGGGCGCTGAAACTCAAACAAAAAAAGAGAACCATCGTCTACCTGTCTCCATGCGCGGGCCACTTTCGCATTGCTTTCATCTTTGGCGACAAGGCGGTTGCGGCTGCTCACGAGGGCAACCTCTCAAGGAGTACTCTCAAGCTGCTCGACGAGGCGCCGCGCTACCCGGAGGGAACTGGCTTACGACTGATGGTGAAGTCGGCGAAAGATCTGGCTCCGATCAAGAAGCTGGCTCTTATCAAACTGGCGAACTGATCACTCGCTCTCCTATCGCAATTTTTCGTTCCTCGCCTCCGGGAAGTGGGATCAGCTGTGGCCATGCAAACTCCGCTCCCGCCGTTGCCTTGAGCGCATCCAGCTCCTTGCAGGTGGTCATCAGCGCCAGATAGCCACCGGAGCGAACGAGTTTGCCTGCGGAGCGGACGGCCTGGTCCATCTTGTCTACGGCGCGCAGAGTCACGCAATCAAAGCGATCGTTCAGCGCTTCTGCGCGGGCGGAGTGGACGACTGCGGAGAGTTTGAGAACGCGGACAGCTTCGCGGAGAAACGCCGCCTTCTTGCCTTGAGACTCGGCGAGGGTCACGGCGATCTCCGAGCGACAAAGCGCGATTGGGATTCCGGGAAAGCCTGCGCCAGAGCCGAAGTCGAGCAGTGTCTTGATTCCGGCGGGCAGCGCGCGGGCGCAGGCGATGGACTCGACAAAATGGCGGCGAAGAATGCCTTCCTCGTCGCGAATTGCCGTCAGGTTGACGCGAGCGTTCCAGCGAAGAAGAAGCGAAAGATAATCCTCAAAGCGGCTCGTCAGCTCTGTTTCCAACGGCTGTAGTGCGACCTCAGCTAGGAGGGTGTTGAGTAGGGTTCCCGCCGTAACTACATCGTAGCTCATATCTAAGCCACGGATTCCCGGCTAACTGAGCCTTCAATCCGCCTCGGCTGCCAAACGGTCGCCGCCTCCACAAAAGCCGCGAAGATGGCACGGGAGAAGGCGCTTTGGGTGTAGGTCCGCTCGGGATGCCACTGTACGCCGAGGACGAAATGCTCCGGCGAATCCAGTTCCACCGCCTCGACCACATCATCGACCACAGAAAGCGCGCTGACGACAAGGCCGTCGCCGGGTTGCTTGATCGCCTGGTGGTGGCTGGAGTTGACCTCAGGCTCTGCTGGATAATTCTCAGGAATCAAGCTGGCGAGCCGCGAGCCGGGCGCGATTCGCACCGGATGCGCTTGGACAATCTCCCGGCCGGGCCGGTGATCAACCGGCGTCTTCAAGTCCTGCACCAGTGAGCCATTCCGCCAAACATTCATGCTCTGCGTACCGTGGCAGATGGCCAGGATCGGCTTGTGCAGGTTAAAGGCCTCCTGTAGGAGCAGCTCATCGACGGCAGTTCTGGCCGGGTCCGCCTCGCCGCACTCAGGAATCGGCGCCTCGCCGTAGCGTTGCGGGTCCACATCAAAGCGGCTACCGGGCAATAGGATTCCCTGTACGCCGGCCAGCAGCCTTGCGACGCGGTCCTGGCGCTCGTGCAGTGGAACGATAATCGGTGTGGCTCCGGCGGCGCGCAGAGCGACAAGATAAGGTGGGAGCGAGCGCTGATTGTAACCCGGATCGCTTCCGGTGGATTCAGGGATTGCGATATGAACGCACATGGCAGCACATAGTGTAATCACAAAACCATCAGATGCGATAGGGGGGTCGTAAAGATCGAGTTAAACTTGTGTACCAATGGCCGCAACTTTTCTTTCCGCATCCGCGCCGTACGGCTGGCGAAGACCTTCAATGTCCGCTCGAAGCCGCGCGGTCAGTTCATCGCTCTGCCGCAGATTCATGCCCGCGGTTTCGATTGGATCGCCTACGGTCAGCGTCAGTTCTCCCGGAAAAAGATGGCGAGTGTGAATCGGCAGCAGCTCGTAGACTCCGCTCAACGCCATCGGCACCAGCGGAACCTGCGCGCGAATCGCCAGATAAGCCGCGCCGGAAAGAAATGGCTTCAGCTCGCCGTTTTGCGTACGCCCGCCTTCTGGAAAGACGAAGAGCGCCATGCCTGAGCGCAGCGCTCTCGCTCCCGCGCCGAGGCTGGAGATGGTTGCGCGCGGATTCCTGGTATCGATTGGAATCTGTCCTGAGCGGTTTAAGTACCACCCTATGAATGGAATAGGCCATAATACACTGCGCGCAAGAATGCGAAACTGGAAGGGCAGCGCCGAGAAGATGACCGGCGTGTCCATATACGAGGTATGGTTGGAGGCGTAAACGGCTACGGGATGTTTGTGCAGATTCTCCTTACCGAGGACCGTAAGCTTACACCCTGATGCCCACACACAGCACCTTGCCCAGAGCCGTGCGATTCTGTGTTGCGCATTGCCTTTCTTGTCCACCAGAGAGACCAATAGCGAAAGGCTTCCACAGATGGCTGTCATCACCACGAGGAACGGAAGCTGAATCAGGTTCGTCTGCCAGCAATAGAACCACGGCAGCGGATTGGGACGCTGTCTCATGATGCGCCACCTTCAGCGAACAGCAACGAACGCGCCTCGCCCACCAAATAAACGGAGCCTGAGACTACCACCACCCCGCCTTGCCCGCTCTCACTGGCCAACCGGATCGCCTCACGCACCGATCCAGCGCTCACCGACGGCGTCCCTGTCGCTCTGGCCGCTGCCTCCAACTCCTCGATTGGAATGGCTCGCGATGAGTGGATCGGCGCGAAGATCACCTGCTCAAAGAGCGGAAATAAAATCAGCGCCAACTCGGCGACCGGCTTGTCGCGCAGGCAACTGAAGATCAGAATCCGCGGGCGCGATTCTTGCAGCACTCCAGAAAGCCCGGAACGCAACGCCATTGCGCCGGCTGGATTGTGCGCCACGTCCAGAATCCACTCAACCACGCCGCGCGACCCAATTCGCTCCAACTTAATGCGCTCCATGCGCGCCGGCCAGCGTGTCTTCCGGATTCCCTCCGCGATTGCCTCAGGTGTGATCGGTAGTCTGTGCGCCGTCGCCAACTCCGCCGCCGTCGCAATGGCCAGAGCGATATTTCTATGCTGATGCGCGCCGCTTAATGGCGAATTCACTTCGATCTCCGCGCCTAGCGCATTCACCGAATAAGGCCCGACCGCGCTGCCATTGCTCGGCAGGAAAGCGGCGGCGTCAATCATGCGCACATTCACTTCGGCGCTCATCTCCGTTAGCACCTGATTCGCCTCCGAGTGTTGCGGCAGCGTAATCAGCGTTCCGTCGCGTCGAAGAATCCCAGCCTTCTCACGCGCAATCGCAGTGATGGTCGTGCCTAGCCACTCGGTGTGGTCAAGAGAGATGTCTGTAATCACCGAGAGCAGCGGATCAACGGCGTTGGTCGCGTCCAGCCGTCCACCCATCCCCACTTCGAGGACGGCCAGTTCCACATGATTCTCGGCAAAATAGAGCAGCGCCTGCGCCGTCAGAATCTCAAAGAAGCTGGGAAGCTGCGGCAGCTTGCCTTCTTGCAGCAGTCTCTTCGCCTCATCAAGAACGCGAAAGAAAAAGCTGGCGAAGGCCTCATCGCCAATCTCAACTCCACCGATGCGTATGCGCTCATTTGCCCGCTCCAGATGCGGCGAAGTGTAGAGGCCTGCGCGAATCCCGGCGGCAGAAAGGATCGAGGCCAGCGTCGCAGCCGTGGAGCCTTTGCCGTTGGTCCCCGCAATCAGCACCGACCGAAAGCCACGGTGCGGGTTGCCGAGCGCATCAAGCAGAATACGAACCTCATCGAGCGAGAATTTGCGCCTCGGCTGGCCGGGCTGCGTATACAGCTCTGGCGTCATGGCATTCAGTTGTGCGATGGCTGCCTGATAAGACATGGAAAGATCAGTATAAGAGCCGCATCTCAAAGTGCGCGACACAGTATCAACTGCGCAGCAGTAGTTGCAGCGCTTCGCGGGCATTTTGCAGGCAGCCGCGCGCCTCGTCTTCAGAGAGCAGCCCTTGATGAACTGCCTTTTTACCGGTGTCATTCACCTGGTTGGCCACGCGAGGAAAGTCCGCATCAAAGCCCGTCATTTGCAGATTATTGTTGACCTCATGCAGCAGGTTGCCCAGTGTCGCTGTGTTGCGATAGCGAGTCCGCACCTGCCGTGTCAGCACCGGGGGCAGCTTTTGCTTGATAGCTTCTTCCAGCACTGAGCGGCACATCACCGCGCAAGCCGTGAAGAGGCCAAGAAAATAGCAGCGAGTCGCTTCATCCAGGTAGCGGTCCGCCTCCTCGGAGCTGGGCGAAGCCACCACGCACTCACGCAGTTGCGTTGCCCGCAGCACCGCAGGCTCAACCAACTCCAACAACTCCAACGCAAAGGCTGTCCGCAGCAGATCATTCTGCTGCCCATCCAGCGCCCGCTGAATCTCCTGCCATGCAGGCGTCGGCGCCTCGAAACCAGCATATTGCAGCTTAGTGAGTGTGGTCAGCCGCTGCCGCGCGTGCTGGATAAAGCCCTGCCGCATCTCCTGCGCCAGCCTCCGCCAACCGCTGACAAATGCCGTCGCATCCTGCTGATAGCGCGCCCACAGCTCGTCATAAACGATCCCCGGAAGCACATCCTGTAACTGCGCGAACCTTCCCGATTGGGCCAGTTCTGAAATCGCGTCGCAAAACTCGTGCCCGGGCGTACCCTCGACAGACATTTGCATCAACTGATCTTCCAGCCGACCGATGTCGATGCCCATGCCCGGAGTCCTCCCGATAAAGTTTAGAACTCTCGCGCCTCAACGCCAGGAAATACTCTGCATATTCGCCGCGCAGGTTGCTGGAATGGGAAGCATTTTTGCCACTAGCCGCAGACGGGAATCGGCTCATCGCGCCGTGGGCTTTGTGAATAGCAGGTCACTTCAAAACCCTTGCTACAAGCGGCTCTGTACGCGCTTCACACACAAACCCTCCGCTTTGCACAGCCTCTTTTGCGCTGCCTGTGGGAGTCGTGGGAAACCACACCCTCATCCCCTTGCTCATCATCCTGTTTTCCAATACTCCTCAATTCCACAGCCCGGTTTTAGAAAACTCACCCGCCCTCCAAACCATTCTTCGCGAATTACATCGCTCAAATTTCCACTTTTCCTGCCTCATCTACGGGTACTACTGTCTTTTTTCTTTATCTCTTATACCTTTTCCTCTACCGTCACGCGATACTCCTGGTAATCTCAAAAATTAATGAAATCGCTTCCTGCCCAGGAATCCAGAGATGCACCCCTGTTTTCCACGCGCAAATAAGATCAAAGGTGAATACAATCAAGAAGAAGAAAAGGGAGCTGTTTCCGTGGGGAGGCCAGTTGTTGTACAGTGTGGCCAGTGCGGATTCCGCTTCAAGAGAGTTTTGTAGCCGCAAAGCGAGGATGGGTTTATGCCGAAGGTAGAAACAGAAGTCGAGAAACCGGCCGCATCGGGAGCAGCGATGGAGATTACCGTAACCCGTCAGGAACTGGTCAAGGAGCTTACCGCTACGCAAAGCGTCGTCGAGCGCAAGACCACTATTCCCATTCTCTCCAACTTCCTCATCGAGGCCGAGGACGACCGCCTCAACATCACAGCCACCGATCTCGACCAGGCCATCCGCACTTCAGCCGCGGCCAAAATTAAAAAACCAGGAGCCTGCACCATCCCCGCGCGCAAGCTCTACGACTACATCAAGCTCCTGCCCGACGGCGAGATCTCCATCAAGCTGCTCGACAACCACTGGGTGCAGATCCGCTCCGGCCGCTCGAACACGAAGATGGTCGGCATGGCTCGCGCCAACTACCCGCAGGTTCCCGAGTTCCCCAGCGTCGCCGCTACCAGCATCTCTACGCTGGCGCTGAAGACGCTCATCAATCGCACCATCTTTGCAATCTCGAATGAGGAATCGCGCTACACCCTCAACGGCGCGCTGCTCGTCATCAAAGCCGAATCGCTGGCCATGGTTGCCACCGACGGACACCGCCTCTCCTACGTCGAAAAGCCCAACGAGACTCTCGAAGGCATCAGCGGCGAGAAGCGCGTCCTCATTCCCCGCAAGGCGCTACAAGAGCTGCAACAACTGCTCTCCAGCACCGAAGCCGAGAAGGTCGAGTTCGCCGATGACGAGCACACGCTCTTCTTCCGCGTCGGCCATCGCACGCTGAGCACTCGCAAGCTCTCCGGCCAGTTCCCCAACTTCGAGGCGGTGATGCCGCGCGACAACAACAAATTCGCTGTCGTCAGCTCCAGCGAGCTTGCCAAAGCCATCGAGCGCGTCTCGCAGTTCGCCGACGAGCGCTCCGGCGCCATCCGCCTGCGCTTGGAGAGCAACGAACTCAAGCTCAGCGCCAGCTCCACCGACTCCGGCGAGAGCGAAGACACCATCGACACGCCCTACTCCGGCGACCCCATCGCCGTCGGCTTCAACTCGGTCTACATCCTCGACTTCCTCAAGGCTCTCAGCAACGAGGGCGAGGTGCGGCTGGAGTTCAAGGACTCGCAATCGGCCGGCCAGATGCGCCCCGAAGACCCCGACGCCGAGTACAAGTACCGCTACGTGCTCATGCCGATGCGGATCTGAAGCGACACCTCACCAGCAAAGATAAGACGGCCCGGCAGCGATGCCGGGCCGTTGCTGTCTTACGCAAAGGGCACATCGCAATCGTGCACGCTGCGCAAAATCTGCAATCGATTTAACTTCTCTTCGCATCAAAGTATTACATTGTAGAGACATACTTCCCGCATATTTATTCAACAATAGCTGAAGAGAAGTATTCGTAGTTGCGGAGGACGACGATGACGACCGCATACATTAACCGCATAGCGACAGCAGTTCCTCTTTACGATGTTCATCGGGCCTTCATTGATTACGCCTCCAGCATGGTAGCCGAGGGCACGACGCGCAATCTCTTTCGCCGTATGTCGCGCCTCTCCGCCATTGAGCATCGCTACTCCGTCCTGCCGCCTGTAGCCTCTTCAGACGGCTCCTGGCGCGATGCGGAAGATCTCTATGTGCGAGGAAATTTTCCTGCGACAGCGCGGCGTATGCAGCTCTTTGAACGCTACGCTCCGCAGCTTGCGCAACGCGGCCTCGACAAGCTCGAATTGACCGAGGAGGAGCGGCGAGGCATCACGCACGTGATTGTTACCTCATGCACGGGACACTACGCGCCCGGCCTGGACTTTGACATCATGAATTACCTGAAGCTTGACACATCGGTGGAACGCACCATGATTGGCTTCATGGGCTGCTATGCCGCTATCAACGCCTTGAAGTCGGCGCATCATATCGTTCGCTCGCAGCCTGAGGCGTTGGTTCTTGTGGTGAATCTGGAACTTTGCACACTGCATTTTCAGGAGACGCAAAATCTGGAGCAGGTGCTCTCGTTCATGCTCTTTGCCGATGGCTGCGCCGCGAGCCTCATCAGCGCGCGTCCATGCGGCGTGGCGATCGACAGCTTTCTGGCCGTGATTATTCCCGAAACCAGTCACCTGATCACGTGGCGCATTGGCGATCTCGGATTCGATATGCACTTATCAGGAGAAGTCCCTGGCGAGATCAGCCGCGCGCTCAAAGAGGTTGGCTCACAATTAACGCGAGGAAGGTCCATCGACCTATGGGCCGTGCATCCCGGAGGCCGCACGATTCTCGATGCCGTGGAGAGTGGCCTGGGCTTATCCGCCGAGGCGCTATCGTCTTCGCGAGAAGTTTTGCTGAACTTCGGCAATATGTCTTCCGCGACGGTGATGTTCGTTTTGGAAGAGACGATGCGGCGCGCCCAGGCGGGACAACAGGGTTGCGCCATCTCCTTCGGGCCGGGGCTGACGGCGGAGACGATGCTCTTCCATGCCGCGTAATACGCCGGATTTCAGCCGCCGCGTGGAGCTTGTCGAGCGCATGGATGAGCCGTGCAGCCGAGACGAATTGCGCGCCTGCCTGCGCGATATTGCCCGGACCAACCGCTGGTTCATGGCGTATCGCCCAGTGCTGCATTGGCTTGACACTCTGCGATGGCCGCCGCACAGCGGTACGCTGCGCATTCTCGATGTGGGCTGCGGATACGGAGATGGACTGCGCCGTATTGAGCGATGGGCCAGAGAGCGCGAGGTCTCCGTGGAACTGACAGGCCTTGATCTGAATCCTGATGCGGCGGTAATCGCTGCCGAAGCTAGCGCGCCGGAGAGCAATATCAAATGGATCGCTTCTGACGTGTTTGCATACGTGCCGGAAAAGCCGATTCACGTCGTGGTCAGTTCTCAGTTCGCGCATCATTTGGCCGAAGCCGACATCATTCGATTTTTGCAATGGATGGAGCAGCACACCGAGGCGGGATGGCTTATCAACGATCTCTCCCGCGCGGCTATTCCTTATTACTTCTTCAGCGCTTTCTCAAAGTTGGTGAGACTGCATCCGTTTGTGCAGTATGATGGCCCGGTTTCCATTGCGCGGTCATTTGTACGGGAAGACTGGCAAAAAATGTGCGTGGCAGCAGGCCTGAATACCGAGGATGTCGTCATCAAAGCAGTCAAGCCCGCAAGGCTCTGTGTCGGGCGGAGAAAAACACCGTGAGCCAAAGTGTTGACAATCTAGTGATCGGCGGAGGTCTAGCTGGATCGATGGTTGCGCTGCGTCTGGCCGCCGCAGGGCGCGAGGTGACGCTGCTTGAAAAGGAAGACGCAGCCCATCACAAAGTCTGCGGAGAGTTTTTGAGCTATGAGGCAGTGGAGTATCTCAACGTAGTCGGCGTCAATCCATACAATCTTGGCGCGGCTTCGATCCGCTCTGTGCGGCTGTGCTCGAAAAACAGGATTGTTGAAGCTGCTCTGCCTTTTACTGCGCTCTCACTCTCGCGACGAGTGCTGGATGCGGCGATGATTGCGCGCGCGGCGGAGAGCGGATGCAATGTGCGTCTCGGTGTTCAGGTTGACAACCTCAAAATGCAGGACGGCGTTTGGCAGGCGCAACTCCGCGGCGGGGGACTGTTGCAGTCGCGAACTGTCTTTTTGGCGACCGGCAAGCACGATCTGCGCGGCTGGGAGCGCGGGTCGGGTGAACAGGCAAATCTTGTCGGCTTCAAATTGCATTGGCGGCTGGAGACGGAGCAAATCCAGGAGTTGAGGGGGTTTATGGAACTTTTTCTCTTCCCCGGCGGATATGGTGGAATCTCGCTGGTGGAAAACGATTCTGCCAATCTATGCCTTGTCGTTCTTCGGAAGACGTTGCGCAAGTTAGGCGGCTGGACAGAGCTGCTCACTGCAATCCTGGATGATAACCCTATGCTACGGCAACGCCTGCAAGGCGCAAAGCCACTGTGGGAGCGGCCGCTGGCCATCTCTTCCATTCCGTACGGCTATCTTGTGGACGGTGTCACCAGCCTCTGGCGCGTAGGCGATCAGGCCGCCGTGATTCCCTCATTCACGGGAGATGGAATGTCCATCGCATTGCACAGCGGAAGCATGGCCGCAGAGATGTACCTGGCCGGCGTGAGCGCGGACGAGTACCACCACAGGCTGCACGCACAACTGCACCGCGGTATGACGCTGGGAACGCTGCTCTCGCGAGTGATGGTAAGCCGAGCAGGCCGCATACTAGCGCCGCGCGGCCTTGCGCTCTTCCCAAACGCAATGAAATGGATCGCCGCTTCAACAAGAATTCCCGCGCAGGCACGGCTTGCGAGATCGACAAGTTGAAATCTTTCAGGCGGCTGCGGGAGCATTCATGAACTCTAGCGCGCGCGAGAGATAAGCCTTCAGCTCCCGCCGATGCACCACCGCATCGAGAAAGCCTTTTTCCAGCAAAAACTCCGAGCGCTGAAAACCCTCCGGCAGCTTCTGGCGGATCGTCTGCTCGATAACTCGCGGCCCCGCGAAGCCAATCAGCGCGCCTGGTTCGGCGATATTCAGATCGCCGAGCATGGCAAAGCTGGCCGTTACGCCGCCGGTCGTCGGATCAGTCAGCACGCAGATGTACGGCAGCTTCGCATCGTCCAACTGCGCCAGTGCGGTCGAAATCTTCGCCATCTGCATCAGGCTCGCCACGCCCTCCATCATGCGCGCTCCGCCCGATGCGGCCACAACGATCAGCGGTATTCGCCCGATGCGCGCGCGATCCACGGCGCGGGCAATCGTCTCGCCCACCACTGCGCCCATCGAGCCGCCGATGAAGCTGTACTCCATCGCGCTCACCACAACCGTATGCGAACCGAGCTGCCCAACAGCATTGATAATCGCGTCGTCGAGGCCAGTTTGCTCCCGCGCAATATTGAGCCGCGAGTGATATGACTTGATGTCGGTGAACTTCAGCGGATCGGTCGAGCGCAGACCGCCATCCACCAGTTCATAACCCGGAGCGAGCAGCAGATCGATCCGCTGCCGCGCGCCAATTTTGAAGTGGTACTGGCACTTCGGACAGACATTCAAATTCGCGAGCAAATCTGCCTTCCAGATTGCCGCTCTACAGCCGTAGCATTTGATCCATAAGCCTTCGGTGCGCACACGCGGCTCCAAAGCTGCCGCGCCTCTCGGACCGTATCCGTTCTGTTCGCCTTCACGTCTAAACCAGGGCATTCAACCTCATTTGACTATCCGCTCTTAAAATTCAATTCCCCGCTGCGCCAGAATCCCCTTCTGGTATGCGTGCTTCACTTCGCGCATTTCGGTGACAGTATCGGCCAGCTCCACCAGCGTTTGATGCGCATTGCGCCCGGTCAGAATCACGTGCACCATCTCAGGCCGCCCCTTGAGCGCCTCGGCCACGACTGCCGGGTCCAGCATTCCATAGCTGATCGCGTAGTTGATCTCATCCAGCACCACCATATCCCATTCACCGGAGTAGATCGCCTCGCGCGCTTCTGCCCATGCGGCTTCCACCAGCCGAACGTCCTCTGGATCGGTCTCCGCGCCGCCGACCTTCACAAAGCCGCGCCCCATCTGCTTGAGGACGAATCGATCGCCGAAGGCCTCGACCGCATCCAGTTCGCCGTAGTGCCACGAGCCTTTGAGAAATTGCAGCATCAGCACGCGCATTCCGTTGCCCACGGCGCGCAGAGCTGTCCCCATCGCGGCAGTCGTCTTGCCCTTGCCGGGACCGGTGTTGATCAGGATCAGTCCTCGACGCGAATCGGTCATATAAGCAGTGAACTGGCGCTAGGGAAATCGGGACTAGGAAAGCTATCGAGCAGACCTCATAGTCGAATACCTTCCCTCAGAATCCATTGTCAACGATAGCCCCGCAACCGGCAACAATTCAATATTTCCTGGCCCTGCTCAACCCTTCCTATTTCTACCGGAATAACAGCGAAGGAATCGCCCAACACTCACAAATTCTGCGAATGGATTCGCCGTATACTCCCCACTATCCCCGTCTATCATCAATAATAGACAGAACCACCGCTCGCAGTGTTGCAAGTACGCGGAAGGGTTTGCAGGAGACTGAGCGTTCTGGGGGAGAGTGAGCGCGATGAAAAACATCTTCTGGATCAATGGCAATCCGCCGGTTCCGCTGGCTGTCGTTCTTTGTCCTCCGGGCGGGCGGGGAGTTCACGACGAGCTGCTGGCAATGAAGGTCGCAGGCATCGAAACTCTGGTTTCACTGCTGGAAGAGGATGAGGCCGCCATGCTTGGCCTCTCGCAGGAGGGTCGGCTTGCAGGGCAGGTTGGATTGCAATTTCTCTCCTATCCGATTCCCGACACCCATATTCCCGAGAGCACGACTCTCTTCCGCAGCTTCATCGCCGGAATTGCGGATCGTCTGAGCAATGGCGAAGCGGTCGGCGTCCATTGCCGGGGCAGCATTGGCAGAGCAACTGTGACTGCGGCTTGCGCGCTGATTCATCTGGGTTGGCAGCCGAGAGCTGCGTTGACGGCGATTGCAACGGCGCGCGGCTACGCGGTGCCCGACACGCAGGAGCAGGAGGATTGGATTTTGCGATACAGGGCGACGCCGTAAGGGGCTATGGGAGTGGGCCGGCCTCAGAGTTTGACTGGATTTCAGGCTTTTGTTTTTGCTCTGCCGCAAGCAGAGAGAATGCGATCCACAACAGCATATAGGGGAGAGCGACAAATAGAGATAGCAGAGGCGAAATAACCATATGATGAAACATCGGATCAAAAGCCGATGATGTAGAAAAAGACGCTTCGGCTCTCATGACAAAGTAGCTGATCAATACGGACGCCACTGCGGCAAGAATTGCAAAAGTCCTGCCTTGCTTGATGCTTTCAGAAGAGATGCTTTCTGAAAGTGGGGCTTGAATTAGTCGAATTCCTGCGGGTGTAAGAATCCATGCAACGCATACTGAGGTTAGAATATCCAAGACTGAACCGAATGCTGTTGCATCAAAATTATCGCCTATAAGAATGGACTTGAAAAGGAACATGGGGATTGACATAAAAATAATCGAGCCAAGGAAATAGATACCGAATAACTTCAAGGCAAACAGAAGCAGACGACGATATTTCTGTCTCAATAATGACTGTACTTCTGCAAAAGATGGCTTCTTTTGGTCTTGAACACAGCAAACGAAGGCTGCTGTAATAACGAAGGACGTAGTGTAAAGGCAGGTGTGCAAATAATAGTTTCCCCAAACCAAAGGAGTGGACAGCAATGCAGCTTTTAACCTGGCAAACTGATCCATATTGAGGGTTTGATAATCGCCACCTAACACAGAGTGATTGTGTTGAGTCAGCAGCCAATGATATATCCAGCTTGTAACTGATTTCTGGAGCCAATTCAAAAAGAATGTTGTCAGGTCTGCGATGACAAACGGCAGCCAAAGGATCGGATGCTCCCGAATCAGCTCTAAAATCTTGCTCCAGAGTCCTTGCATAATAAAAACATCTTACTACTCCACTGCTTGCTTCTTGACCGGCAAAATCGTCTCATACGCCGCATAGACGCCTTCAAAGATTGAGTCCCAACTCATGGTCAGCGCATAACTGCGCGCGGCCTCGCGCATGGTGGCGTACTTGGCAGGGTCGGCGAGCACTGCGGCTATCGCAGACGCGAAGTCATCATCAGAGACGATGCGGCCAGTTTCGCCGTCGCGCACAATCGTTGCAGGGCCGCCGTTGGGAGTGACAATGGCCGGAACGCCGCTGGCCAGAGCTTCAAGAACCACATTGCCAAACGTGTCCGTGTGCGAGGGGAAGACGAATAAGTCCATGCTCGCGTATGCCTCTGAGAGCGGTTCGCCCTTGAGCACGCCGGTAAACTCCGCTCGATGCAATCGCTCGCGCAGCATGGCCTCCTCGTTGCCGTGGCCAACCATGAGGAAGTGGAAATTTGTGATGCCTTTCGCTTCGAGTTCCTGCTGAATCCGCGCCAGCAACGCAACATTCTTTTCAACGGAGAAACGGCCGACGAAACCGAGAACAAATTCGCGGTCATCGGGATCGCGCTTGCGCTTGGCTGGATGAAAAAGATCGGCGTCCACTCCGCGCTGCATCAGACGGCAGGGGCGGCCGGCGGTGCGCTCCAGCAGCGAACAGAGTTCGGGGTTGGGCGCGAAGAGGACTCCAGCCGCAGAATAAAATCGCGCCGCAATGGCCATCGACACGTCTTCGATCTTCTGGCTTGCCGGAGCCTTGTGGCGCTCAGCAAGCAGGCGCAGAAACCAGCCTGAACGGCGAGCCGCATATTCGTGGACGTTGGTGTGCCAACTGGCGGCCAGCGGAAGGCTCATATGATGAGCCAGTCCTGCACCGAGTATTCCCAACTCGCTCGGGCCGGTGATGTGAATCAGGTCGGGCTGGAAGCGCTCGAGCACCTCGCCGATGAGGGGAATGTGGCGCAGATATGCAGGATCGAAGCGCAAATCTTTTTCGAGAGCGAAGGAGAGAAAGCCGCGCGGCAGCTCCAGGGTCCAGAGATTGCCTTCTTCGATAAAGGCCTCGGCGCGAGTTCCGGCGCGAACGCAGAGAAAGGGAAGATTGCGGCGGCGCGCAAAGGCCTCGAAGTGGCGGCTGGTATGCGCGACGCCGTTGACTTCATGGAAGGAGTCGGGAAAGTAAGCCACGCGGGGCATTCGATCTGTCATTGTCTGGCGAGCAATTCACTTTCCATCTTACTCGCCGAGGGCAAGGCGCAATTGGCGCGACTCGCTCCATGCAATGCGCAATCCGCGGGAGACTGGCGCTGCGCCCATCATCTGCACCATAACAAGCAGCCAGCTCATCACGCGCGGCGGCGCGCCATTGGGCCACAACTCGCTCAGCGGGCGAACAACTCCATTCGCGTCGGGATGATAGACGCGCTCGTCCCAGGTGCGCGAGCCTTGCGGAAACTCCGGATAGTGGCGGATGGCGTCGATGGTCGATTGCAGCAGGCGATGCTTCCACGGCTCGGCGTACTGCGGCATGAAGAGCATATTGCTCATTTTTTCGTGGCGAATCTCATGCACGAATTCAGTGAAGCTGGCGGCATTGGACAGATTAAGGTTGGCATTCGGCTCCACGCCGTGCCGGTCGCCGCCGGAGATGAGCAGCATATTCCACTGCTCGGCCATCTCGCGCACTTCACGGTTCTCGTCCCAGTTGCGCAGGCCGTTCAGCTCCAGCGCGTGCAGATAGTTGCCGTTCTTCAGCAGGAATTCGTTGACCAGGAAGCGATGCTTCTCCTTGCCGATCAGATAGAGATCCCACAGCGGATGATTGAAGACCACCAGCACATTCGGTTCATCATGGAGCGCGCGCAGAATCTCAGTAAAACGAGCGTCGCTCGGGTTAGCCGTGTATTCGGAGAGCGTGGCCATCCACTCGTTGGCGCGGGCGCTGGGCAGGTTATGCACGCCGAGGTGGAAGGACTGGTTGCCATACGGAGCCGTCCACTCGACGGAGACGGGAATCTGCCGCGCGCTGGGAACTGTGCGCAGCAGCATCGGAGCATTGATATTGTCGTGGTCGGTGATGGAGACCATCGGCGCAAGATCGAGCTTTTCAATCTGGCGGGATTCCAGATCGAAGGCGAGCTTGGGAGTCATGGGCGGCGTCCAGTAGCTGGCCGCGTAGTTGATGCGCACGCCGTGCATACGCTCGGAGCGCTGCTCAAGGCGCGAGAGCAGCGGACGCATCACCGGATACTGATTGCCGAAGTTGGCCAGAAAGTCGAGTGTCTCGTGCGACTGGTTGGTGTGGCTGTGCAGCGAGACGCCGGTGCGAAAGTCTTGCGCGGCTTTCTTGTCACGCCACAGATACGAGATGGTCGAGTTGGCCATTTCCGCTCCCCAATTCAGAAGGCGATCTGGATTCCGTATTCAAGCTGATATTCCGCTTACAAACCGGAATCTCTGAAGCCATTTTGACGGATTGATATAAACGCCGGGTTAACGCCATAAGAACAACCGTTCAATTAGCGAAGGAATCAAGAAGGTTACGAGAATGGCTTGGGAGACACCGTGAGTAATTAGAACATGGTGGTGGTGTGGTTGCCGGATGCCAGTGAAGCGCTCAATGAGCGAGACCATCTTCGATCTGTGGCCCGTCATCCGCAGCCAACACCGTCATGATCTATAATCGCTCGTTATGAACCAGAGAGATTTCCAATTTAATACGTTATTACTGAGCTGCGCATTCTTAACCGCCGTAATTACGCCGCACTTCTTGGGTGCGGAGATACCTAAGGCGATTCCAGCAGAGGAAATAGATCGGTCGGTCATTGCGGTATTGTCGCATCAGAACGTCACGAAACCGCGGATCATTTCGCATATCGACCTGACGGAGCCGTTCGGGACCGCGACTCAATGGACATTCGTAGCCGTCCAAGATGGCGGTCAGCAAGCGGAAGATTTCGAGGACCACGGACCAATTCTCGTTTGCCTTGTAAAAGCGGTTAGCCCAGATTGCGCTCTGCACCTGTACCAACAGGTCCGAAGTAATATGCCGTGGTTCGACACGCCGTACCATCTTTTCGTTGGAAGCGTTGTGTACGCGAATCAGAATAAATCAAGCCCGCTCCTTTTCCTTAAGGTCTGCGGGGCGGCTAGCGGCGACGGCGACTGCGGCATCGCCACGGCTCTGTATATGTATGACAAGAGGGCTGATCGCTTTACTCGGGTGTTCCTGAATCTAAGAACCTGTTTACGATCTCCTGAGCAGTAATCTGAGGAAAGCCAAGTGGATCATTTGCAGGCTGGTATTCAGTTTGCGCTCGCAGTTCTTCCATAGTCGGCGGCACTTTTCCAGCCACG
>Ga0181520_10004657_pt1 | contig 22717 bp, 16 predicted proteins | sample PEATcosm2014_Bin_29_FD_132451 | JGI IMG/M metagenome (GOLD analysis project Ga0181520, IMG submission 132451) | Peatland microbial communities from MTU Mesocosm Facility, Houghton, MI, USA - PEATcosm2014_Bin02_30_metaG | ecosystem: Environmental > Terrestrial > Soil > Wetlands > Peat | place...
ATGTTGCCCGCATGGATGGGCAGAAAGCCGCTGGGGTAGACATTGCCCACGTGGGAGACGAACAGGAAGCCCTTGCCGTCGTTGACGCGACGGGTGGTCCATCTGGCGGTGCGGGTTTGGGCGTCGCTGGTGGGCGCGCCGGGCTCATAGACCATGGCGGCGTGTTTGGCGATACTCATATGGCCGCTTCCGTGGCCCAACTTCTTCTCTTCCAGATTGTGTTGCAGCAGATAGCGGCGATAGTGCATGGCCTCTGTGGTCTTGATCTGGAAATTAACCCGCTGCGAAAGCTGGTAAATTTGCCCAAAAATACGCTCAAAATCCTCTGCGTCGAGTAGGTCATCTAATTGCCCGCGTCCCACGGGAACCAGGAAGAATACATTCCACATGACGATGGCCAGCTTCTCGAATAGGGCGCATAAGCCATCCAGATCGTGGGCGTTGTGGCGGCTGATGGTGGTATGTACCTGGATGGGGATGCCAGCCTCATTGGCCCATTCAATGGCCTGGATAGTGCGCGCATAGGCGCCGGGAAGTCCTCTGAATGCATCATGAATCTCAGGGGTTGAGCCGTCCAGCGAAATTCCCAGCCGCACTAGGCCGGCCTCTTTGAGCTTGAAGATCGCCTCGCGCGTCAGCAACGGCGTGGCCGAGGGGGTGAGCGCTACCTGGACGCCTTTTTCAGCTGCGTAACGGATCAGCTCGAATACATCGGCGCGCTTCAAAGGGTCCCCGCCTGTGAACACGAAAATTGGCACACCCATGGCCGCGATCTGATCGATCAGCCCCTTCCCTTCAGCGTTTGTAAGCTCGTCGGGATGAGCGATAGGCTGGGCGGCGGCGCGGCAGTGCTTGCATGCCAGGTCGCAGGACTGGGTGACCTCCCAGATGGCGAGAAAGGGGGTTTCGTCAAAGTTGAGTCCGCCGCGGGCGGGGATGTTGTGCATGGGCTGCATGAAACCTCCTGCGAAATCGGTGTGGGCGGGCCGGGAAGCTTGGCCTGCGCTGGGGAATTGAGCTGACTTACGTCATTAAAGTAATCCAAGACTCTGCCGATTAGATGAAGTAACTCGGAAAGGAGACCATCATGAAAGCCTACAGCAGAGCTCCATGATGTGGAAAACCGCTGAGGATCACGGATTCGTGCATAGGAGAGCAACAATTGGGCCTGCCTGGATGTGATTTAGATCACTTTGTCTGATTTTATCGAGGGATTTTCGAAATGCTACTAGACAATTTCCCAAAAAAGGCGCACACTTCCCACTCTGTTGCTCGATTTTCCTAGAGTCGGCGAATTTACCACAAATATATTGGTTTCCGACCCACCGGAAGCTAGAGTTTAAGTGGTCCTGTTGTGATCATTTCGTGCTGCGTTACGCCAACGGGCGCCGCAAGCCGATGCAAGTGAGTTATTTAGCTGCCGCAACTCCAGGAGATTCATATGGCTACTGTCCTGAAACCAGGTTGGAGCAAACCCTCCACTATTCTGTTTGCCTGTGAGATTCCCGTTAATGAAAAGGCCTTTGACTTTGCCATGGCGCAAGCCGTGGAGTTTGGTGCTGAATTAATTCTTTTTCATGCCTATGACACACTGGTGGTTTCAGCTACGGAATGCGCGAGCGTTCTTTATTACGATTCCGCTGCGGCGCTCCGCGCCGAAATGGAGCACCTGGAGCCTCTTGCAGAGCGCGTCAGGGAGGCGGGCGTGGAGTGCAAGACGGTGGTGCGGCCGGGGCTGGCCGCCGACCAGATTCTCTGCTTCCTGCGCGAGCGTGAGATTGACCGCATCGTGATGGGTACCCATTCACCAGGCCCTATCGGCAAGCTGCTGGTAGGCTCGGTGGCAGAGGCGGTGCTGCGCATGGCCAAGGTTCCGGTCTACATTGTCGGCCCCGAGGTGGTGGATTGCGCGGACAGTATTTTTGCCATTAAGACCATTCTTTGTGGCGTAAGCCAGCATGAAACCAGATCCATGGTCGCTGGATTTGCGGCTGCACTGGCCGCGGAGCATAACGCGCGCCTTGTTTTGCAGCATGTGATCCGGCCCCAGGAGCGGCATGAGGTTCTGGCCGGGCGGAGAATCGAACAGATCGAGGGCGAATTGATCGCGCTGATTCCGGCTGCGCTTCGGCGCAAGATTACCGTGCTACAGATTGTGGCGCTGGGCGATCCGACTGAGGAACTGCTCAACCAAGGCCGTGCGCAGAAAGCCGACCTGATCGTTCTAGGCGCACAGGGCGCATCTGCCTTTGCCGCCGTGGCCCGTCTCGGGGTGGTGTACAAGGTGCTGGCTCACGCGCGTTGCCCGGTGATGACGCTTTCTCCGGTGGTGTTGGCGGCCAGCGGAGCCAAGAAGGACAAGGTCCAAGCGGACGAGGTATTTTTGGCGGGGGTGTTTTAGAGCCTCGCCCATTGTGATGCGGATGGCGGCTGCGAACTGTAGTCGATTGGTCAAGAATCCTAGCGTGGGCCATGCCTCTTTTGCTAATTTGAGCTGCTACGGTCGATGCCATACGAATCCAGCACGTCCCGGAGCGTCACCACACCGAGCAGATGGTGAATGTCTGCCCGGTGAACCACCGGCAAAACATCAAGATGATATGTGCTCATCCGCTCCAGCGCCAGATGCAGGGCATGATCCATGTGGAGATGGGGAACATGCAGCGTGTCGATGATGTTTTTCAGCGGCAGTTCCTTTCTCCCATCGACCAGAGCAAATTCCAGCGTCTCTCTGCTTAACAAACCGAGAAAGTAATCCTTCTCCGCCACCGGCCAGATACGAAATGGACTGGAGCGAATCTCTTGCAACGCATCCTTGACATTCATCTGCGCGGAAAGTATTTGCGGAGAGCGTTGCATCACCTGAGCCACCGAGAACCGGCTTTTTTGATGAAGCGTGCCGGCAGTGGGCAGATGAATGCCGTCCTGATGCGCCAGCGCTTCATAGATGGGCTGCTTCTGAAAGCGACGGGAAATGAAAAGGCTGGTCATGTTGGCGATCATCAAGGGCACAATGACCGCATAATCCCTCGTCATTTCAAAGATCATCAGCACTGAGGTCATCGGAACACGCACGATACCCGCAAAGACCGCTCCCATGCCTACCAGTGCATACGCACCTGGTGAGGCTGTATATCCGGGCAACAAGTTGTGAGCTACTGTGCCGATGGCCCCACCCAGCATGGCGCCAAGAAATAGGCTTGGACCGAAGATTCCGCCCGCGTTGCCGGAGGCATAGCTGACCGTGACGCCAACCAGTTTGAGCGCCACCAACAGCAGCAGCAACTTGAGTGCTATCGATCCATTCAGAGCGCTGCCTACGTAGGTGTAGCCCACACCCAAGACCTGAGGCACGAACCAGCCCATCAAGCCCACCGTCACGCCTCCCACCACCGGATGCCACCACCGCGTCTTCCTTGGCATTCGAAGAAAGAAGCCGCGCATTCCCAGTAACAACTTGGTAAAGACTACGGAGAGAAAGCCGCCGGCAATGCCCAGCAAGGCATAGATGGCCAGTTCCAGCGGGTGAACCAATTCATACTGCGGCACTTGAAAAAGCGGGTTATTACCTAACAGCAGCCGCATCATCGCCCATGAAGTTGCCGAGGCCAGCACCACCGATCCCAGAATTGGCGCGTTCATATCGCCCATGACTTCTTCGAGAGCGAACAGCACCGCGGCCATCGGCGTATTGAATGCCGCGGCAATGGCAGCCGCTGCTCCCACGGGAATCAGAGCCTTCACTTTCTCCGGACTCAATCCGAGCGCGCGGCCAAGCACTGAGCCGATTCCCGCGCCCACCTGTACCGATGGACCTTCGCGGCCCAGCGGAATGCCGCTGGCCAGCGTGGTCGCCGTGCAGAAAAACTTGCCCAGAACGGTTCGCAACGAGATAAATCCATCCCGCGCGAAGAGTGCGGCCTTGGTCTGCGGAACGCCGCTGCCGCGAGCGTTGGGGAAATAGCGGTAAAGCAGGAATCCCATTGCCAACGAGCCGGCCACCGGCACCAGAACGCGCCTCCACGCGGCACTGTCCACCGGATAGAGGCGCATTCCCAGTCGCTCCGTGAGCACGATAAACGCGACAACAGCCAGCCCGGTAAGCGCTCCAATCAGCAGCGAGAGCAGAAGAAAGACCTGCTCCTCGCGCTGGTGCAAGCGTGCACTCCAACGCGCTCCAAGGTCGGCGAGCCATTTCTTTTTAGGATGTTTCTCTGCGGGTACGGCAGACGACATATAAATAGTTTACGCGAACAGCATTTCATGTTCAGGGGAACAACAATCAAGGACATATCAGTTCACTTAACGCGATATAACCAATGCGCTCAACGACAAACGAGACAAAGTCGACAATAGAGATACGGGCAAGTAACGGGCATCCTGGAGACAGACCCACAGTCGGAACAGGAAATTCATAGAATCTCAAAGACACTGCGCGTATACTATCGGCAAGGCGGCAGGCGTTGAGCCTGACCGGCCTCAAGTGAGGTGCGTCTTCCGCAGTGACTATGATTCACTGACATCCGACGTTCCAGCCTCCGGAACTTCCCGTTGGCGCGCGGTGGTTCGTGTGCTGCGAAGTCCAGTGGATTCATTGAGTTGTGCCTTACTTCCTTCCTTCTGTGCCCTCTGCGGTTCCCCGCTGCCGCATCTCAGTCACGCGCCCATCTGTGAAGTTTGCTGGACGGAGTTTTCCGTGCAGAGCGGAGAACTGTGCGCGCGCTGCGGCGACACTCTGGACGCGCCGGTGCATGCCGGACCGACGAGTTCTGGGTTGTGCCGAGCCTGCCGGATGGCGCCGCCTCCGTTTGTGCGGGCTGTGGCTTATGGGCCGTATCAGGACCGCATGAAGGCGGCCATCCATGCACTCAAATATGACCGTCTGCACGCGGCGGCTCGCGGGCTGGGCCGGATGCTGGCCGAAGCAATTGCCAAACTGGCGGATGAGGCGCCCAGCGAGATGCTGGTGGTTCCTGTGCCTCTACACCGTTCCAAATATGCCGAGCGCGGCTTCAACCAGGCTCGCTCGCTGGCATTTCATGCGCTGAATGCGTTGCGCAAGTGGCATCCGGAGTGGCGGCTCACGATGGCTCCGAGAACGCTGATGCGGCTGCGCGCCACCGAGAGCCAATTTGGCCTGACCTGGCGGCAGCGGCGGTTGAATGTGCGCGGAGCTTTCGAGGTCGCTGATCCGGCCGCGGTTACGCTGAAGCACGTTCTAATTATCGACGACATATTCACTACCGGGGCAACGGCGCGCGCCGCGGCTCTGGCGCTCACTCGGGCCGGAGCAGCTTCGGTGTGGGTAGCCACGCTGGCCAGGGCGAACCGCTTGTATGGCATCCGCCGTGGTTCTTCCGCACTGTTCGACGATGCGGAGGAGAAGTTTAGTTCAACCGGCACTTTGCCGGTTGCAACCTTGCAAGAGGCAAGCATTTATTCATCGCACGGGCAATCATCTTTTTGACGAGGGGAAAAAGGATGTCGCTGGGAAAAGCCATGATTCATGCACGCAAACAGAAGTCCATAGCCAGGGCCGCGGCGCTGGCAGGCGAGAAAGTGACGGTACACTCCGCGCACATCCTGCAGATGCCGGTGCTGGTGCTGAACGCATCGTATGAGCCGATCAACATCTGCGGCGCACGGCGCGCGTTGGTGCTGGTGCTCAAGGGAGTTGCGCGCACCGAGGAGGAACACGGGCTGATTCTTCACGCGCAGCGGAGCCGCATTCCCATGCCCTCGGTGATACGGCTGCTGGAATACCGCCGCATCCCTTACCAAACGCGCGCCCTCTCGCGCAAAAATATTCTGCTGCGCGACCGCAACACATGCCAATACTGCGGCGAAACGCTGTCGCCTTCGGATTTGACGCTGGATCACGTGGTTCCCCGCTCGCGCGGCGGCAACTCAACCTGGGAGAACCTGGTGGCTTGCTGCCATCCCTGCAACCGTCACAAGGGCAACCGCATGTTGAGCGAGATCGACGACATGATTCTGCTACGCGACCCGCGGCCATTTTCGCTGCACACCAGCCGGCAGATTATGCGCATGTTGGGGCGCGCCGACGACCGGTGGCGAAAATATCTTTTTTATTAGGAACAGCTTCTAGCTGCCAGATACTAGAAGCCATCTCATCCAGTTCATACAAAGCATCCTCATGGGTACCCCCACCCGTATTTTGGGCGCAAAATCTTTGTTTTCTTTGGTTTACAGGCATGGTTGCGCTGCAAAATATAGAAAACAATGAAGTTCCCTACAAAATATTCCTGGCAAAGGAGTTACATGACGTTTCGGCCTCTGTCGGCTGAATGACGGCGTGAAGAGGGTGTTCCGGGACGATTGGAGGGAAGACTTCTGAGGATCATTGTGCACGAAGTGGGGAAATAATCTGCAAGGGACTGGCCGTCCAGGCAGACGGCGCTTGCGCGCCAGAGGGTTGTAGTCTCCCCGGTCCCCAAATGCAAGGGACCAGGGGCACCCGGCATGCAATCGTAGATGGTGCTACGTTTAGGCAGGAGGGAGAAATGACTGACAATTACATCCGCTTTGTGAAGGTCGACTACAGAAAGCTTACGGCCAAACAAAAGGAACTATTCAATTTTCAGAAGCTCGCAGCTACGCTTGCCGATTTCGGTTATAACTGCATCAAATTAGCCGATGATTGGCAAGGAGCTGATTTCCTTGCTTACCACAAGGACGGCGAGACAACATTGAAGGTGCAGTTGAAGTCGAGAGTAACAATCAAACATAAATATTGGCATAAAGATATCTGGATCGCATTTCCGCATAATGATCATTGGTATCTCATACAGCATGATCGTTTGGTCGAAAAAGTCGGGGAGCATACTATTTGGCTTAGTAGCAAATCGTGGGAAGAAAAAAAGGATGGGTATTCTTCAGGAAGCATCAATCCAAAACTGCTGGCGAGCCTGAGTGAAAACATGCTCGGACCCGTCTACGGTCCTATTTTCGTTGACGATGAGGAATCTGCTGAGCCGGACCGCTTGTAGCCGGTGTACTGGATGTTGTATCGGATGTGCACATTCTGGACCATGTGGCCGGAGCCGGCGCTGAAATGCAGTGTGCCCTCGGCCTTGGTGTAGACGGGAAACCAGTAGTGACTATCGACCTGCTGCCGCCAGGTCATGAGGGGCGGATGCAGTTCTTGGCTGTGCTTGTGCGTGCCGTCGGGAACCATATGGCTGTTGGTCACCACAATTTGCATGCCTGTTGAGTCCACCCAGATGCGGCCATCGAAATAGCGATGATTCTTTTCGATAGCTTTGGGCGCCACATCGAAGACGTAGCAATCCATCTCATCCACTTTTTGCCGGCCTACGTACTTCACGTTGTACTTGCCGATCTCCTCGGTAGTGAGGAGGAAGAAATCATCACTCTGGATCTCTTGCAGGTCGGAGGGCGAGATCTGCACGCGCTGCAAGGTGCTCTCCGGCGCATAGACGGCCATCTCAAATCGTTTGCCCGTGGGATCGAAGATGACATCGTCCACTTCGTTGTACTCGCCGTCCACCTTATTGTCATCGTCGATGGTCTGCACACGGGCGTCACGGCGCCAATTATAGTGGTTGAGCGCCATCTGAAACTCGCTTTCCCTGGCGGCAAACTGGCGGATGATCTCCTGGGGCGCGATGGCCTGTGCGGAGGTGTCCAAGGGGCTGAAACCCGTGTCGAGCGGCATGGGAATAAAGAAGTTCTTGCTCTGCGCCGAGGCGGCCAAGGCGAGGGCAGACGCAGCCAGTAACGCCAAAGACCATCGATTGCGCATGGTTACTCCTATTCAGAAGGTAAGATGCGGGCAGAATGCAGCTGGGTGCAGCTCACTATCCGTAGAATAGCCATAGATGGCTTTTACCGAACAATACGATGTGGTGGTGGTGGGCGCGGGACACGCGGGGTGCGAGGCGGCCATGGCGGCGGCGCGCATGGGGCTGAAAGTCGCTCTCATCACCATGAACATGGATTTGATTGCGCAGATGAGCTGCAATCCGGCGGTGGGCGGCGTGGCCAAAGGCCATTTGGTGCGCGAGGTGGATGCGCTGGGCGGTGTGATGGGCGAGGTGGCCGATGCGGTGGGGATTCAGTTCCGGCTGTTGAATGCGTCGCGCGGGCCGGCGGTGTGGAGTCCGAGAGCGCAGTGCGACAAGCAGCTATATCGCGTGAAGATGCGCGAGGTGCTGGAGTCGCAGGTGGGATTGCATATACGACAGGCGGAGGTGGTTGGGCTGATTGTGGAGCAGGGTGAATCTGGTTCGATAGAGAGTCCATCCCAGGTCCCCAAATGCGAGGGACCTGGGGCACCCATATATATGCCACACAGGCGTGTCTTGGGGTTGAAGCTGCGGGACGGACGCAGGCTGCTGGCTGGGGCCACGATTATTACTACTGGAACATTTTTGAATGGGCTGATTCACTGCGGCGAAGAAAAATATCCGGCGGGACGCAGCGGGGAGCCAGCCTCAGTTTTGTTGGGAGAAGCGCTGCGGGCGTTGGGGTTGAGGACGTGCAGGTTGAAGACGGGCACTCCGCCTCGGCTGGATGGGCGGACGATTCGCTGGGAGGCCTTCGAGGAGCAGGCTGGCGACGCTGAGCCTACGCCTTTCAGCTTTCGGACGAAGAAGATTGCGCAGCCGCAGATCAGTTGCCACATCGCATTCACCACGCCGGAGACGCTGAGAATTATTCGCGCGAATGTGCATCGCTCGGCGATGTATTCGGGGCAGATCGCGGGAGTTGGGCCGCGCTATTGCCCGTCCATCGAGGACAAGATCGTCAAGTTTCCCGACAAGACGCAGCACCAGTTTTTTCTGGAGCCGGAGGGGCTGCACACGCATGAGGTGTACGTGAACGGCATGTCCACCTCGCTGCCGATGGAGGTGCAGTGGGAGATTGTACATTCGATTCCGGGGCTGGAGTCGGCGGAGATGTTGCGGCCGGGATACGCCATTGAATACGACAGCGTGGATGCGACGGAGCTGGATCGCACGCTGAGGGTGAAGAGCATGGAGGGGCTGTACCTGGCCGGGCAGATCAACGGGACGAGCGGATACGAAGAGGCGGCCTGCCAGGGAATTATGGCCGGGATTAACGCGGCTCTGTGGCTCAAGGGCGAAGTGCCGTTTACTTTGGACCGGAGCGAAGGCTACACCGGCGTGCTGATCGACGATCTGATCTCGATTGGGACAAACGAGCCGTATAGGATGTTTACCTCGCGGGCGGAGTTCCGACTGCATTTGCGCATTGACAACGCTGACCGGCGGTTGACGCCGCATGGGCGGAGGCTGGGGCTGATCGATGACGCTGCCTGGGCGGAGTACGAGCAAAAGCAGGCGAGGATGGCTGCACTGGAGAGGCTGCTGGTTACTCGCAAGGTGGACGGCGAGCGGCTAGGCGCGGCAGGATTGGGTGAACTGACGGGGACGGCTGGCCTCACGTGGGCGCAATTGCTGAAGCGGCCGGAGGTGGGCATCGAGGCGGTGTTGGGCGCGATGTTTTCAGCAAGTCAGCAAGTCAGCGAGTCGGCAAGTCAGCGAGCCAGCGGCGAGGATGCTGCCACAGTTTTCGACTCGTATCTGCGAGAGTCGGGAGGCCAGCTTTCTGACGCACAGGCCGCGGTTTTGCGGAGTGCGTTGCGCAATGAGGCGCGGGCGGTGGAGACGGAGATCAAGTTTGCCGGATACCTGGAGCAGCACAAAAAATCTATCGTCAAACTGAAGGCCGCCGAGGGGGTGGCGATTCCGGAGTGGCTGGATTACAGCGTGATCAGCGGGCTTTCGCGAGAGATGCGCGAGAAGCTAGAGCGAGTGCGCCCGGTGACCATCGGACAGGCCAGCCGCATTCCGGGCGTGACACCAGCGGCGCTGGGTTTGGTGCATGTGTCGATCCGGCTGCAAGGAGCACGATAAGTGGCATGGTAGTAAGCAAGCAGGGCAGATGTTCAGGCCGCATAATCATCGGGCATATCGCGGAGTTGGAATTGTTGGACCAAGCTCTCGAGGTTTCCGGCAGTGCTGAGCAATTCACCGGTTGCCGCAACCACGAGTACAGCGCCGTCAGAGCTTTGCTGGGTGCTGTTTGCAACCATAATCATCGTACTGTTGACCGCATCAGCCGCTGACGATTCCTGGTGCGCGGCCTTGGCGATTTCGTCTACACGCCCGTTTACTTCAACCACCAGCGCGGCGATGCGATCAAAGGTGTTGCTGAGGCCGGAGATTGATTCGGCACCTTTGACGGCACTTGCGCATGCTGTCTTTATGCCGTCGGCTGCCTGCCCGGTCTCCTCGGCGATGCCGCTGACCAGTGCGGCTACCTGACTGGTTGCCTGGGCAGTTCGCTCGGCCAGGCGGCGAACTTCACCTGCAACCACGGCAAAGCCGCGTCCATGCTCCCCGGCGCGAGCGGCTTCGATGGAGGCATTGAGTGCCAGCAGGTTGGTTCCGGCGGCAATCTCTTCGATTACGCCCACAATGGAGCCGATTTGCTTAGCGCGTTCACTCAACGTGGCCACACAGCTGGCGCTCTGCTGTGTATCGTTGGAGAGTTCGCGAATCAATGTTACGGCAGAGGCCACCAGATCGTTTCCCTGAACGGCTGCATCGGCGGCCGCCCGCGCATGTTCCGAGGCTTCGGCGGTGTGGGTGGAGGTATTGGCGATGTCGCGGGAGAGCTGTGTCAAGGCAGCTGAGGCATTCACGGCGCACTTATGCTGTTCGGCCAGGCTGGTGACCGACTTGTTGGCGATTGTGCGAATCTCACTGGATTTGGCGGTTGTGGCAGCCGAGCCATCACGCACCTGGAGAATGACCTGACGCAGACGTTGAACGAACATGTTGAAGCCGTTTGCCAGGGCGCCGATTTCGTCGTTTCGTTCGACCTCAATGCGCGTATTCATGTCGGCGTTGGCCAGCCGTTCGGTCAAATACAGCACCGGCCGCAGCACCAGCCGGCCCAGCAGCACAAACTGCAACACAACGATAATGCCCACCAGAACGGCTGCCGCTGCGGCCAACATTCCCGCAATCCGCAGCAGGCGCGCCGTAACGTCCGAGCTGGGATAAGCAGTCAGGACGGTATATCCCCAGGCTGGGTAGGTATCTTCATGCATCACCCAGCCCTTTGCGTCTTTACGCAGCCGCTGCAGCTGCTCGGCGGAGATTTGTTTGCTGTGAAAGACGACTTCGCCCGAGGGCTTGAGCAGAGCTACAAAACCATGGTCCAGAATGCTGGCCTCCTCGATGAGCTTGCCCAGCGAGGCAATTGAATCCAGCCGGTAGCCGGTGTACCATGCGCCGATCAACTTGCCGTCGCCATCCATCATGGGGACGTAGCTGGTGGTGTATGGCACGCCAAGAATGTCCACCACGCCGTTGAAGGGACGCCCATGGCTCAAGGAGGCGAAGGCTTTGCCTTTGGGATCAAGTGGGGTGCCGACGGCCCGCGAACCATCGGGTTTGAGCACATTGGTGGTCACACGGACAAAGTTGGAGCCGTCCCAGACAAAGAGAGTGGCAGTGCCTCCGGCCAGTTCCTTCACGTGGTCCACCATGGCGAAGTTCATGACCTGGGATTCGGCTCCCAGGTGCAGATCGGGAACGGTCTTTCCGGTAACGGTAGCGGTTCCTTTCAGCGAGGGAGCTCCCTTCATCCGGCTCTGGTCCTCAAGAATGCGCATGGCGCTGTCCACCTGGTCGCGGTAGAGCTGGTCGATGGTGGCCAGACGGCTGATTGCCTCTTCCGACTGGAGAGCTGATTCCTGCACTGCCTCATGCTCGACCTGAGCCGAAATGATGCGCCAGGCAAAGACAGAAAAGATCAGACAGGTAATGAAAACAACCAGTAGCGTGGAAACAACGACACGTACGCCGAGTGAGGAACGTTTCATGGGCGACGAGACTTCCTTCCCTGGCCTCGGCAGCTAGCGTCAGGAGCAGCCGGAGCATCCTACAGTCCAAAGAAGGTTATCGGCAGTGGAGGGGGAGACTTGAAGTCCTCGGGAGGCAAAAGCAGGGCGTCAGCCCGCACGCGGGATAGGCCGGCCGGTTTAAGTAGAGTGTGGAAAGCGCTCTATTGACTGCCTTTATCGCTCTTGCCGATAAACGGAATGTGAAAAGGGACTTCGTCGTTGGACGGCTTCTTGTGCTTGGGGTTGGTGTCTTCTGGGAGCCTGGTGCGCTGGGAGTTGGTGCACATCCAGCCGCCGCGGGCGCGCTCAAAGACGTGGGTGAAAACTCCTTTTTCGTCCACCTGGGCAGTGCCCACCTTATGGTGCATCACGTAGGTGCCGTTGGCCACCGCAATGTCGCCCATCATGCGTACGGTGATCACCTTTTGCTCAAGATGCAGGGTTTTGTCCTCGCCGGTGATTAATTGGGCCAGTTGCTGGTTGCGAGTGGCGATGTCGCCGCTGGCGGAAATGTCCATAAACAATGGGGATAGCACCAGTTCGAGGGCGTACTGGTCGCGCGTGTTGATGGCGTTGGACCAGGCGTCTTCTATCTTCTGGAACTCGAGCTTGGCCGGGCTTTCCGCTGAAGTGACGGCAGGCTGAGGCGCTGCCTGCGCCGGATTCTGAGCCAGGGTAGAGCAGCATGAGAGCAGAAAAATAGAAAAGCCAGTCAAAAGACGGGTCATACGCACCATGGACTCCACTTCAGGGATCAGGGTTCGGGGATCAGGGGTTATTTGCCGGAGTTGCGGCTGCTCTTGGGGGAGGAGCCTGTTCCCTATTTTCTTCTCCCTGTTCCCTCTCTACTGATAATATCTCTTTGACGCGGCAGGCCGTGCAAAGATTTCTCACACTACAATTATTTCCCTACTTGGCTTGTCAGGGTAATCCAGCGGCACTTGATGAACAGGCGCCCAAGGTAAGCCAGAGACCGGAATCAATGCATCGCTTGGCTGTCATCAACCCCATGGCACTTCGCATCCCATATCTTGGCTTTATTGGGGTCGGGCAGGTAGAAGGGTATGGTGTATAGCTCTGCGAGATTGCACATCGCGTCCCTGTTGCCCATGGCCGCTGCCTTCTCAAACCACTCTTCGGCCTTTTTGTAATCCGGCTTGGCTCCATTAGAGTTGTCCTCGTACATCATCCCAAGATTGTTCATCGCCGCCGCGCTGCCCTTTGCCACTGCTTTTTCAAACCATTCACGGGCCTTGTCATAGTCTTTTGGAATCGCCACACCATGCGCAGCACCCACTCCGGCCGCGTAGAGCTTGCCGGCATCGTTCATCGCGTTCACGTCCCCGGCATTGGCTGCTTTTTCGTATTCCTGGAGATGATAGTGATAGCTCGCCATGGCGGTGGCGGTGCGGGCTCGATCACTCCACAGCCAAAACATTGCATCGCTCTTCTCCACACCGTAGCCTCTGTTGTAGAGATTGGCCATGTTATCCATCGCCACCGGATCGTCTTTGGCCGCCGCCTTCTCATACCATTCACGAGCCTTCGCGTAGTCCCGTTCGATCCCGTAATTGCCTTTCACATATAGATCTCCAATGTGGTTCATGGCCTCTACGCTGCCGGCATCCACTGCCTTCTGATACCAATCACGGGCCTTTGCATAATCTCGATCGGTGACGGTTCCGTCAGCGGATTCCTGTCCCTCCTCATAAAACGCGCCGGCCTCTATCATCGATGGCACATCCCCGTCATTTGCCAGCCTCTCGACGGCGCGCTCGTGCCTCTGGCGCTCAGAGAAGTAGCCGTTGCTGCCCATCTGACGCACGATCACGGAGCACACGCCAATCAGTAGAAGCATTACGAAAAAGAGGCCCCCGAAGATTATCTGTATCCGGGGAGTCGGTTTCACGGTCTGGCTGGGAAGCGGTTGGAGCGATGTCTGCGTTTGCTTTGGCAGATTGGGAACCGGCCGAAATGGAGGTGGGGGCGTAGTTGACATAAGTGTTCCTCTCGCAAGAACGCCTATGCGCCGTTTTCGCGGCAGAGATTAAATTGCACAGCAACTGCCTCTTGAGCGCATTGATGCGGGGTTTTAGGAAAGTTTTATTTTATCCGCGAATTGTCAACGCACTGTGAATACTCGCAGCGGCCGCAAGTGCCGACGCATACATTAGCTAAGTTGAAGGGATATCAGGCCAGGGTCTGCAACTGTTCGGGATCGTTAAGGGTGACCAGGGAGTCTTCAATAGAGATCCATCCCTCTTTGCGGAACTGGCCCAGAGTACGCGTGACGGTTTCACGAGTGGTGCAGGCCATAGAGGCCATTTCCTCATGGGTCAGCAGGAGCGGAAAGCGGAAACCACCTCCATCGAGGTGTTCGCCGATTTGGTGGGCCAGCTCAAGGAGCAGACGTCCCAGGCGGGCGGCGACTGTATCGGCCAGGGCGATTCGGCAGGCATCCTGCAGGGCAAAGCGGTACTCCTGACAGATACACTGGACGGCACGCATCTGGGCCTCTTTATGGGCGCGCAGGAAGGTTTGGAATCGCTCGCGCTCGACGGGACGGAGTTGGGCGGCGGTGAGCGTTTCAGCCGAAACCTCATAGACGCCGTGGGAGAGAACCGCATACAGGCCCAGCATGGAGCCCGGTCCGGCTACACGGACGATCATCTGGCGATCTTGAAGGTGTCCAACAGTGAGTTTTAGATAGCCTCCGCAGATCAGGTAAAGGCAGCGCGCGTCCTCGCCCTGGGTGAAGAGGGTAGATTGAGCGGGAAGGGAAACGGTGCTGGTGGCCATCTCAAGATCGGCCAGTACAGCGCTGCCCAGTGAGCAGAACCAGCCGGGGCGGCGATTGGAGCAGGCCGCGCATCCCACCGGAACCTGCCGTGCAATGTGCTTCTGCCTCGTTAGCACTGCCGTCGAGTTCTCTGTGTGCGCCATGGTTTTGTCCCGTCCGCCGCCGGTCCAATCTCACCATCCCGTTTATTGACTCGCACCCAGCACACTGTGCAAGGGCTAGTCCGAGATGAAAATGCCCTGGCCTCCCGGGGAAGAGACTCTACCTTTAATGAGTGTGCCGGAGCCGCACCGCAATGGATGTGATGGGCCTCACGTCTATACATGATCCCAAGAGCTGGGGGATTCTATCTTATGGTGTTTCCATTGATGCGATCGTTTCCATTGTTTCTGGAGGATGTATATCGACGATCAAGCAAGAAAGGAAGCCGGTAAGAGTTTGAACGCCATATATCAGTTCAACTAGCCACAAAATCATTCCGCGAAGGCATAGGTGTACTATTTTGAACAGTCGTCAAGCCCTCGTTTTGTTCTTCTGCCGAGAGGGTGGACCCTTTTATCCTGGTATTGCGGGTTTCGGTGGTGGGCAATGTGCTGCCGAGACGGTTGAGTTTGCTCGTCAATATCATGTCTTTCTGGGATAATGGGAATCTAGATCACTATGGGACAGGAAATCTAAGCCGGGATCTCCTCATCTCACATATGTGATGTGCGTCACCGCTGACCATTATGACGCAAACGTAATCTCCGGCAATGAAGTGATGCTCCGCACAAAGAGCACCTTTCGTAGCAGGTGGACCGAAGACATTATCGGAGCGGCATTCCACAGGGGGAATAGCCGTTTTGAGCGGTTGGAGGCCGGAATACTTGTTTCGGAAGTGGCTAAGAGGGCATCCGAGGCGGTAAACGATGCACAGAGATGGGCCTGTCACGCAATTGCTGATTGGTGCGGCTCCGGGCAAGAGGCCGGGGTTGCGAGCTTGTTTGATCTTATTGCTGGGCGCAGGCGTGTGTTGCTTCCCTGTGCTGGCGGCTCCGGCGCCGGGCGATAAACCGGCCACCGCGCAGGTCAAGGATACCAATCCCGCGAATTATGTGGGCAGCGAAACCTGCGCCACTTGCCACAATGAGGTGTCCAAGAAGTTCGCCGAGAATCCTCACACCAAAATAGCCTTGCAACATGGCAAGAGCGGGGTTACCTGCGAGGGTTGCCACGGCGCGGGCAAGGCGCACGTGGACGGCGGCGGCGACGTAACCAAGATCTTCGATCCTGCCAAGGCGACCCCAAAAGAGGCGTCCGCCAATTGTCTGAGCTGCCATGCTGGAGCGCATCCCAACTTCGACCGTTCACCTCATGCCAAGGCCGGCGTCAGCTGCATCAGTTGCCACGACATTCACGACGGCAAAGAGGAGCCGCTGCTGAAAGCGGCCCAGCCCGCACTTTGCTTCCAATGCCACAACGACGTGAAGCCGTTTTTCGATATGCCCTTCCACCACAAGGTGAATGAAGGCTTGGTCAAATGCAACGATTGCCATGATGCACACGGCACCTTCGGGAACAGCAACCTGAAGTCCACGGCCGATCAGAATGCGATCTGCACCAAGTGCCACATGGAGAATCGCGGGCCATTCGTGTATGAGCATCCGGCGGTCAAGGCGGAAGGCTGCCTGAGTTGCCACACTCCGCATGGATCGCAGAATGCCCGGCTGCTGAATATGCCCACGATCAACACGTTGTGCAACCAGTGCCATAGCCCAGTCGCGGCGGGCACGGTTCACGGGATGAACGCGGGATCAGCCGAGTTGCAGCCCTGCATTGACTGCCACACCATGATCCATGGCTCCAATCTCGACCCGTATTTCAAGAGGTAACGAAGTTGCGCCGCGCCCTCCGGAAGGATTGGAGGCGCGGCGCAGATTCCGTGCAAATCCAGTACGCGAGTTCAAGAATTTTGATTTCAGCAACAATGTTTTTCCAAGTGAGGCTTCATATGAAGAAGGTAGGCTGGTTTTCACTGCTGTATACACAACAGACCTCTACCACAAGGATGCAGCGCATCGTTGGCGTCATTGGAGTCGCCGTTCTACTGACTATGACGGGCATCGCTGCCGCCCAGATTCCCGCGCCGAGTGAGCCGATGGCTGTCCCGCAGGGATATACATCCCATCAGACGGTGGATGTCGGCGGGCACATTGCCGACATCAAGGGCAGCGGAGCGATGTATGACACGCTGATCAATCAGCAGTCCGGGCCGCGGCTGATGGGCGGGACCTTTGAATTACGCGCGCTCCCGACCAACAAGCACACCCAGATCGATTTACTCCATGCCATCGCCAGCGGTTTCGGAGGCGATCCGTACAACTTTGCCAAGCTGGATTTTTCCAAGGGCAAGCTCTACGAATTTTCGGGAACCTTCCGCCGCGACCGTCAGTACTCCGACTACGACCTGCTGGGCAATCCCAATATCACCACAGGCCAGTCGATTCCCATCGGGATCTCCACCGCGCCATCCAACACGCTGGCTTGGCCGCAGGTTAACCATTCGCCGGTGATGTTCAACACGGTGCGCCGCATGACGGACACCAACCTCACTCTCTATCCGCTCTCCAAGGTGACCTTCCACGCGGGCTACTCGCAGAATGTTTTCCAGGGCCCGAGCATGACTCCGAGCTATACCATCGCCAAGTACAATGCCCTGCTCCAAGAGTATCAACGCAACAGCACCGACGAATTCACGGCAGGGGTCGATTGGAAGCCCTTGGTGGGCACCAAGCTGAGCTTTGATGAGGAGATTACCCACTTCAAGACAGGCTCCTATATGACGCTGGACCCGAACGGGTTCCTGGTGCAGGAGGCGGGCGGAACAAAGGCCTACCTGGGCAACTGGGACAGCCAGGTAGCCTATGGCATCGGCGGCTGCAACACCACCAGCATGGGCAGCGCCTACACCAACGCAACCACCTACACCATCCTCTCGCCGGCGCAAGGCGGCGGCCTGCCGATCATCAATCCGGCATGCGATGTGGTGACCAGCTACATGCGCTCGCAGCCAACGCGCATTATCACACCCACGGAGACCTTCCGTTTGCAAAGCACCAGCATCAAGAACGTCACCATGAACGGCGATTTTCACTACACCACCGCCCAGATGAATCTGCCCAACTATTACGAGAACTTCCAGGGCCTGGATGGCGCTGCTCGCTCGATCACTTACAACGCCAACGCCCGCGCAGATCGTGGAGTGGTCTCCGGAGACTATGGTGTCGTCTGGCAGGCAAACAAGTCGGTCAGCCTCACATACCAGCTTAACTACTCCGATGTGCACCAGCTCGGATATGCAACCTTCACTAGCCTGACCACCCTTTCGACGCCCGCGGCTCCCAATCAAACCATCAACTACTCCGGCGCGTTGACCACGACCAGCGCCGCTAATAACACTGCGGGATTTACGGCAGCTTCCTACATCAATCAGCCCCTGCCGTCCTATTTTGGCCAGAAGTCCCTGACCAACAACGTGACCGGGACATGGGATGCCACATCGCGGGCCACGCTTTCGCTCACCTATCGCTACCGCACACACACCATAGGCCAGGGCTTTCCCAATAACGCTCCTATTCCCGCGGCTGTTGGCGGCCCGGATTGCACTGGAAGCGCAACCGGCGTAACTTGCACGGGCGGCACTGTATCCATCAACGAAAACGGCGGAATATTCAACGCCGCGTTGCGCCCCGCCAAACATTGGGATCTCAATGGCACGGTCGAGGTGCTCTACGACGACAACGCATTCACTCCGGTAGGTCCGCGGCAAACCAGACACTACAGGGTGCATACCACTTACAAGCCAAGGCCCTGGGCGACGTTATCGGGCGCCTTCAACGACCTGGAGCGGCATAATAACACCAATAACCAGCTCGTAGACGAGGCATCTACTGCGTTCTACGGTCCGCTCAATCATGTCGATCACAGCCGGGTAGTGAGCTTTGGAACGGTGCTGGCGCCGAATGAGCACTATGGGCTGGACTTGAATTACGCCTATAGCGATGTCTATGCGGCGACCAACATATGTTATCTGAGCGGCGGCACGGCCACCTTACCCGGCGCTGCTTCAGCCCCAGGCTCCATCCCCGCCTCCGTCACACAGACGGGTAATGTCTACGCGAATGGCGTCTGCAACTTTAATATTGCGCACTCCGGCCCGCCTGTTTTGGGGGACTGGTTTGGCCGCGACTTCATGGATGCGCCCACGCAATTCGTGTCGGCGGCGGTCCGTCTCTCACCGGTAGACAAATTTCACTCCAGCATCGGCTATCGCATCAGCGATGTGAACGGCACCCGGTTCTTCAACGATGCGCGCGACGTCAACGGCTCGCTGGTCTCCAAGTATCAGTCGCCCTTTGTGAATATTGCATGGACGATTCATCCCGGATTGATTTGGAAGGGTGAGTATAACTACTTCGGATACGGCGAGGGCGGTCCCTCCGGTGCGCAGTATTGCAGCACTACCACCACTGCAACCTCAGTACCCGCCCTTTGCAGCAGCTTCGCTCCAACCTATCCGACTGGTGTAACCGAACCGACATCCGGCCTGACCGCGCCGCGAACCTTCCATGCGAATAACGTTACCTTTTCCCTGCACTACGCGTTCTGACAGTGCAGGGCTCTAGCCAATGGCGCAGTTCCCAAAAGAAAGGGACTGCGCCGTTTCATGTAAGCGATACGATCTTGCCATTCCGGCTGCAACAGGAGCGACAATTCACTGCCGCAAGGGTTGTAGTATAAAGAAGAAAACTTCCGGCAGCTGCTTCTCTCGCGCAATCTGACCGGCAAAATTCAAGGAGGCTGCATATGACAAAGATGATTCGAATCCTGATGGTGTTGGCCGTTGTGATGTCTCTGGCTGGCGCCGCGAGCTTTGCCCAATCCGCGGGTGAAGCGACCTACAAAGCCAAGTGTGCCATGTGCCACGGAGCTACCGGTACGCCCAGCGCCGGAATGGCGAAGATGGGCGTGAAACCGGTTTCCGATCCGTCTATTCAGGCGCTCACTGTGGCGCAGATGATTGCAGGCATCAAGGCTAGCCCCAAGATGAAGTCGGTTGCCAGCCTTCCTGACGCGCAGATCAAGGAAGCGGTGATCTACTACCGCGGCCTGAAATAGGAAGTACAATCGAGAAAGAAAGTAGAGCAGGCCCGCCTACTTCGGCGGGCCTTCGTTTGAAAGTGGGGGTATAACTTGCCGGCGTTTCAAAAATTCCGTGAAGGCTGGGTGCGCCCAGCGCTGTTTTTCGGCAACAATCCCATCAGCCTGGCTGGGGGAGCGATCACCACCGCCGCCGGCGTGACCATGATCGGTTATTGGCTGGTGGAACTCTATGGCCGGCCAAATGACAACCCCTACCTCGGCATTATCTTCTTCCTGCTTCTGCCCGCGCTGTTTATCGCCGGATTGATTCTGATTCCTTTGGGCCTGTTTCTGCGGCGCAAAAAGCTGCAGCAGTCTGGAGAGATTCCAGCCGAATTCCCCAAAATAGATTTCAACGACCGGATCTTTCGCCGTGGCGTGGACATCGTTATGGTGGCCACTATTGTGAACTTTCTAGTGGTGTCGGTGGCCAGCTATCGCGGCGCGGCTTACATGGATGCACCGCAATTCTGCGGGCAAAGCTGCCACGTAATGCATCCGGAGTTCACAGCCTACAAGATTTCCGCGCACTCTCATGTGGCCTGCGTGGACTGCCACATCGGTGCGGGAGCGGCAGCGTACTTTTCCGCCAAGGTGAACGGGACCAAACAATTGATCGAAGTCAGCTTTCATCCCCTGGCGCGCCTCTCTCCCAAATGGATTCCCGACTACCCCACGCCGATTCCATCGCCGGTGGAAAGCCTGCGCCCAGCGCGCTATACCTGCGAGGGCTGCCACACCCCGGCCAGGTTTATCGGTGAAAAACTTTTAGTCAAGTCCAGCTTTGCCGACGACGAAAAGAACACCGAGACTCAGTCGGTGGTGGTGTTGCATCTGGGCGGGAGGGATTCGCTCTCTCATCTGACGGGGATTCACGGGGTTCACCTGGGGCACATTGAATATGTCGCCACCGACCCAACCCGGACCACAATCCCATGGGTACAAAAGCGAAACGACGATGGGACGGAGACCGTGTTTGCCACCGCAGCGGCGGGTTCTGGAGTGCCAAAGGGCGAACGGCGAGTGATGGACTGTATCGACTGCCATAACCGCGCTGCGCACACCTTTGTGACCGCCGAAGACGCACTCAACAGAGCCATGGCCGAGGGCGCGGTGAGTCCCGATCTGCCATGGGTTCACAAGAAAGGTCTGGAGCTGCTCAAAGCGACTTACTCGAGCGAAGCAGAGGCGAGCGTCCAGATTCCCGCGCAGCTTGTAGCCTACTATCGCTCTGAGCATCCCGAGGTATTGGCCGCCAAGGCTGCGCTGGTAAAGTCGGCTGGCGAGCAACTGGTGATTCTCTACAGCCAGAACGTCTTTCCATTTATGAAGGTGACTTGGGGTACCCATCCCAACCACATCGGCCACATGAGCTATCCAGGCTGCTTCCGCTGCCACGACGGCGAGCACGCGGCCAAGGGCGGCATGAGCATTACCCAGGACTGTTCGGCTTGCCACAACCTGTTGGTGGTGGATGAGGCCAAGCCCAAGGTGCTCGCCGATCTGGGAATTCAATAATTTTTACGGTCAGCGTATCTTGCGCGGTAGCGGTACAAGCGCAGGCACTCGCTGTGCATACTGCTCGTAGACTTCTCCAAATTGCAGCCGCATCCACTGCTCTTCAAGCCGCAGCTTGAACCACAGCACGGCGAAGATGAGAGCAAAGGCCACCAGGCCACGAACCTGCCCAATGGCGATTGCCGTGCCTAGAAATCCGGTTAGCAGCCCGGTATAAATCGGGTGGCGTACCAGGCCATACGGACCGCCGGTGATCAGTTCGTGGTCTTGCTTGATTGTCACCGAGCGGCTCCAGTTAGTGCCCAGATACACGCGCGCCCAAACCGCGAAGCCCAGCCCCAGTACACATACCACCACGCCAATCCAGAACCATGCAGTCCAGTTAGTTTCAGAAAGATAAGACCAGTAGAGCGCATGAATAGGTATCCAGTGATCCATCAGAAGAGCTATTACGATAAAAAACGTTACGGATCGCATCACTCTCGACATAAGCGGTTCAACCCGTTCGTTGCTCTTGGCGCCACGCGCCGCAACTTGCCAATAGAGAAGATAAACCACCCACAGCGCGAGAAAGAACCAGTCGTAAAATAGTTTCAAAATGCCTCCATACGGCCGTTAATCAATATACGCATACAACGCATCGCCGGTTCCCAATCGAGCGGAAGACCGGTGTGGTAGCCTTGATTTTCAGTTTGAAGGAGCTTCTTTCATGCATTCAAATCAGCCCATTCACTTCAATCTTATTGCCGCGGCCCATGCCTCCATGATCGAGCACGGATTCCAGCCGGATTATCCGGCTGGGACCGACAAGGAAGTCGCTGCGATCCAGGCTCATCCCGAGCCGTCCGCCGCACCCGGCGCTCAGGACTTGCGCAGCTTGCTCTGGTCCTCGATTGATAACGATACCTCCAAGGATCTGGACCAGATTGAATGGGCCGAGCAGTTGAGTGATGGCCGCGTACGAGTACTCATTGGCGTGGCCGATGTGGATGCGCGTGTTGCGCTGGGCACGGTCATCGACGGCCACGCCAAGTCAGAGACGACCTCGGTCTATACCGGCGTCAAGGTCTTTCCCATGCTGCCTTCCGAGTTATCAGAGGGCATCACATCGCTGAACGAGAACGAAGACCGCGTGGCGCTGGTCATCGAGTTTGCCGTGGACGCGACGGGTACGGCGTCGGATGGGAAAGCTTACAGGGCGCTGGTCAGGAACCGCGCGCAACTGGCCTATAACAGCGTGGGCGCATGGCTTGAGGGTAAGGGACCGGCTCCGGCCAAAGTGGCCGCCAATGCCG